>JAEEGI010010465.1_pt1 | contig 20145 bp, 16 predicted proteins | sample 8958751 | NCBI WGS metagenome assembly JAEEGI01 (sample SAMN16246545, study PRJNA631951) | gut metagenome | biome: gut microbiome; feature: rumen; material: KS-attached | host: Bos | place: Iran: Karaj | collected 2018-10 | reverse complement strand
CATCGTGCGCCTCCTCCCATGAAATATAAGAAGTCAACCTTGTCGCCTTCCTTCAATTGAATACTCTCCCAGTCCTCGCGCTCAGCAAACTCCTCGTTCACCTGCACGCTGACCATATCGGGCTGCAATACATTATTTTTCTGAATCAGTTCACTTACATTGAGTGGCAGGCTTACTTCCTGCGCGTCTCCATTTACATAAATCTTTGCCATAATCTTGTCGGTTTAAAAATATATTTTATCACGCTGCAAAGGTACGACGATTCTAAGGATACCACAATCCCACACGGATGGTAAATGGCATACCACATCAAGGGTATGCGAAATGCCACGAACAGGCGATTGTGAGGGTGCCGAAAACCCCGTAACTTTGCAGCGTGATATTAAACCGACAAAAAATGGCACAAAACAAAAAACTAAGCATCATCGCCTTCAGTGGCGATTTCGACAAGCTGACCGCAGTATTTACATTAGGTACGGGCGCGGCTGCAGTTGGCTATGAGGTCAACATCTTCTTTACGTTCTGGGGCCTCGACGCCATCAAGAAAAAACAAGGCAGAAGCTTCACTGGTGGAAACTGGCTCACGAAGCTCTTCGGATTCATGATGGGCGGATTGAAGGTGACACCCACAAGCCGTTTCAACTTCCTCGGTGCCGGACCCAAGATCTTCCGTTATCTCATGCGTAAGAACAATGTGGCAACCTTCGAGGAACTCGTAGAGGCTGCAAAGGTCTTAGGGATCAACCTCTATGCCTGCGAGATGGCGATGCACGTGCTTGGGCTGAAGAAAGAAGACTTTATTCCCGAGGTGAAAGATGTACTTGGCGTAGCCACGTTCCTGAACCTCTCTGAAGGTGGACAAACATTATTCATTTAATAACCGACATTTTATGGCAACAAAAGTTTTAGACATTACGAAGGAGCATTGCCCGATGACTTTCGTAAAGACGAAGATTGAGCTCTCGAAGCTCAGTGAGGGCGACATCCTGGAAGTGTTATTAGCCGAAGGCGAACCTCTCGAAAACGTTCCCCGCAACGCGAAGGAGCAGGGCTACAACGTGCTGTCAGTAGAACACGTGGAAGGTACGACACATAAAGTGACGATAAAAAAGTAAAAAAGTAAAAGGGTAAAAAAGTAAAAAGGTAATAAAATTAAAAACAGTAAGATTATGGCAGATTCTAATTTACAGCGCAGTGTGACCACTGCTACCGCCAGAAGACTGGCTACCACCACCAAGACCGCCCCACAGATGGGCAGTATCACTCCGAGATTACTCCTCAAGTTGCTCCCCTGGGTACAAGTCAGCGGCGGCACCTTCCGTGTAAACCGCACGAAGGTAGAACTCCGAAAGAACGACCGCCTTCCCATCCAGTATGTGAATGGCGTGCCCTCGTTTACAGCCAAGGACCTGAAGGCGATCCCCCTGTTCTCTGAGTTCGACGATGAGATCCTGAATCGTCTGGTAAGCTCTTTCGAGGCAAAGGAGGTGGAAGTTGATAAGTTGTTCGTGGAAGAGGGCAAGGACAAACAGCGTTTCTTCATCGTGGCCAGCGGTCAGGCTGAGGTCATCAGCAAGGGGCCTCACGGCGAAGACCTACGGATTGCCCTCTTAGGCGACGGCGAATATTTTGGTGAGGCAGACCTGCTCGACGAACAGGAATCAACAGTTTCCGTTCGCGCCATCACACCCACCGTTTTTCTTGGTCTGAAACTGAAGGAGCTCATCAAATTCATCAAGGAGGTGCCCGATTTCCGCGACACATTTGAGAAGGCCGTTGACAAACAGCTACGCCTGAAGGCTTCTGTCAATGACAATGGTGAGAAGCACATCGATTTGGTGAGTGGTCACGAGGAAGACAACATTATCCCTGAGACCTATATCGACTACGAGGAGAACCCCACGGAATACTCGCTGAACACGCTGCAGACCGTTGTCCGTGTACATACCCGTGTGAGCGACCTCTATAACAACCCCTACAACCAGTTGGAGGAACAGCTGCGCCTCAGCATCGAGAGCATCAAGGAGCGCCAGGAGTGGGAACTCATCAACAACAAGCAGTTTGGCCTGCTGGCTGCTGCGAACCCCGCCTACCGCATCACCACACGCTACGGCGCACCAACACCCGATGACCTCGACGAGCTGTTGAGTCTTGTCTGGAAGGAGCCCGCTTTCTTCGTGGCGCATCCGCGTGCCATCGCCGCCTTTGAGCGCGAGTGTACCTGGCGTGGTGTACCTCCTGTAACCACCGACCTCTTTGGCACGAAGGTCATCCTGTGGCGCGGCGTGCCTCTGATCCCTTCAGACAAGGTAGAAGTAGAAGGTCAGTACTTGACAGGTCGTGGAGTTGGTACGACGAAGATCATCCTCGTGCGTACCGGCGAACAGAACCAGGGTGTCATCGGTTTGCACCAGAGCGGCATCCCTGGCGAGATTGCACCAAGTCTGAGTGCTCGTCTGATGGGTCTCGACAAGTTTGGTGTGGCCTCATACCTGCTCACGAAATACTTCTCATTAGCCGCCCTCACCGACGACGCCATCGCTGTCCTCGAGAATGTGGAGGTAGGCTACTATCACGATTATCAGCATCGAAATAAAGTAGAGAAATAATGCTCAACCTAACAGATATCAATAGTTTTCCGACACAGGACTTCGGCTCACTGGGACTGCTGAAGGAAATCGCCCAGAAATATTGCCCCGAAGAGGCAAGGGAGGTTCGTCAGAGTGTATTCCCTGATGAAGACCTGCACCTTGAGGAGCTGGAAGCTGGATTCAAACAGCTTCTGGCTGGCGGCAGCGGCTATGGCGACCTTCCATACTTCGGCGACACCGACGATACGCGCGGTGCGGTGAAGGTGGTGCCTCAGGACAATGGTTTCGGCGTCGGAATCCCAGAAACGCAGAAGCTGCGCGACCTGCACTACGAGGAGATCGATACGCTGAACTCGGAGCAGATCAAGAAGGACTTCCCCGTGCTCCACCAGAAGGTGAACGGCCACGACCTCGTGTGGCTCGACAACGGAGCCACCACGCAGAAACCCATTCAGGTGATCGACAAGATCAGCGACTATTACAAGAACTATAATAGTAACATCCATCGTGGTGCCCACACGTTGGCAGCGCGTGCCACCGATGCCTACGAGGAGGCACGTGAGAAAGTGCAGCGCTTCATCAACGCCGCCACCAGCGAGGAGATCATCTTCGTACGTGGTACCACCGAGGGCATCAACCTCGTGGCGCAGACCTACGGACGCCAGTTCCTGACACCAGGCGATGAGGTGATCGTCTCAGAACTCGACCATCACGCCAATATCGTACCTTGGCAACAGGTGGCCCACGAAAAAGGTGCCACGCTGAAGGCTATCCCGACGGATAAAAACGGCGACCTGATACTGTCAGAGTTTGAGCGCATCATCACACCTCGCACGCGATTCGTCTCAGTGGGGCATGTGAACAACACCTTCGGTACCATCAACGACGTGAAGCGTATCATCGACATCGCCCACTCGCACAACATCCCCGTGCTGATCGACGGTGCACAGTCGATTGCTCACACACCTGTCGATGTGCAGCAGTTGGGTGCCGACTTCTTCGTGTTCTCAGGTCATAAGATCTACGGACCGAACGGCATCGGTGTGGTGTATGGCCGCAAAGAACTCCTGGATAAGATGCAGCCCTGGCAGGGTGGTGGCAACATGATCAAAGACGTGACCATCGAACGCACGGAGTATAATGTGCCACCTGCCCGTTTCGAGGCTGGTACGCCCAATGTGGCTGATGCCATCGGACTGGGTGCCGCCCTCGACTATGTGAGCCATCTCGGCATCCGGAACATTGAGCACCATGAACACCAATTGACGGAATATGCCCGTGAGCAACTCGCCCAAATCCCAGGGCTGACGCTCATCGGCAATCCGAAGAACCGCGTCTCAGTCGTGAGCTTCGTCCTCGACGGTATCCCCGTGCCCGAGGTTGGCACCCTGCTCGACAAGGAGGGCATCGCCGTCCGTGCAGGTCACCACTGTGCCCAGCCCGCCCTCCGGGCCCTCGGCTACGAGATGAGCGTCCGTCCCACCTTCGCCCTCTACAACACCCGCGAAGATGTCGATAAACTCGTGATTGCAGTTAAGAAAATCATTGGACGATAATGCAGTACGAAACGAAAATACTCACGACGAAGTATCAGAAGCCTGATGCATACGGGGCATTGTCAATGCCCGTCTATTATACGGCGGCGTTTGAGTTTGAGTCTGCCAAGGCCATGGGCGACGCATTTTGCGGTCGTTCCATGGCGCCGTCGTATGCCCGCATTGCCAACCCCACGGCAACCTATCTGGAGGAACGTGTGCGGCAACTGACGGGAGCAACGAGCGTGACGGCACTCAACACGGGTATGGCCGCCATCCACTACGCCCTTACGGCTGTCAGTGCGGCTGGCCTCAACATCGTGGCCTCGAAACATCTGTTTGGCAACAGCGTCTCGCTGATTCGTGACACCTTGGGCTGCTTTGGTGTGGAACCGCGCTTTGCCGACTTCACGAAACCAGAAGAAGTAGAGGCGCTGATTGACGATAAGACCTGTGCGCTGTTCTTCGAGATCATCACCAATCCGCAGTTGTTCGTGGCAGACATCCGCCAGTTGTCGGAGATAGCTCATCAGAAAGGCGTTCCCCTGATTGCCGATACCACCATCGTGCCCTTCCCTGCCTTCCGTGCCGTCTATTTCGGCGTGGATATCGAGGTGGTCAGCAGCACGAAATACATCTCTGGCGGTGGAACAGGCTTAGGTGGTCTGCTCATCGACTACGGTAAGTTCGACTGGAGCCAGTCGCCCTCTCCTGCCCTACTGAGTCGCACGAAGAAAGTCGGCAAGAAACTGGCCTTTACAGCCCGCGTCAAAACCGAGCTGGTGACAAATCTTGGTGCGCTGATGACACCACAGGTGGCGTATATGGAGACACTGGGGCTCGACACACTCGACATCCGTTTCCGTCGGCAGGCAGAGACCACCTTGTGGCTCGCCCGGCAATGTCAGGCTTTGCCCGAGATCAAACGCGTGAACTATACCGGCCTGGAGGATAATCCCTTCTACGAACTCTCGAAGTCGCAGTTCGGGCCCTTGCCTGGTGCCGTCTTCACCATCGACCTCGAATCGAAAGAGGCAGCATGGGCGTTCATCGACAAGTTGCAGATTATCCGCCGCGCCACGAACCTCTTCGATCGCAAGTCGCTGGCCATCCATCCAGCCTCAACTATCTTCGGTCTCTTCACGCCAGAACAGTGTGCCGAGATGTCTGTCCCTGATACGACGGTACGTCTCAGCATCGGGCTCGAAGACGGTGAGGATCTGCTGGAGGACATTCGGCAAGCCTTGAAATGAAAAAAGGCATTTTTATCACCTAACAATCTCCTAACACAACACCTAACGTTAGGTCTTTGTTAGGTCTATGTTAGTTGTTAGCTGAATTAATTTTATTCCGATTATATGTGCCACTAATTGCAGAATAAGTCTGGCTTATTTGCCAAGCAGTCGTTCATTAAGGCTCGCAAAAAGTCCCATACTTGGGAATGTTTTGTTCCCAACGTGGGAACATTTCATTCCCAACGTGGGAATATGTTGTTCCCAATATGGGAACAGTGAGCTTCGGTGTGCCTCAACTGGCCGCAACTTCAATGATGTCAAAATGTCTCGGGTTCCCAGAGGTGGCGCTGCATATCTACGTGGCCATTGGGCTTGAAGGTGATGTCTTCGGACTCTAACAATGGACGCTGGCGACTCCAGCCTGGGGCAGTGCGACCTGCATTGTTCACCACACGATGACAAGGTAGTAATTCGGCACCTGGAGTATAACGCAAGGTGCGACCTACCATCCGTGAGTGACTGGGCCAACCTGCAAGTGTAGCGATATGTCCGTATGTGGTTACATAGCCTCGTGGTATCTGGCTGACGATGTTCAGCACAGCATCACGAAACGTCCTTGCCTGCTCAGGCGTCATTTTATCGGGATAGTCTTTCATCGGCTCATCCACTCCTTTCGTTCTTTTTCGGACATCTTCTCGATGGCGTAGCGAAGCATGGTGCGAGGCATCTCGTAGGCATGCTGGCGGAGAAACTCGCGAAGGAGGTCCATTGACACTCTCTTACCCATCTCGCGGAGCATCCAACCAACGGCCTTATGCATCAAGTCGTGGGGATGATGCAGATGAATCTCGGCATAGCGGAGGCACCATGAGGGATCGCCCATCTGAGAGGTTTTCCACGAACAGACGATGCTCATGCGCTGTTTCCAGAGACAGGGGCTTTGTGCCAATGTATCCAGCACCTTGATCTTATAGTCTCTATCGCCCAGATTCGAGGGCAGTAGTAACCAATGACCCAGGATCTTATGAACAGAGAGATCAACTAAGTCCCAGTTATTCGCCTGTTCGGCATATTGCAGATACATCGTCACAATCTCATCACGCTTCTTAATGGCATCGAAATTGTTTTCCAGACGTTTGGTAGCCAACTTCTCAAACTTCGCCACGAGAATCAGGAAGCCACAAAGCCGCACCTCATGCCAACGGTTCTTTAGCAGTATCGGCACCTCGCTCAAAGGGAGGTCAGGGCCAGCCGCCTTTACCACCTCTCTCGTCTGCGGAACCTTCAGTCCCAGAAAATCGTCTCCAAAGCCGTACTCACCAGGCCCTGTCTTGAAGAACCCCATGAGTATCTGCCGCTGAGCATCGTTACGCTGCGACTCCAACAACTCGACAATATCCTGCGCCTTGCTCATATATAGAATTCGCTGGGATCTATCAGTCCGGCACGGAGGGCATATTTCACGGCTTCGTGGGCTGTGTTGATGCCCAACTTACGGAAGATATTCTTGCGGTGGGTCGTGACGGTATGGATACTTGAGAAGCGTTCGGCAGCAATCTCCTTGGTGGTCTTCCCCTGGGCGATGGCTTTGATGATCTCCGTTTCCGTAGCTGTCAGGATATCAGGTTTTTCCTCTTCCTGCTGCTGGGTGATAATGGTTTCCAACGCCCGCTGACTGAGATAACGTGTATGTCGGTTAACGGCCTGCAGCGCCTCACGTATCTCACTTATCGGACCATCCTTGAACACCAGACTGAACTGATGGGAGGAATAGACCACACGACGGACGAACTGAGGTGTCAGTTCATCGCTGATGAGAATCCACTCCGACAGGCTGAAACGCTCCGCCACAATCAGCAGCTGGTCCTCGTCGGCAAAATCAAACAGGGTATAGTCCAGAAACACGACAGCATCTTCGTGTTCCTTCAGCAACTCTGTGAGCCCTGACTTATCGACTGCACGAAAGACGGCACTTCCCTCGTCACGCTTCAGCAGACTCTGCAGCGCATAGGCCGTCAGTTCCTGATTATCTGCAATAATGTAATTCCTCATACTGTGTCGGCAAAGTTACGGAATTAAAAGCAATCTGCCAAATCTTTTGTAAGGTTTGACAGATTACGCATTACTTTTTTAACTATTCAATTTTTACATTTTTAAATTTTATCAAGTGCCTGCGAGAGGTCGTCGATGATATCGTCGATGTGCTCAGTACCGATAGAAAGGCGCACTGTAGAAGGTGTGATGTGCTGCTCTGCCAGCTCCTCAGGTGAGAGTTGTGAGTGCGTGGTGGTATAAGGATGGATCACCAGACTCTTCACATCAGCCACATTCGCCAGCAGTGAGAATATCTGCAGGGCATCGATAAACTTCCAAGCCTCTTCCTGTCCGCCCTTCACTTCGAAGGTAAAGATGGAACCGCCACCATTGGGGAAGTACTTCTTGTAGAGTTGGTGGTCGTGGTGGCTCTCCAAAGCGGGATGATGCACAGCAGCTACCTTCGGGTGCTTAGCGAGGAAGTCAACCACCTTCAGGGCGTTCTCCACATGACGCTCCACACGCAGACTCAAGGTCTCTACACCCTGCAACAGGATGAAGGCATTGAACGGAGAGATGGCGGCACCGGTATCACGCAGGATGACGGCACGGATGCGGGTGACATAAGCAGCAGCACCTACGGCGTCGGCAAACACAATACCATGATAAGAGGGATCGGGCTTAGAGAGTGTGGGGAACTTGTCGTTCTGCTTCCAGTCGAACTTACCACCATCCACAATGACGCCACCCAGACTTGAACCATGTCCACCCAGAAACTTCGTTGCGGAGTGTACCACGATGTCTGCACCGTGCTCCAAGGGACGAATCAGATAAGGTGTGCCGAAGGTGTTATCCACGATAAAGGGGATACCGTGCTTGTGAGCCACCGCAGCCACGCCCTCCAGATCGAGCACATCACTATTCGGGTTACCGAAGGTCTCAGCATACACCACCTTGGTATTCGGCTGGATGGCGGCTTCGAGGGCTTCGAGATCGTTCACATTAATAATGGTATTGCTGATACCCTGCGTAGCCAGTGTGTGGGTAATCAGGTTGTAAGAACCACCATAGAGGTTGTCTGCAGCAACGATATGGTCGCCATTCTGCACGATGTTCTGAAGCGCGTAAGTGATGGCTGCAGCACCAGAGGCGACTGCCAGACCAGCCACACCACCCTCAAGGGCAGCGACGCGATCCTCGAACACACCCTGAGTGGAGTTAGTCAGACGACCATAGATATTACCTGCATCGCGGAGACCAAAACGATCGGCTGCGTGCTGAGAGTTATGGAACACATACGAGGTGGTCTGATAGATGGGCACGGCACGAGCGTCAGTTGCGGGATCAGCCTGTTCTTGGCCTACATGGAGTTGTAAAGTCTCAAACTTGTAATTCTTTGTACTCATAATCTTATCCTTTCTTTTATTTAATTAATGTTATTACCTTTTTACTTTTAAGGTGCAAGGTCAGTGCAAGCCGAATGCAATCGAATGTATTCGAATTGCTGAGGCGCCGCCTGAGCTCGCTGTCGAATCTCGAATTCGACGGCAAAGGTACGGCATTTAGAATGATCTACCAAATTTTTGTTGAAATATAGAAGATTTACCTAAAACAAGAAAATACAAAGAAGGATATTCCAAAACTTGCTTTCTCAAAGCTTTCTCAAAGAATATTATTCCAAAACAGGCACATTTTTGTCCGTTTTTTGTTGCAATTTCGGTAAAAAAGTTGTATTTTTGCAGTCGAAAGTATTAGTTTCGACTGCAAATAAATGAATATCTAACAAACTTTATCAAGATGAAAAGACTTATTTCAACCCTTTTTGTGGTGTTCGCTGTCTTTACGGCGATGAATGCGCAGGAGCAGCCGCTTCTGAAAACCCATGTTGAAACGGGCGACGTTGAGGGAGTCCTCGAAGGCACGCTCGCAGTGTATAAAGCCATTCCCTATGCAGCCCCGCCCGTAGGTAACCTGCGCTGGAAGGCACCGCAGCCTGCAAAGTCCTGGGAAGGTGTGAGAGTATGTGATCAGTTCGGTCCCCTGCCCCCACAGCCCACTCGTCCGGGTCGTACAGCCGATATGATGAGTGAGGACTGCCTCTATCTGGGTATTGCCACACCTGCCACTTCTGCTAGCGACCGTCTGCCTGTGATGGTGTGGATCCATGGTGGCGGTTTCCAGACGGAATGGTATGGCGGCGACCTCTGGAAACATCTCGCCATGCGCGGTGTCGTGATCGTCAGCGTAGAGTACCGCACCGGTGCCCTTGGCTTCATGGCACATCCAGAGCTCAGCAAGGAGAACAAGGAAGGTCACTCTGGCAACTACGGTCTGCTTGATCAGATCTTCGCATTGCAGTGGGTACAGCGTAACATCACCAATTTTGGTGGCGATCCCTCAAAGGTTACCATCGCTGGTGAGAGTGCAGGTGCCATCAGTTGTAGCATGCTTTGCGCTTCTCCATTGGCAAAAGGACTCTTCCACGGAGCCATCAGTCAGAGCGGCGGTTCGTTTGCTCCCTGGCACGATGCGCCACGCGCCTTAGGTATGGATGCCTCTCAGAAAGGTGCCGAGCAACAAGGTTTGGAATTCCAGAAGCATCTGAAGAAGAAAAACCTCAAACAGCTTCGTCAGATGGATGCAATGGCACTCTGCGATGGTAATGTAGGCTTTGCAGGTTTCTGGCCCTGTGTCGATGGCTATGTGATCACCGACGACCAGTATCGTCTTTACGAACGTGGTGAATATAATGATGTACCTGTGATTGTGATGACCAATTCCGACGAGGGTGCCCTTTTCTCACCTGGTAAGATGACGGCAGAGAACTATCAGAAGACTATTGGCAGCATGTTCGGCGATTGGGCTGATGAGGCACTGAAATACTATCCAGGTAGCACAGATGACGAGGCATGGCATGGTTTTGGAGACGCCTTCCGCGACATGGGCTTTGCATGGCCCTCTTATGCCTGGGTGAGTCTGCAGGCCAAGACAGGCAAAAGTGCTGCCTATGCCGCTTTCCTTGCCCAACCCTCTACGATGAGTTTCTCACAGGATCCGCGCCGTCGTGGTGTGGCCCATGCTGACGATATTCTCTATCTGAACGGTCACTTCCTGACACAGCCTGACAAGTATCCCGCCGAGGCAGCACTGTCAGAGATCATGCAGCAATACTGGGTGAACTTCATCAAGACAGGTAATCCCAATGGTAAGGGACTGGCTTACTGGCCTTCATTCGATGACACGAAACCGACCACGATGCAGTTCAGTAATGGTGCATCACTCATCATGCGTCCCAACCGTGAGCAGGTGGACTTCATTGACCGTTGCTACAAGGCTAAGCGCGAAAAAGCCGAAAGCCAACGTTAAAGGAAGAACCGTTTAAACTCATTCTCGAAATTCGGCGTCAGGAGATTCTGGCCCATCGCCTCACTGATTTCATCGATCGTCCAGAATCTCCCGCCGTCGAGTTCCTCAGCCGAGGGCTTGATGGGACCGTCATAGATGGTGGTGTTCACATAGACCAGCTCACGCTCCCTACGACTCTCAAACACATACATCCCCTTTCTCTCAGATTGGAAGTCCGTGATACCCAACTCCTCGCGGACCTCTCTGACGAGTGCCTGTTCAGGGGTCTCTCCATAGTCCAGATGACCACCCACGCTGGTATCCCACTTGCCTGGTTGGATATCCTTCCACTCAGGACGTTTCTGCAGATACACCTCACCTTTTGAGTTAAATACATGCAGATGCACCACGGGGTGCAGCAGTTTGGAACCTTTATGACATTCACCTCGTGTGGCCGAGCCAATTACCTGACCCGTCTCATCAACTAGTGGGAATATTTCTTCTGAATTATCTTTCATACCTCTTTTATTTAACGACTTCCACATCGCCATAACCCATACGGGTACCGGAGTAAAGACGATCAGCCACGAAACGGAGGACTCGCAGTTTGGTAGGAGCAAAGCGGATGGTCTGCCAAATGGGGTTGTTGACAATATTCGAGAACTCGCCCGAGGCTAACTTCTGCCAGTTGTTCCAGTCGGATGACCCCCAAAGTGTATAATGCGTGATGATACCGTCTTTCGTGTTTTGAGGCGGCAGATAACGGAAGGCACTGACGGTCTGTTCCGTATCATAGTCGATCATCATCTCCGTTGGGTTGCTGAAGAAGATATGCAGTCCTGCTGAAAGTTTCTCGCCAGCGTCAGGGATATCGGCTGTAAGCTCTGGTGCCTGATAGACACCAAGCTTTGAGATCAGCGGACGGGCCTTACTATCGGTAATAGTGAGACGGACACTGGTAGCAGTGACGGTGGGGAAGCAGATGATGCGACGATGGCCGATGGTGGTCAGACCATCACCCTCTTCGACGAGAGCATCTTTCAATGGTTGCCATTTTCCATCAACAAAGGCTTCAAGTGAGAATTTCTTCACACGCTGCCCCAAGGCAATATGCTCTTCAGCCAAGAAGCGGTTGAAAGTGGTGGGGGCATCAAAGTCAAGGGTGGTCACAAGCTCTTGTGTGCGGATGTCTGCTTTCTCTGCCAGATTATCCCTGAACACCTCATCGATCATCTTCTTAAAGGCAATGCCTCGCAGGCTGTCGTTGGGATGGATGCGGCCATTGGGGGCAATGGGGAAATTCAGCAAGAGTGTGGAGTTGCGGCCCACAGATTTATAATAGGTGTCCATCAGCTTCGACAGACTCTTCACATGTTCATTCTCCGCATCGTGATAAAACCAACCTGGACGGATGCTGGTGTTGGTCTCACCAGGACACCACACATCACCATCCTCGACACCATAGTGCAACATCTGATAGGGAACCTCGCCATCATGATAAAGCAGGCTCCAGTTGGTCTCACCCACATTACCGGCCTCCGTACCTACCCAGCGCAGATCCCCCCGATCGCTACCATCGTTCCAGATGACACATTGGGGTTGCAACTCACGGATCATCTTATAAGTCTCAGGCCATTGGTAATAGGTGGTACGATCGATCTTACGCACCTCATTGGTGCCACCATACCAGCCATCACCACCATTGGCACCATCGAACCACACCTCAAAGATATCGCCATAGTTCGTGAGTAACTCGCGCAACTGATGGCGAAAATACTCCACATAGGCAGGACGTCCGTATTCGGGGTGGTTACGATCCCACGGGGACAGATAGACGGCAAACTTCAGCCCTTCCTCACGACAGGCATCTGCCAGTTCTCTGACCACATCACCCTGTCCGTTTTTCCAAGGGGAATGCTTCACAGAGTAATCGGTATAGGCAGAGGGCCACATACAGAACCCGCAATGGTGCTTGGCAGTAAAGATGATACCGCGCATACCTGCCTGTTTGCAGACACGCGCCCACTGCCGACAGTCCAGGTCGGAGGGGTTGAACAGCTGGGGATCCTCGTTGCCGAAGCCCCATTCCTGATCGGTATAGGTATTCAGCGAGTAATGGATGAAGGCATACATCTCCATATCCTGCCAGCGCAACTGGTTGGCATTGGGAATCGGTCCGAAAGGTTTCTCCATTCCCGCTGACGCGCCTACCCGTAGCCTTTCTGCCAGTGTTCCGATTGAAAAAATCATCAGCACGACGACTGCCGTCAGTTTAAATATTTGTCTCATCGTGACTAGGATTTATCAGTCTTCCACGATCTTGATGCGGCCTTGGGGCTGGGCGTAGGCGGAACCGGTGGTGCCACCGAGGACAGTCTTCAGGTAGTTGGAGAGAGCCTCGTAGTAGCGCAAAGTACTCTCTTCAAGGACGACGCATTTCTTGAAACAGTCGAAGAAGCCGCCATTGTTGTGGTTGTAGTCCGTCAAGGCGACGCTATAGGTATGCTGCATGTCGATGGGGGCATAACTGCCGTCTTCCTGTTGGATCTCGATATCGCTGACAGTATGACTCTTGCTGTGGATGGTAAAGCGGAGGCCGGAGACCTGTGGGAAGTTGCCGTCGAGCACAGGTACAAGGGCCGTGCAGCGGGTGAGCATCGTCTGTAGCTGTTCAGCGCTGACCATGATGCGGCGCAGGGTATTGTCGTAAGGCAGCATACCGATGATGTCGCCATAGGTAATATCGCCTGCGTTGATGTCGTTACGGATGCCACCACCGTTCTCCATACCGATGTCGGCTTTCAGGGCATAGCGGTAGGCGTCGGCCACGAGATCACCGGCATTGGTCTCCTGTCCGCGAACGATCCACTGGTCGTTCTCGTCACTCACCACGAGGGTGTAGTCGGTGTGGGCCACTTTCTCAGAGGTAACTTCCTGTACCTTCTGTCTGATGGCGTTGGTGGCGGCAGTGATCTTCGCGTTCTCGAAGTTATTATCCTTGCTCTTGACGAGCTCGGTGATGAAGCGGCCGTCGGGAGTAATGACGAGCTTGCCAACGTTGAGGAACTGGGTGCCCGTCTGGGTGACAGTGATCTCACGGCCGTCGAGGTTCTTCACCTTCACACCCTCAAAAATCTCATGGGAGTGGCCGTCGAGCACGACATCGATGCCACGGGTGTTGTTGACGAGGAGATGCGAACTGATGCCCATCGACTGGGGCGTCTCACCCACATGAGAGAGCAGCACCACATATTCGGCTCCATTCTTGCGGGCGTCATCGACAGCCTGCTGGATAAGCTCATAAAAAGTTTTTGGCTTCAAGTCGTAAAGCAGGATGCCGTTGGTGTCGTAGAAGGAGTAGCCTTCAAGGATCATCGTCTCAGGGGTGCAGGCGCCAACAAAGGCCACCTTCTTATCGCCATACTGATGGATGACGTAGGGGGAATAAATGGGATACTGTTCACCTGCCTCATGGAAATTGGCACAGACGACGGGGGCGTCAATCTGCTTGAGCAACTCCCTCAGACGAGGCACGCCATAGTCGAACTCGTGGTTGCCAAGTGTGATGGCGTCGTAGTTCATCAGTTTCATGATGTCTGCGATGTATTGGCCTTTGGAGATGGCTCCCGTGGTGTTGCCTTGCAGGAAGTCACCACAACAGACGACACCGACATAGGCCGTATCCTGTAATTCGATGGCGTCGCGCAGGCCAGCCATCTTCGTATAGCCGTCGATGCCGCAATGCACGTCGTTCTCGTAGAGGATCACAATGCTCTTCTGAGCTACAATAACCTGGCTGCTCATCACCAGAGCCAGCAAACAGAGAAATGTCTTCTTCATCATTATTATATTGTTTATTGTTTGTATTTACGGGTTGAGGATAAAGCTATAGTGATGGGACTGGTTGCCATCGATGGTGTATGGGGCGAGTGTGCGCTTGCCCCAGGTGTCGGCTCCACCCACACCATGGATATCCAGATCGATGTTCAGGTTCACAAATCGACCTCGTGGTAGTTCGTTGGGATGACGCACGCCTAAGTCTTCCTCACCATAGTCCCAGGCTCGGATACAAAGCGGTTGGTTGCCATCGATACGAATCTTACCGGCAGGAGAAGCGATCTCAAACCAACGGACATCGCAACGGTTACCATTATCCTGCGGATGGACGTAGTCGGTCTCGTAATCCTTCAATGATGTCTCATAGATTCCGATGAAGGCAGAACGCTTGCGGTCAGGATAGTTCTCCCAAGGTCCTCTGCCATAATATTTAATAGAGGTATAATCGGCAGGCAGGCGCATCCGCATACCAAACTTTGGTATCAAAGGGATATCGGTAGCTGTAGGTCGGTAGTTCATGTCAACCATAATCCGTCCATCGGCCTTGAGATGATAGATCAAGGTCAGATCAGCACCCACAGGTAGTGACAGTTCAACAATGACCTTATTACTTTCTGCACGAATCGTCTTGAGGGTACGTTTCTGGGCTGCATCCTGCCAGACTGCCAAGCGTTCGGCAAAGTGGGCTGCATGCTGGTTGTCGTTCTCTGGTTTCCAGAAATAAGGCTCCAGGGGTGCTTGTAGCATCTCCCGACCATCGACTACCCAAGAGGTAAGTGCACCTGATTTGGAGATCGTAATGGAGCCATTCTCGGTGATTGCCTGATACCCTTCTACTGAGGGTTGGGGCGTGGCATCATTGCCACCAATGGCTGCCCAAAACTCCATCTCTTTCAGGACAAACTGCTCGCTGGCTACCACGAAGCCCTCGTCTGCCCATGGTGTGGCCTGGCGCAGACGGGCATAGACATTCAGGATCAGTTCCGGTTCATTGTAGGGGTAATAGGGATAAGGTATCTCGAACTTATTACCCTTGACTCTGGCGAATTCGCCAGTAACCAGTTCACCATTATAATAGGTCTCGAGGTAATACTCATACTCATCGATAGGGGTGAAGTTATTACAGTTGATGATACGGATGGAATCGCCTTCCTGCACGAACTTCAACGGCTGATAGACGTGCTTCACCTCGTAATAATGCGGATGGGGCGTGCGGTCAGGAGCCACAAGACCGTTGATACAGAACGGTCCGTCGTTAGGCTGGTCACCGAAGTCACCGCCATATGCATAATAGCCATCGTGCTCGAGGCCTTGATCCACCCAGTCCCAGATGGCAGCACCACAGATGCTGCTGTCGGCATCGATGACATCCCAATACTCCTGCAGGTTTCCCATCGAATTACCCATGGCGTGGGCATATTCACGCATCATGAAAGGTTTGTCTGTGACAGTCTGGGCGTTCTTACGCAGATCATCGGGATAGAGATAGCTGTCGTCCCAGATGACAGAGTAACGGCGATCGCTGTCGTAGAAAGGCGGTCGGGTGGAGTCGAGTTCCTGCACTTTTTTATACATCGCCTCGATATTCGGTCCTACCCCACCCTCGTTACCCAGACTCCAGAGGATGATGCTGGGGTGATTGAAGTCGCGCTTCACCAGTGACTCTGCCCGATCCACATGAGCCTGTTGCCAGGCGAGATCGTTACCCATCACGTCGTTGGCATACCCGTAGCCGTGTGTCTCGTGGTTAGCCTCGTCCATCACATAGATTCCCCAACGATCACAGAGCTCATAGAGGTACTCGCGGTCAGGATAGTGCGAGGTGCGCAAGAAATTGATGTTCGCCTGCTTCATCAGACGGATATCCTGTTCGTAGGTTGCATCATCCACAAAGCGTCCAGTTTTCGGATGATGATCGTGACGGTTGACACCACGCAGTTTCACATTCTTGCCATTGATCTTAAAGATCTCGCCAACCACTTCCACCTTCTTCACACCGAGATGATAGTCGAAGTGCTCGATAACTGTACCCTTTTCATCCTGCAGTTCTACACTGAAAGGATAGAGAGAAGGCTTCTCTGCCGACCAAAGATGGGGACGGTTAATGGTATAGTTCAACAAGACTTGTGCCGTATCCCCTGAAGCGATCTGCGCGACATTTGCTTTTAGTTCCTTACCATCGATCTTCAGGACGGCACGTAGTCCGTTGGAATCTGTGTTTCCTGTATTACAAAGGCTCACCTTTGCCTTGACGGCAGCCTCACTGTAGTCATGATTAGGCTCTGCCGTCACCTGATAATCGCTGATATGCGTCAGCGGTCTGACCCACAGCTGCACAGGACGGTAGATACCTGAGAGACGCCACATATCCTGATCTTCCAGATAACTGCCGTCGCTCCAACGATACACCTCTACTGCCAGTTTGTTGCGTCCTGTTTTCAGGTATGAAGTCACATCAAATTCCGCTGGCGACATCGAGTTCTGACTATAGCCCACCTTCTGACCGTTGATCCAGACGTACATCGCTGAGTGAACACCCCCGAAGTGCAGGATCAGGTTCTTACCCAACATCTCTTCCGTCACATCGATAAAAGTGACATAAGAGCCTACGGGGTTACGATTCTCATAGGCTGTCCAGTCCTTAGGCGGTTCTGTAGTCACACTAGGACGGTTCTTCACGAAGGGATAATCGATATTGATATAGATAGGTATACCATAGCCCTGTGTCTGCCAGTTACCTGGGACGGTGATCTTCCCCCACTGGCTCACATCATAATTCATCTCATAGAAGGAGACAGGTCTTTCATCGGGGTTCTTACTCCAATGAAAGAACCATTCACCATCGAGAGAAATGATCTCTTGACATGCCTTCTCTTTGGAAGGCAATTGCAAAGTGGCATGATAAGGCAGTTTGTTGATACCCAGCACAGCAGGGTTTTCCCAGTCTGGCGCTGTCACCTGAGCATTAGTTGTCACTGTCATCATCGCAGCCAACATCACAGCTGCCATCGATTTGAGTCGTTGATTCATGGGCGCATCATCTTGAAAAAGCGATCAAGCAGATCTATCCGTTGCTTATTTGGAACAGTAATCAACGAGGTCGTACCGTCCTTGAACTGCATCACAGTCTCCTGTTGATCGTCGAACACAGGCCATTGCGGCAGGCCCTCACCATTGGGATCACCGCCCGATTTGGCGAAGTTCACCCAGTACTGTTGCATCAGGTCTGATACCTTCTTTTCCTGCGAATACTTCTCAGCCTCGTCATCGAAGCCACCTCTCAGATAGAGGACATCGTCAGCATGGGCTGCGCCACGACGATTACCCTTAGCATAGACGGTCCGATCAGACTTCTGAGCCAGATAAGCAGCATAGACGGGACTCTTGCCTTTCTGCTTCTGCAGTGTCTCCCAAGCGTATGCAGGCCACCCAAAGGTAGCATCACGCACCAGGTCACGCAGACTGTACAGACGCTCCTCAGGTGTGTTACCAGGATAATAGGTCTTCACAGTATCTACAAACTGCGGCGGGATAGCTGTCATCTGCTGATTATACATCTCTACGCTCACCGAGTCGAATTCTACAGCACCCTCGTCGCTGTTATGCATGATCAGCACAGGCACGTCATTGTACTCACCTCGCTGGTAGAGTTTATACAGGTCGTCTGTCATCACATAGCCATCAATGATAGGCGTATTGGCAGGGAAAGTAGAGCCTGTGCCCGTCAGTGTCTTAGTATCCAACTGGCGCATCTCCGCGATGGAGCTCTTCTGCAACTGCTGCTGCCACATCATGCCTATCTGTTCTGCCATCTGCTGGTTGATCTTACCCATCGGTGACATAAACGCGCCACTCTGACTGATACAGGCACGGAAAAGACCTTTCGCCAATGGTGAGGCACAAAGTATATTACAAGCCATCGCACCTGCCGACTCACCAAAGATCGTCACCTTCGAGGGGTCGCCACCAAAGTTCTTGATGTTTCGCTGTACCCACTGCAACGCAAAAATCAGATCGAGCATACCGTAATTGCCGGAGTGACCTTCGGATGACTCCTTACTCAGTTCTGGATGAGCCATAAAACCGAGGGAACCAGTACGGTATTCTACAGACACCGTGACGACACCTTTACGAGCCAGATTGTACCATAGTTCACCACCATACCATTCCGTCTGGAAACCGCCACCATGAATCCACACCATCACAGGCAAGGCTTCGTTTGTGGCCTTGGCAGGCGTTATCACACTCAGGTAAAGGCAGTCCTCACCCATCATGTCATATTTTACATAGCTCTTCTCGGGCTGCGGTGGCCACTTGCCGCACTCCTCAGCCTTCAGCACCCCCTCCCAAGGCTGAACGGGTTGGGGCGCCTTCCATCTGAGGTCGCCCACTGGGGGCGCAGCAAAAGGGATTGCCTTATACACAGCGAGGTCACCGCCCTCAAACAGTCCCTCCACATCACCAGTTTCCACATGAGTCTTCAACAGAGGCTGAGCCTGAGCAGCCATTATACTCATCAGTCCGCAGACCATCACGAATAGTGTTTGCAATTTCATTGTTGTTAATGGTTAGAGATATCATTTTTATACTTATTAGACGCAATTTAGCGTTGCAAAGATACAAAAAACTGCTCATATTGGGAAACACATCTAAGATTTGGAGTTTTTTACTAAAATATTTGCAAGATTCAGAAAATATACCTAAATTTGCCACCATAATAAGAAAAACTGTTATAGTTATGGCAGACACATTAGACGACATTGATCTGCAGATACTCAGAACCCTGCAGAAGAACGCAAAACTGACCACCAAGGAACTGGCAGATGCCGTGCATCTGACCCCCACCCCAGTGTTCGAACGTCAGAAACGACTGGAGCGCCAAGGCTACATCAAGAAATATGTGGCGATCCTCGACCCTGACAAACTGAACCAGAGCCTACAGGTATATTGCAAAGTGAAACTGAAGCAGATCAATCACGAGATTGCCGATGCCTTCACACGTAGGATTATGAGAATACCTGAGGTAACCGAATGTTACAACACTTCAGGTAATTATGATTATCTTCTGAAAGTTCGTGCAACAGACATGAAACAATATCAGGAGTTCGTGCTGAACAAACTGGGTGAAATCGAGAGTCTGGCGTCTATCGAGAGTACCTTCGTGATGAGCGAGATCAAACAAAGCTATGGTGTCCACATCTAAAAGACGCGGACACCATTGTTTAACTGTTTAATACTCATCCTCGTTGAAAAGGAAATCTTCTTTGGTGGGATAGTCAGGCCAAATGTCCTCGATACTTTCATAGACATCACCCTCATCCTCTATTTCCTGCAAGTTCTCAAGCACCTCCAGAGGAGCACCTGAACGTATTGCATAATCAATCAACTCGTCCTTGGTTGCGGGCCAAGGGGCATCTTCCAGTTTTGAAGCCAATTCTAGAGTCCAATACATATAATCTTAGTCTTTGGTTATACTTATTTTTAATTTGCCCGCAAAAGTACACATTATTTTCTTATTTGCAAACATTTTGCCAAACTATTTCACTCTTTCCTGCGTTAAAATTTATT
>JAEEGI010010452.1_pt1 | contig 20159 bp, 16 predicted proteins | sample 8958751 | NCBI WGS metagenome assembly JAEEGI01 (sample SAMN16246545, study PRJNA631951) | gut metagenome | biome: gut microbiome; feature: rumen; material: KS-attached | host: Bos | place: Iran: Karaj | collected 2018-10 | reverse complement strand
ATATTTAACATCTTTTTTGTACCTGTTCTAAACATATCGTATCTCCTAAAAGAAATAAAATTGATCTATATTTATGATACCATAATATAATAACCAATGTGCATTTTTTTGCACATTGGTTATTTTGTGTAAAAATGAAAGGAGTTATATGTTTCCCGTTGCATATACCAAAAGATTATCTAGTATTTCTATTTATATGCGAATATTACAATCTACTTAAATCAAAAACAATTTCCATTTCCATTTCAAACTGATCAGTACGGAAAACTATTGCATTTTCCAATGTATATGGCTCAATTCTACCATCCGTTAAAAATAGCAATTCTACAATAGCATCCATTCTATCATTATGTGTCGGTTTAGAATAACCCATTCCCAAACGAAACTCTTGAAGAACTATATCTTCATATTGAATTGTAATAGAACAAGTCGCATAAGGTTCCTGCAATTCATTCCAATTATTTATTAGTTCCTCTACTAATGCTGTTACCCTTTCTTTATCTGAAGGCATTAAGATAGGACTATCTTTTAATCTTTGCCATAACTGAATACCATGAATATTAATCTTATTATTATCGTCATAAAGTTGATTTCCCTTTGAATCAACTACTACTTCGTTGAGCCACCTTAAAAAAGTCTCATCATTTCTTTCTTTAGTATTATCAAGATACTCTCTTACTTCTTCTCTCGAACGTTGTCCTTTAAATCCAAGTAGTTCTGCAAAATCAATAGTATTTAAATAATCACTAATAATATATGACAACTCTTCAGCATATGTACTAGCGCTGTCCTCTTCCCCCCAATAATACCCTATAAGGATATCAATTAAATTAGAAAAACCATCATATCGTAAACAAAACGGGCTTAATCGTTCGGCAAAAACAAAATTATTCTGTTTGTTCTCTAATTGACTTTCTTTGTTCTTTAATTTTCTTTCTGCAAGTTCTAGTTTATTCTTATATAAAAGAATCTCATTCTTTAAATGTTCAATCTCCGAATATAATAACGAATATTTGGGTAGATTCATTTTTTCTTCAAGTTCAAACACCATCTTGATATCTTGTGGAGCATTTTTCCCCTTTCGCCATCCTTCTATGGTGTCATAACTACTTGACATTTTTTTCGCAATTTCTTTTACGTATTCTTCTACTGTCATTTTTTTAGGCCTTCTATTTGTATCGATCGAAGTCCGAAATTTCTCAGTATTAAATTTTCTAATATCTCCATTCTCTTCTCTATACAATCTAGTTTTTTTGTTATTATTCATCTTAATTCTCCTTTCTGATATCATTAAAACAGATAAGAGGTTTTATAAAAAGGGGGAACAAGATTTACCCCCATATATTATATGATTCAATATTTCATTTTTTGATATATTTATAATATCCTAAAAAAAAGAAATGTGCATTTTTTACACATTTCTTTTTTGAATAAAACATATCTGTTTTGAAATAAACAACTATATTAATTTTATTAACCCTCTATCCGCAGGTAACCAATTTACAGAAAGCAGTTCATCACGAGATAACCATTTGGCCGCTTCTGCTTCCTTAAGGATCAACTCACCTTCAATCAACTTGGCCCAAAAGCAATCCATTGAAAGATGAAATGTAGGGTAGTCATATTCAATGGTGTCTATTAATTCGCCGACTTCTATTGTTGCAGAAAGCTCTTCTTTTATCTCGCGAACAAGAGCCTGTTGAGGAGTTTCTCCTTTTTCAATCTTTCCGCCGGGAAATTCCCACCAGCCTTTAAACTCACCGTATCCTCTTGCTGTGGCAAAGATTTTGTCTCCATCTCTTATAACTGCTGCCACGACACGAACATACTTTAATACTTTGCCAGCATCGGTTATTATGACTTTCTTTCCTTCGACAATTCCTTTATTTGCAAGCTCAGCTTCGGAAACTTCGACAAACTTTTCATTTCCTTCTGATCTGAGTTTGAGAAGCGCGAAGGGTTCTTTTCTTTCAGTTTCTTCACAACCGAAGTCTGCTTCTGTTATTTGTTCGACTGTAAAAATCTCCATGATAAACTCCAAAATGTTTAAGCATTCACAATATATTCGTAGATATCTTCTCTTACCGGTTCATCAAGAATCCATTCAATTTCAACTGCATTCTTATCAGTATTCGGCATCACAAATTCTTTTGCATTTCCACTGCTGTTCATATGTCCTAAATAGTAAAATTCCTTTGAGATTTTATCGTCTTTATTCTTACGAACAAACAATTCAACCTGTATGCCACGCTCTTTTGCTTTAAGGAAATTCTGAACATCCTCGGATTGCATGCTGCGTCCTGATTTTGAAATTGCTATAAGGGTCTGGCGGCTTGTAAAATGATCCTCATATCTCGTGGTATCACTAATGTCTTCTGCCTTATCATAATTGATAAAAACCGGGAAAGTTTTAGTCTTCTTATCATACTTATAACCGCCGATATTTAAAGGCACTTCACTGTTTTCCCAGTTAAGAAGTCTGCATACATCTTCGTATGTATATTTTTGATATAAAACTAAATCTGTTTTCTTATAAGTGTTCTTATAATCCCTTTCAAATCTGCTGATTCCAAAATCAACAAGTTCCTTAACTATGTTGTAGAAATCTTCATTTTTGAGAAGTGAAACAAACAATTCTGAAGGGAAATAATCGCCTTTATTTTCTTCAATAAAAATACATTTTTCGTAAGTCTTTTTTCCTGAACCTGATGAAAACTCATTGGTCATTATATTGACTAAATTGTCTTTCAGATTTGCACTTAAGGCCTTACCGTATTTCTGTAAATCTTTGGATAAGCCTTCAAACAATCCGATATCTGACAGGCCTTTAGAATATGCGAGAATACGCTTTAATAATTCAAGTTCCTGTATTCTCTTTCCGCTGGCAAGTTTCTTGGAAATGAATTCAACAATCTTCTCTTCATCTTCAGAGAGACGGATTGTATATTCTTTTTCATATTTAACCAGGAATTTATAATACGAACCCAAACTATTATTATCAAATATTCTTAAGACATCCATTTCGCCATAATCATCAAAGTCTTTTAATGCGGGAATATGGCCAATCTTGTTTTTAAGGTTTGTATAGTTCTCTTTTATGAGTTTGACATCACTGAAATTCGCATTATCAACAGAAGCAAAAATACGTTTTCTGCTTATCTCATCGAAATGGATAGTGGATGCTCCGGGAATAACCCTTCCGCCTTCCATAACATATCTTCGAATATTGTCTTTGTTATATGATCTGTCTCCCGACAAAGCAATCGGAATCATAAAGTTGTTATTATAGTTTCCAATGAAATCAAGAATAACAACAAATTCTTTTCCGTCTGCTTTTCTTAAGCCACGTCCGAGTTGCTGAATAAAGACTATGGGAGATTCTGTAGGACGCAACATTATAACCTGATTTACTTCTATAATGTCTACGCCTTCATTCAATATTTCTACCGAAAGGATATAGTCCAAAGGACTGATTTCACCCTTTAAAACTCTTTCATCATCTTCATCAACGGCAAGTCTTTCGAATGCCTGCTGTCTTTCTTCTTCGCTGGCGCTTCCGTTTAAGGCAAGTGTTCTAAATAACTTTCCGGTTTCGGGATTAACAGTTGCATTCAGTTTCCTGGAAAGTTCCTCAGATTCATCTATTCTTGAGCAGAAAATAAGACCTTTAACCTTTTCTCCGCTATATCCAAAATAATCCGCCTCTTTTACGATATGCTTAACTCTCTCATCCGAAGTCAATAATGCAAATTCTTTAGATGACAGTTGTCTGGTTTTAATTTGTTCATCACCAATCACAGATAAATCGCTAATGCCAAAATAATGGAAAGGGCAAAGCATATTCTCTTCCATAGCCTGTTGAAGTCTTATTTCATAAGCAATCCTATAGTCAAAAATCTCGTATATATTTCTGCCCTCGATATTGTCATCTCTTTTATCCGGAGTTGCAGTCATACCAAGCCATAATTTAGGCTTGAAATAATTCATTACTTTCTGATATGTGTTGGCAGAAGAATGATGTGCTTCATCCAAAATAATACAATCAAATTCTTCTGGTTTGTATTCAAAAAGATGTGTATCACGATTAAGAGTCTGAACAGTAGCGAAAATGTAATCCTTATCATAATCGCTGTGACCTGCTCCTACTAAACCCATCGAAACACTCTTGTTAAAAACTCTTTCATAGGATTTCTTCGTTTGTCTAGCCAACTGGCCTCTATGTACCAAAAACAGTACACGTTTAAACCCTAATTCACGCATAGCAAAAGCAGACGCATACGTTTTTCCGGTACCTGTTGCAGATATCAGTAATGCACGTTCTCCGCCTGCTGCAATTATTTTACGCAAGTTAGTTATAAACCCAACCTGCATACTATTGGGCTTAAGTTTATATTTCTCAAGAGAAGTTATTTCATCCTGTCTGGCTATCTCTCGCTGATGTTTGATAATCCTAAACTTCTCTTTGTAATTCTCATAAAATTCTTCAAAATCATAAGCATACTGTGATGACCAAAGTTCTCTGTACTCTTTTATGATCTCAGTAGCCATCTTCCCTTGCTCAGTTGAAATAATCTTAGTATTCCACTCACGATTGGTAGTTAATGCGGTTTTAGTCATGTTGGAACTACCAATAATAATTCTGTAAATCTCTTCCTGTTTGAAAATATATCCTTTGGTATGGAAGCCTTCTTCCGCTTGTTCCACATCATACATTTTCAATTTTATATTTGATAATTCACTGAGTTTTTCTAATGCTTTTGGCTCGCTAAAATACAAATAATTGGTTGTGAGAATTTGGCCTTTTACGCCCTTTTTCTCAAGCTCTCTTAACGTAAGAAGAAGCGGTTCGATTCCGCCAAATGTAATAAATGCAACACTGATAAAAAATTGATCGCACGACAAAAGCTCACCCTCTATGGATGAGAAAACTTTTTTTCCTTCTTTGTAATTGTTAGAAACAAATTGTGGCGTGCACAAAGGATCTGACACTACAGAACCATCTATAAATGCTGTCTCAAACCCTTTGCGTAAATCATTGATAGTGTTCATTTATTCATCTTCTATTGCACTTGTATCTTTTATATTATTATACTCTAAATCACTCTACTTCAAAATCCCCTGTATACTCTCCAACCCTAACCAGCTCATTATCCGCAACTACGAATTCAAAGCCGTCGCTCCAGGGAGTATCGCCTTCCATGATGAACCATACATGTTCGGGGTCGCCGTCTTTTATGGTGGATACATGCATCGCCTTGAGTTTGATGTATGGCAGTATATTATCTCCGTCGCCGTAGTCGGCCACTTCATCTATGCCCGGGCCCTCGCTGATGCTTCTTATTTGCTCGAAATGCTCGTGTGCCTTGTTGACTATGGTTTCCTTGGGGATTGAGTTAAAGAACTTGATACAGGCGTTTATATACTCATCCGTTGCACCGTCATCATATACCTCAACATTTGTATCGAAAAGAGTTGCACGGACTTTTCTTTTTTTATCATTTTTATCATCTGAGAACAACTTATCGGGGGATATAAAGAACACTATACTCATCACGAAGAAAAGTGTGAGTATCGCACCTAATATTATTACTCCGACGGGGCTGTAAATCTTACCCCAAAAAGCTATCATCATCACGATATAAAACACTTCAAAACACGTCGACAGAATCAACGGGAGTAATAATTTCTTTCTGTTTTTATTCATAATAACCCCTTTACTATTCCACAAGATAAATCAACACAAATTACTCTACACTATCCAGATAATTCCTGACATAATTCCTGAATTCCTCAGGTTCGGTTTTGTATATAAAATGGCTGCCCGGAAGATAGGCTATCTCATAATTGCCCATTTTGTTAAGATACGGGAGCAGTTCTTTTTTGTTCGCTTCTTCGCTCTCAGGATCCGACAAATCTCCGTGCCTTGCGGAGATATAGAGTTTCGGGACGTCCGTCTCTACGAGGGCGTTCCATGTGGTATTGCGGTTTCTGTTGACCATCGCGCCTTCATTTGCAGTCGCATCGGACGGGATTGATAACTGCTGAAGGATGCAATATGCTCTCCATTCATCCTTTGAAAGGCCACTGTCGTTTCTTAAAAGTACAGGCAGGAGAATATCTCCGAGTCCGAGATTAACGCCCACTTTGTACAGTAATGTGCTGCCGGCTTTCCTGTTCATTTCTTCCTCTGTCATCGGCTCCACATATGTACCGTCAATGTTGATGAAAGCCTTGATTTCCTCAGGATACTTGCTGACCCAGTAGGAAGCGTATGTACCGCCCATGGAATGTGCCATGAGGATATAGGGTTCTTCGATGCCTGCAGCTTTTACGGCGCTGCGGTACTCTTCGACGATTGCTTCGACAGTTCTGTCTTCTTTGGTGTCGTCGCTTGCGTCCCATCCGCGTCTTCCTACGTAAATAAACTGATACTCATCTTCAAGTTCTTTGAGCGAAGGTCTTATTTCAACCGCCATTCCGGCGCCCATTCCGCTTAAAACGACGATGTTTCCCTTGCCGTTTTCATTGCCGAATTTCGCCACGTTCATCGAATAATCTCCGACTGAAACAGGATTGTAATAACCCTGTTCGGCCAGGAATTTCATATCCGCAGAATGCTTGATTTTGTGGAAGATGAAGAGGCCTGCCAATAGTACCACCAGGGCAATGGCAAGCGCAAGAAACACCTTTGCCAACTTGCGTGGGGACGGAGGTGTAGTGTCATTTTTACGTTGTTTCATTTTTTTCTCTCTTCCTAATTATTGTACAGGCACGGACTGCGTCCATGAAGTCGCTTTCTTTTATGCCTGTTGCCCAAAGATCGGGCAAGACAATTGCTTTATAGGCTTCGAGCCCTTCCTTCGAGAACTCGTCAAATATAACGTATGTGCGCGCGTAGTCGAATACTGCGGGTGCAAGCCTTGCGTTCATCCAGTCTATGATTACGTAGTCTGCTTTATCGCGCGGCAGCATGATGTTTAGAAAATGCATATCAAGATGGCATACGCAGGATTTCTCTTTGTCTGATAGACGTGTGATGATTTCAAGGACTTCGTCTCGGTCAGCGTCGTTTAGGCCCATGCCTGCGGTGTCTTTTAGGAGGGGCATATTGATGCCTGTAGCGTCTGTGCTGTGTACAAAGCGGAATGCATCGGCCAGTGTGTAAAAGCAGGTGATGTCGCCTGTCAGTGCTCGTTTTTCAAGCATTTCGCCGTCCACGAAATCCATTTTGATGATGTGTTCGTCGTCCGTGTCATAATACCTGACGCTGCAAAGTCCGGCGTCGTTGACGGCCTTTTGCTGGCTTTTTTCGAACGCTATCCACTCCGCGGGATAAGTTGGTTTATATACTTTGTAGGCATAGCCTTCGTACAGAAAAACCTCTGCCTGCGCGCCGGTGCCTATCAGTTTTTGTGTTCCGTCAAATTGCATTGTTGTGCCTCGTGATTCAAGTGTCTTTTATGAGCGGGATTTAGAAGAAACGATAAAGCAATACTTCGTATAAAAACAAAAATACGCAGATTAAACTCGGAAGTATTGAAAGTACGCTTAATACAATTCCGATGTACGCTTTGGGAAGGCCTCTGTCGCTCTTGAGTGCTACAATACCGCTGACAATACCTGCAACAGGCATAATTGGGAGCAGAATCATGATGTACATCATTCTGTTTAATACAAAGTAAACGAAGATGCACGCGATACTGCACAATAATCCGATCAAGCCAAATTCAAACGAAAGCTTAGCCTTTCCCTGGTTCTCAGGAAGATGATCAGGCGCTACTTCGTCAAACTGCTTGGCGTTGTTGTTATCTGTATACTCTTCTGTTACTAAATCATTCTGTTCGTTGTTGAAATTTCCGTCCATAGTGGTTCTCCTTTACTTTTTTGGATAGCCACTACATTATACCATAAATTTTGACACTGGGGGACGGGGGTGGAGTGTCATTTTGAGGAAGAAGTTGGCTGGCCAAGAAAAAAGAAAAGCCCGGCTCTAACGAGCCGGGCTATGTGGTATGTATGTCACATTTATAGATTGTCTCTTACCCTACCATTTCTTTAAAACTCAACCCATCCTCATGAAAATCAGGTTGAGACATAATAAAATAAACAATATCTGACGTAGTTACAGATTCACTATTATTGATGAAATCCATGACCTTTTTAAGTCTCTCGGGTTTCTTTTTCGCATAAGAAGTAACACCTGCAACAAACCCAAAATACGAATTAGGGATACTATTCAATTTCATAACTAACTCATCCATAGCGTCTCCTTTTCAAAATTCAAATTTCTCAACAATGTTATAGTCATTAAAGCCGCGATTTTCGAAATAATATATATAATACTTATCATCTAAACCTACAGAAAAATGGATAGCAAAGCTCTCATTTCTGTATAAATCGTAATTGGTATTAATTTCACTTATTATTTTAGCATATTCTTTTGAATCCAACAAACATGATGGAAAACAAAAAGGAACACTATTGGCATCTTTTTTATATAACAACTTTTATACCCCTCTGCATATAGTAATTATATACTAATGTTTTTCATTTATGTTGTCAATATTCACAATGTAGTTTGTTGCATTGAAGAAATTTTGACACTGGGGGACGGGGGTGGAGTGTCATTTTTATTGAAGTCTCCAGGCATCAAAAAACTTTCAAAAACCTCTTTACATTTTCGAACATTTGTTCTATTATATGCTTACCCCCAAAAACCGGGGAACCAGGCACACTATGTGAGCCAGGCACCCTATAGATGGAGAATCATATGAATTATCAGATAATCGCGGTTGACTTCGACGGGACCCTTTGCTACAGCAACTGGCCCGAACTCGGAGAGCCCAACCTTCCCTTAATTGAATATCTGAAAGCCTGGCAGAAGCAGGGCAACAAGCTGATCCTCTGGACCTGTCGCGCCGGAGATGCGCTCGATCGCGCCATCACTTGGTGCAGCGAACACGAGCTTACTTTTGACGCCATAAACGACAATCTTCCGGAAATTGTCGAGCTCTACGGCAACAACTCCCGGAAGATTACATGTGATTATTATATTGATGATAAGGCATTTCTGCCTGCTATGATTGGTTAATTGCCATAATTTGCAAGAAGCCACAAAGGTCCGTACCAAGGAATCTCAGGATCGGCGATTGCCTTGCCTGCAGGAATGGTGATTGTGTATTCAACGTCCTCGTAGGTTACGGTATAGATGAATGTGATATTATGGTGCTCTACGAGATATAGCATAATATCATATGAAAGTGCAAAATCTCCGCTGTATGTTACTGTTCTCGGACCACCTAGTTCGTCAGCTATACGAAGCTGAAGTCTTAAATCATCGAGCCAGTCTTCGTCAGGAATTTCAGGGTCGGACTCGGGATCGGTCAAATCTTCTGTTCCGGGCTCTCTGGGATCTTCAGGTGTTGTAGGCTCTGTTGGCTCAACTATCTCTTCTTCACTGTATGTGGCCGTATATGTTGTCGCACTTTTTACGGTATCTATCTCAGGAGTCCAGCCTATGAAAGTATATTTTATATTGGCTGAATCGTCTCTTTTAGGAGTTTCTCCGTTGTATTCAGGCGTCGCACCGTAGGCCACGTCTGTATCTGTTTCAAGTACTGTTCCGTCGTAGTCTTTCCAGGTGATTGTAAACGTATCGATGGTCCATTGTGCATAAAGTGTAACAATATCACCATCTTTACTTGAAATATTATTTACTTCTTCATTAGCATAGGGCGTTCCGCTTCCATCCGCAGCTGTATTCCATCCGTTAAATGTCTTGCCTTCAAACGTGAATTTATTTGTGGTCAAAGCTACACCATCACCATATGTTCTACCCTGAGCATCCATAGTTCCCACACCGCCGTTGGGATCGTATTCAACAGTGTATTCTATGGGCGCGAATGTATATGTATATGTTTTATTTCCTGTAAGCGCATTTTCTATATCGGGTTCTGTATCCCAGCTTCCTTTGTATCCTGTATCAGGATTTGCCGGTGTGGGGATATTTGATGCATTTAACTTAAGTTCTATATTCTCGTCTTCATATCTCCAGTAATTAACCTTCTTTTCATCAGTTTTTCTATCAGACCATGAGCCGTTGTTTACTTTGAAAGTTACTTCATAACTTATTTTATTAACAAATTTGGTATAAAGTTCTAAGTCTTTATCAATCTTTATGACAGCGTTATCTTGATATGAGTCTCCGTTACCATCAGCGTTTGTATTCCAGCAAGCAAATCTATCATTCACATAAGTAAACTTATTCGGTGCAAGGTTTGTATTCTCATTAGGAAGAACATATTGAATAATAGTTTTATCAGATCCGTCATTTGCATTAAACGTGACAGTAAATAAAGCACTACCATAAGATTCTATAGAACCATCTATTTCTCCGCCTTCCTTTACGAAAGATTTGGAACTACATACTCCGCTTCCAATTTCCGTTGCTTTATTTTCCTTAATTGCTCCTTTTATCATTGTGAAGGTTTCATAATTAGCTACTCCACCGCCACAATCAGCGTTATTCTCTTCGATTGTTCCCCCTTCCATTGTGAATGTTCCATAATTATATACTCCACCGCCCCAATTAGTAGCATTATTTCCTTCGATTTTTCCTCCATTCATTGTGAAGGTTCCATCATTAAATACTCCACCGCCATGATTAGCTTTATTTTCTCCGATTGTTCCTTCTGTCATTGTGAAAGTTCCAGTCCAAATATATACTCCACCGCCATGATTAGCTTTATTTTCTTCGATTGTTCCCCCTTCCATTGTGAAAGTTCCAGTCCAAATATATACTCCACCGCCATCATAAGAAGCGTTATTCCCTTCGATTGTTCCTTCGGTCATTGTGAAGGTTCCATAATTATATACTCCACCGCCATTCTTACTAGCTTTATTCCCTGAGATTGTTCCACCCTTCATTGTGAAGGTTCCTAAATTATATACTCCACCCCCTTCAGAAACGTTATTTTCTTTGATTGTTCCCCCATTCATTGTGAATGATCCGTTAGTTTGTATAAATACGCCTCTGCCTGTCTTTGTATCAGCATGAGTTATTATCCCGGAGTTATCTTTTTTATCATACAAATTTAATGTGCCGTATACAGCTATAGTATCAAAATTCTCAGTTTGAGTAATACTAAACCCGTTAAGACATAAATTTATGGTTTTACCTGACTCTATCTTCAATGTTTCAGTTATTTCTATATCATCAGTCAGAAACCAGTATCCATCTTTTCCTCCAATACTCATTAATGACGCAGAATCGCTTATCGATTTCCATCCTTTATGTTCTAATGCACCCATATCACAATCTTCATGCTCAGCATGATCCTGTGGAGAAGGAATAGCCTTTACCACCATAGGCTTACCAATTACCGGTAATAATGCAAATATCATAACTGCCGTCAAAATAAATGATAAAATTCTTTTTGCGCTTTTTTTCATCCTCTTTTCCTGCCCTTCTTTTTGTTCTTCTATATAGTTAATTGCAGTTCGAGGAGATTTTACTCACAAATTTTTGAAATTTTTTGAAATTTTTTTGAAAATAAAAAGGCGAAGCAAATTGCTTCACCTTTTGTACACTTTTTCTGATGCATTTACAGAGTTTTAGGTGCCTGACTCGCGCAACGTGTCTGGCTCCGGTTTTCTAGTAGTTGATTTCCTGCCCTTCTATGATGTAATCCGCATTCTTAATTCCATTCTTATCAACAAGATACTGAATCGTTAAACCAAGCTTTACTGATATTCCTGTAAGCGTATCCCCTGCCTTAACTACATAGGTTCCGTTTCCTATAGCACCTGTAGGCGCATTGTTACCGCCATAGTTGGCAAGTAACCACAAAGGTCCGTACCAGGGTGTGTCTGCGTAAGCAACTGCCTTTCCTGCAGGGATTGTGATTGTATATTCTTGGCCTTCGTAGGTTACGTGATAAACAAATGTGATATCAGGATGCTCCACGAGGTATTGCATGATATCGTATGAGAGTGCGAAATCTCCGCTATACTCTACTGTCTGAGGTCCGCCAAGTTCATTTGCTATTTGAAGTTTAAGTCTTAAATCATCGAGCCAGTCCTTCTCAGGGATTTCTACTTCAGGTTCTGTAGGTTCCTGAGGTTCTTCGGGCTCAGTAGGTTCGTTAGGCTCCTGAGGTTCTTCAGGTTCAGTAGGTTCTGTAGGCTCAACGATTTCTTCTTCGCTGTAAGTTGCCGTGTATGTAGCTGCACCTTTTACGGTATCTACAGCAGGAGTCCAGCCTTCGAATGTATATTTTATGTTTCCTGCATCATCTCTTTTAGGAGTTTCTCCATCATACGTCGGAGTAGTACCATAAGATACATCAGTATCAGTTTCAAGAACTGTTCCGTCGTAGTCTTTCCAGGTGATTGTAAAAGTATCTATAGTCCACTGTGCATAGAGAGTTACTGTATCACCGTCGGTACTTGAAAGATTATTTACTTCCTCGTCAGCATAAGATGTACCGCTTCCGTCTGCTGCAATATTCCAGCCGTTAAAGGTTTTGCCTTCAAATATGAATTTATTTGTGGTCAAAGCAGTTTTATCATCATATGTTCTGTCCTGATCTTCCATTCTTCCATCGCCACCGTTGGAATCGTATTCAACAGTGTATTCTATAGGCGCGAATGTATATGTATATGTTTTATTTTCTGTAAGCGCATTTTCTGTATCGGGTTTTGTATCCCAGCTTCCTTTATATCCGTTAACAGGGTTAATTGAAGGAATAGATGATGCATTTAACTTAAGTTCTTTATTCTCGTCTACATATCTCCAGACAGTAACTGTCTTTGTATTATTTGTCCCATCAGACCATGAGCCGTTGTCAACGTTGAAAGTTACTTCATAACTTATTTTATTAACAAATTTGGTATAAAGTACTAAGTCTTTATCAATCTTTATGACAGCGTTATCTTGATATGAGTCTCCGTTACCATCAGCGTTTGTATTCCAGCAATCAAATCTATCATTCACATAAGTAAACTTATTCGGTTCAAGGTTTGTATTCTCATTAGGAAGAACATATTGAATAATAGTTTTATCAGATCCGTCATTTGCATTAAATGTGACAGTTAATAAAGTACCTGCACGAGATTCTATAGAACCCTCTATATTTCCGCCTTCCTTTACGAAGGGGTTTTCACTGATTACTCCGCTTCCTTTTATAGAAGCTTTATTATCCTTAATTGCTCCTTCTATCATTTTGAAAAATTCATTATTATGTACTCCACCCCCATAATAAGCCTTATTCCCAGAGATTGTTCCCCCATTCATTATGAAGGTTCCATAATTATCTACTCCACCGCCATAATCAGCGTTATTCCCGGAGATTGTTCCTCCGTTCATCGTGAAGGTTTTATGATTCATTACTCCACCGCCGCTATAAAAAGCGAAATTCCCGGAGATTGTTCCCCCTTCCATTGTGAAGGTTCCTCCATTCAATACTCCACCGCCATAACTATCAGCGTTATTCCCAGAGATTGTTCCTTCGTTCATTGTGAAGGTTCCATAATTATATACTCCACCGCCAAGAAGATCAGCGTTATTCCCTTCGATTGTTCCTCCGTTCATTGTGAAGGTTCCATTATTATTATATACTCCACCGCTATAATCAGCGTTATTCCCAGAGATTGTTCCTCCTTCCATTGTGAAGATTTCATTATTATATACTCCACCGCCATCTGGAGCGGTATTCCCTGCTATTGTTCCCCCTTCCATTGTGAAAGTTCCATTATTATATACTCCACCGCCATCTGGAGCGGTATTCCCAGAGATTGTTCCCCCATTCATTGTGAATGATCCGTTAGTTTCTATAAATACGCCACCGCCTATCTTTGTATCAGAATGAGTTATTTTTCCGAAGTTATCTTTTTTATCATACAAATTTAATGTGCCGTATACAACTATAGTATCACGATTCTCATTTTGAGTAATACTAAACCCGTTAAGACATAAGTGCACAGTTATACCGGACTTTATCTCCAATGCTTCAGTTATGTTTATATTATCAGTAAGATACCAGTACCCGCCTTTTTCTCCAATGCCCATTAAGGTTGTCGCATCCTTTATCGATTTCCATCCTTTATGGTATTCGCAGTCAGTTTCCTCTGCCGAACACTGTTCATCATGCGCCACATGCTCCGCTGGTGTATCCTCAGCTTTTACAACCATAGGATTACCGATTACAGGCAATAATGCAAATATCATAACTGCCGTTAAAATAAATGATAAAATTCTTTTTACGCTTTTTTTCATCCTTGTTTCCTGCCCTTCTTTTTGTTCTTCTATATAGTTAATTGCAGTTCGAGGAGATTTTACTCACAAATTTTTGAAATTTTTTGAAAATTTTTTGAAAATTTTTCAAATCAAAAAGGCGAAGCAAATTGCTTCACCTCTTTTACACTTTTTCTGATGCATTTACAGCGTTTTAGGTGCCTGACTCGCGAAGCGTGTCTGGCTCCGGGGGTTAATGCGTCATTTTATACAATTCTTCCGTAGCCAGTCTGGCTTTGGCGACAATAGCCTTCTCCTGATCTTTGGGGAAGCAGTAATACTGGACCTGTGTGTTTCCGATGCAAATCATATCTCCTATTTCATACCAGTAATAATCCGCATAGAGGCTGTAAGTGCTTTTACCCGACTGAATATACTTTAATCTGTCTTCGCAGCCTGTCAGTTCAAAACCGTCCCTGTTGTGTATGAGTCTGCCTTCACCGACGCTGTATATGCTTTTCATATCCACGAGCATTTTAATATCAACGTCGGTATCAAGTAAATATGTGCCTTCTTCGAGTTCTTTTCTGACCTCTTCTCTTTCCCACGCGTACCAGTCCGTAACATACGTAAATTCGCAGTTTCCGTCGCTCGCGGAAAGTGTTCCGTTTTCCTCAAGCTTATATTCTTTGCCACAACCCGCGCATTTTATGTGTGTTCCCTGACCTGTCATATGTCCTTCGCTCTTGCACGCAGGGCATTTGTATAACACACGATGAAGCCCGTCAGCCCTGAAAGGTTCGTCGACGATGACATTCTTTTCATGCTGCGATTTGAAATGGTCGTACTTAAATTCGGCGCTTAAAATATCATTTAATTCTTCGTTGCTTTTCTGTCTGATGTCTTCGGGCGAAAGCAGGTATTTTACGTGCGCTTTTATATCTACATCTCTCTTCTGAAGATTGTTGTACAAAGGATCCCTGAGAAAAGCACCCTCGGTTTTAATCATTACAACCGGCACATTCATGAGTTTCAGACATTTCGCCAGACTCGTCGGAAGAGGCGTCTCGGTTCCGTCAAAACTGTAGCTTGCTTCGGGATACATTACCACTGAACTTTTGAGTTCTTCGAAGGCGTATTTCATGTCTTTTACGAGGTTTAAATCCGTTATGAATTTGCAGGTAGGAATGCATCCGACTTTTCGCATGAGGCCGGCCTTTCCGACGAGTCCGTCGTTGGTGCAGACTATGTGATACTGCCTGTCGGCAAAGAGGGTACCGACTATCTGCAAATCCGTGAAGCACGAATGGTTCATGAGAATAAGACATGGTTCGTTTTGGCCGAGCTTCTCCATGCCTTCCGTTTCATACGTAAAATGCGTCGCCTTCAATTCGCCTTTGGATAAAACCTTAATCAGTTTTCGTAAAAGAACCGACTGCTTCTTAGGTGCAACATGCCCCTCGTGCTTTATCGCACAAACTTCGTCATAATCTTTTATGGTGTCTTTTATCTTCATAATTAACCTGCTAATTCGTCTTTCAGTTTAAATCTTAACTTACTCGTATCTTTCTGTATATTTCGTATTGTCTTTTTTCCTCATCTATATTATCATTCACCAGCCCTTTTGCTTCAAGTATTCTGTCTATAGCCTGTGCCGGATCCATAGTATGATATGGTAAAAATAATCCTCTTAATTCCTTGGGTTTGACTATTTTATATGTCTGCACCGAAGATTTCCTGTGAGTATAAGCAAAGTAACGATATATATATCCTATCCAATACATTTCATTCTGCGTATATTTTATTGATCCATAATTCGATTTGCCATATTCCTCATCAATCAAATCCAGCACATCTCTCGCCTGAATATTAGTCTGTAAAACGGCCATATTATCCATCTTTTTGGCTATATCGCTATTCATAAATCTTCGAATGAATATTTCTGAACTTGTGTTCTGCAAGGATAACGATAATTCAAAAGTTTTGGCTTGCAAATCACACAGAAGTAATCCGTCTTTATCTATTTTTTTCATAGTGTTTTTCTCCTTTTAAGATCTTTTTAAAATCTCATCAATATATTTCCCTTTACCTCTATACTGTATCCTTGCAAGTTTTACTTTATCATCTCCGAGTTTGCTTTCTTCATTACGTCTTGTCTGATAATATTCTCTTTCACTGATGGAAATGTAAGATCTCTCAAGCAATTTGAGTTTTTTTACAGACTTCTCATTTAAAAAAACATACTGATTTCCGAGATTTGTTGCCGAAAGACAATGTTTGCACTGTTCGTCGGTTATCTCACCTTCAATAAATGAATTAATAATCTGAAACATTCTGTTATCGGCTATAGGAGCAATAATATAATCACATTTTTCCTTTTCTTCGATAAGTTTTCTAATCATCGGATGATTTTCGTAACTGTCCAAAGTACCTCTGTAATACGCTATCGTGAGCATCCACTCCCGACTCAATCCATACTGCTTACATTTAAGATTTTTTTCATCAAAATCCAAATAATACACCGATGATTTGTCAAACCCCGACACAAAAGAAACAGCCTGCTCATAACTCTCCCCGGTGTAAAATCCCTTCCCAAAATCATTATTTAATCTGCTCATAGAAGTGCTGATATTGCCTACTATTTCACTCTTTGCTCCATGGAAAAGAAGTTTGTGCCCCGGTTTGATATCGTCCAGCCAGAGCATTTCTTTCAATCTGCCAAGTTTTATATTATTCTCAAAGGCAAAGTTATATACCTGTTCAAGAAGTCTGTCAGATGCCTCTGATAAACCTCTCTCATTTCTTGACAATGTCACTTGCTGAACACCAATCTTTTCTGCAAGTTCCGATTGTGTCATACCCAGTATTTCACGAATTGCCGCTAAATCTTCCGAAAAACTATAATTCATGTTTTGTTCCTCTCTTCTAACTTATTTATATCATATTACTTAAACAAGTTCAAGAACTTCTCTAAGTAATTTTACTTAAACAAGTTTCAAAAGTTACCACTGCTCACCTCTTATCACAAAAAATGAGCCATATCAATCAAATTTCTCACATTTTATGAGCCACTTTTTATGTTTTCCTCACATTATTTTGATCTTTTACCATATTTTCCTTCTTCGGCAAATTGGTCAATCTTATTCTTCCGCATCTTAGATTCATGCAATAGTCAGCTTATGTTATAATCTAAACATGGATACGTTGTATCTGCTTTGGGGGCAAAAATATGAAGAAGCTAAGGATAATTCTTTTATTATGTTTAATCATGCTCGGACTGACCGCGTGCGGGCGTCCTGCGAGCGCCAATAAACTTGTCCGTATGGCGAAGAAAGAACACGGTTCTGCCAAGGTAGTCAGTAAGGTAAAAAATACCTATGGTAAAGGATACACCGTCACGCTTTATGACAAACTGCAGGATTTTGATTACACCGTTTCAAGTTACATGGCTTATACCGATATCTGTGGATTCACCTATAGTCATCCTGAAACCACGGATGATTTTAGGTGTTGTCTTGTCAATAAGATAGCCGCTGATGAGCAAGCTGAGATAGAAAATATAAAACTTAAGTATGATGCAAACGTATATTTCGAAACGAGTCCGAGTGTATATGTATGCGCGAAGGATTATGATTCTGCCAAACAGGCGGCCCGTGAGGTTGCAGAGTTATTTCAGAGGAATAATAAAAACTACAGGCTGGATTTCTTAAACGTTCATGCACTTACAACCGGCAGCGGTTCTTATGATATTAGCCAATACGTTTTAGACTCTGAGGCTGTAATAGGATATATGCCTATACCCGAAATGATATGGGTTGGAAAGGATCAAACAATTGTTGATATATATGTCAATCATGCGAAAGATTTTGATCCTGATGCGGTATATTTGAGGCGTGAGACGGTACGTTTTGGAGATACGAGATTTACTCTCAGTCAGGTAACCGAGGCCTCCGGCGCTCCTACATCCGACGATTCGCCTGTAACACTTTATTATTTTAGAGCTTCCGACGGAGGAGAATTCTTCCTGGCGGATTTCTGCATAAATGATGTATATAATCCGGGAAAATATATTACGGCAAATAACTACGATAACAGGAAATACCCTGACGAAAAATGACACAAAAACGCCAGTGGTTTTGTGGGGAAAAATGACACTACGCCCCCGTCCCCTAGTGTCAAAAGGAGAACAAGAAATGGGAATATTTGATAATCTGTTTGGGAAAGAAAAAAAGTGAACTATGTAAAGAAGGAAATTGCGGAGAAGTATTTTAAGCTGTTTTCGCTCTTTTATGAGAAGGATGGAACATCGGATGCGGAATATCTGCTCAAAAGAATGCTCCAGTCTCCGAGAGATTATTATAAAGATAATGATTTTGCTCTTGAAATGGACGGGATAAAGGAAGATGAAAATATCGACAATCTCGTATGGAATCTTTTTATACACATTTTGAACGAGTGCGACATCGTGTCGATAGTTGATCCCAAAAGCGAGCTTGATTTTTTCCAATACAGCATGGACAAGATCGACTACAATGGTATATTCGATTTGCATGATGAACGGCTAGACCCCGATGGCAATGTGACCGAGTGGATTAAACTCCTTCAGACTCAGGCCGAGGCCAAAGGTGAATGCATCGCGGAGATGGAGTTCGACAGCGACCATTATGTATTCTTTTTGACTGATGAAAGTACATTAAAAGAAATGCGGGAAATTGGGCTGGAACTTAATCGGTATATATACATATCGGGAAAATAAAAAGGTAAGGTTTTAAACCTTACCCAACTATCCCACAAGGATATAAGAATACTATTTACAATTTTTTTCTTTTGCATAGTTTTTCTCCTTGTAGCATGAGGCGGGTGCCAAAAAATGACACACAACCCCCGTCCCCCAGAGTCAAAAGCCAGCCAGAGCACCCCGGGTGTCAAAAAAAGCCTTCCGAAAATGCTCGGAAGGCTTAAATTTTTTTACTGATCTTTCTGCTGCTTCATTGTCGGGAAGAGCAATACGTCGCGGATGGCGGGGCTGTTGGTAAGGAGCATCGTAAGTCTGTCGATGCCGTAGCCGATACCGCCTGTAGGTGCCATGCCGACTTCGAGTGCATTAAGGAAGTCCTCATCTGTATGCTCGGCTTCTTCGTCGCCTGCTGCCGCATTGGCATCCTGAAGTGCGAAACGCTCTCTCTGATCGATGGGATCGTTAAGCTCTGAATAAGCGTTACACATTTCCCATCCGTTGATAAAGAGTTCGAAACGCTCTACCTTGGAAGGATCTGTGGGTTTCTTCTTGGTAAGAGGAGAAATCTCGATGGGATGGTCCATGATGAATGTGGGCTGTACCATCTTGTCTTCACAGAACTCTTCGAAGAAGAGGTTTAATATATGTCCCTTGGTATGGAAATCTTCAAATTCGATGTGATGTTCTTTAGCTAACTTCTTGGCTGCTTCCGTATCGGGAACCTGTGCGGGATCGTCGAAGTCGATGCCTGCATACTTCTTAACTGCCTCTGTCATTGTCATTCTTTCGAAAGGCTTGCCGAAGTCAAGTTCGATATCGCCGTACTTGAATGTGGTTGTACCGAGTACTTCTTTAGCTACATGACGGAACATGTTCTCTGTTAAATCCATCATTCCGTGGTAGTCTGTGTATGCCTGATAAAGCTCCATCAATGTGAACTCGGGGTTATGTCTTGTATCAAGACCTTCGTTTCTAAATACTCTGCCGATTTCGTATACTCTCTCAAGACCGCCTACAATAAGTCTCTTTAAGTAAAGTTCAAGTGATATACGAAGTTTTAAATCCTCATCAAGTGCATTGAAGTGAGTCTCAAAAGGTCTTGCAGCCGCACCGCCGGGGTTAGCAACAAGCATGGGAGTTTCAACTTCCATGAAGCCCTGATCGTCTAAGTAACGACGAATGGATGAA
>JAEEGI010010450.1_pt1 | contig 20162 bp, 12 predicted proteins | sample 8958751 | NCBI WGS metagenome assembly JAEEGI01 (sample SAMN16246545, study PRJNA631951) | gut metagenome | biome: gut microbiome; feature: rumen; material: KS-attached | host: Bos | place: Iran: Karaj | collected 2018-10 | reverse complement strand
AGGACAACGAGAACGGTGGTGAGAACGAGAACGGCAACGAGAACGGTGGTTCTTCGCAGAACGGCGGTACTCAGAACGGTGGTTCGTCCAACGGCGGCAACGGCTCCGTGAACCAGACTCTGGCTTCGCCTACGATCAGCGGTACGACTCCGTTTGCTGAGACTACCTCAGTGAGCATGAGTGGCCCTGACGGCGCTGAGATCCACTACACCACCGACGGCTCGACACCTACGGCCGAGAGTACGCTCTACAGTGAGGCATTCACCCTGAGCGACACCACGACCGTGAAGGCCATCGCCATCAAGGACGGTGAGTCGAGTGAGGTTGCAAGCAAGCTGTTCACCAAGGGTGAGGGCGACGAAATGGACCAGAACTAAGGCTACGCCAATTGATAATTGATAATTGAAAATTGACAATTATGAAGAAGCGTATAGTTGAGATTGCGGTGAAGGTAGTAGTAGCCGCACTCACAGCCTTCCTGACGGCCATCACAACGACGAGCTGTATGGGGTACGGGCCGATTGCGCTCTAAGGAGCGCGGCGAATCACAGGGGACAGTCCCCCAGTGCGATAAGTCGCACAGATGGGACAGTCCCCATGATTCACCCTGAGCGCAGAAAACTAACGAGAGGACTGACAGATGTCGGCCCTCTTTTTAATGAAATAAAAAACTATCTCGTAAAAGTTGTCGAAATTGAAAAATAATTTGTAACTTTGCAACATGATACTGTCAACAATCATCCTCGGAATACTGCCCTATCTCTCATCTGGAGTGATAGACACTACCAATGTGGAGACTCTGGGGCTGACGATGACGGACGACACCAAGACCGTGACCATCTTCTCGCCCAACGATGAGACCCACCACTATGCCAACGGCGTGGTGATGACGGCCTTCAAGGATGTGCTCTACTGCATGTGGCAGAGTTCACAGACCGATGAGGATGCGCCAGAGACCTGCGTGATGTACAGCAAGAGTACTGACGAAGGCGAAACGTGGACGAAGCCAGAGCTATTGGCAGCTGCGACGGACAGCAGTTACTGCACTTCGGGCGGATGGATCGGCACGAAGGACACGCTCACCGCCTTCATCAACGTCTGGCCCAAGGGCATGCAGCCCGTCGGCGGATACACCTATTATATATATAGTAGGGATGGCGAGACATGGAGCGAGCCTCAACCTGTCAGGATGGCAGACGGGCGGGTGATGGACGGTGTGATGGAGCAAGACCCCTACCCGACGGCTGACGGACGGACGGTGGGAGCTGCCCATTTCCAGCCTGGCCTGCACGTGGCACCCATCTACACCGACGATCCTACAGGACACGGCGGCTGGCATCGGGCGCAGATGACGGTTCACGACCGAGGCAAGCAGTCGCAGGAACTGGAGCCAAGCCTGTATCAGCAAAGGGACGGAACACTGGTGATGGTCTTCCGCGACCAGAACAGCAGCTATCGGAAGATGGTGTCGCTGAGTCATGACCGAGGCGAGACGTGGACGGAGCCGACGGTCACCAATATCCCTGACGCCCGAGTGAAACAGAGTGCCGGCAATCTGCCTGACGGCACAGCCTACCTGGCAGGCAATCCGACGGAAGCCAAGCGCCGCTATCCCCTCGTCGCCATGTTCAGTGATGATGGCATCCGCTTCGACAAGGCCCTATTATTGAGGGCTGGCGGCTCAGACCTTCAGCCCCAGCGCTATCCGGGCAAGGCCAAGACCCTCGGCTACAGCTATCCCAAATCGATGGTCTATAACGGCCGTCTCTATGTGGCCTACGCCACCAACAAGGAAGACGTGGAATGTACGATTATTAACATAAAAACTGAATGACAATGAAAAAGAGACTTACCACAATGCTATGCGCTGTGCTGACGGCTATAAGCCTCAGCGCGCAGACATTACCGTATCAGAATCCGAACCTGTCGGCAGCACAACGGGCTGACGATCTGCTGACGCGACTGACACTCGAAGAGAAGGTCAGCCTGATGATGGACACCTCGCCAGCCATCGAGCGGCTGGGCATCCCACAGTTCCAATGGTGGAACGAAGCCCTGCACGGCGTGGGGCGTAACGGCTTTGCCACCGTGTTCCCCATCACGATGGGCATGGCAGCCTCATGGGACGACGCCCTGCTGCACAAGGTGTTTACGGCCGTCAGCGACGAGGCCCGCGTAAAGGCCAAGCAGGCGAAACGTGCTGGCGACATCAAGCGCTACCAGAGCCTGTCGTTCTGGACGCCGAACATCAATATCTTCCGTGATCCCCGCTGGGGTCGCGGCCAGGAGACCTACGGCGAGGATCCCTATCTGACGGCGAAGATGGGTCTGGCCGTCGTCAGAGGCCTGCAAGGCATGACGTATGACGGCCAGTGGCTGGGGGACGGATACAAGAAATTATTGGCTTGCGCCAAGCACTTCGCCGTCCATAGCGGCCCAGAGTGGAACCGCCATGAGTTTAATGTCGAGAATCTGCCTGAGCGCGACCTCTGGGAGACCTATCTGCCGGCCTTCAAGGCACTGGTGCAAGAGGGCCAGGTGGCAGAGATCATGTGTGCCTACCAGCGTATCGACGGTCAGCCCTGCTGCGCCCAGACCCGCTATGAACAGCAGATCCTGCGTGATGAATGGGGATTCGACGGACTGATCACTTCCGACTGCGGCGCCATCCGCGACTTCCTGCCACGCTGGCATAACACGGCCAAGGACGGTGCCCAGGCTTCGGCACAGGCCGTGCTGGCAGGCACTGACGTGGAGTGCGGTTCTGAATACAAGCATCTGCCCGAGGCCGTGCGCCGTGGTGACATCAAGGAGGCTGACCTCGACAAGAGCCTGCGCCGCCTGCTCATCGCACGCTTCGAACTCGGTGACCTTGACCCTGACGAGCTGAACCCCTGGACAAAGATTCCAGAAAGTGTTGTCGCCTGCGATGCCCACAAGCAGCTCGCCCTCGACATGGCTCGCAAGAGCATCGTGCTGTTGAAGAACAACGGTATTCTCCCCCTCGATAGTAATCATAATTCTCAATTCTCAACTCTCAATTCTCAATTAGTCGTATTGGGCGCCAATGCCATCGACTCCATCATGCAGTGGGGCAACTACTCCGGCTTTGCCACCCGCACCATCACGGCCCTCGAAGGCATCCAGCAGATAGTGCCGCAGGCCAGATACATCAGCGGTTGCGGCCTGACGCGCAACGAGGTGTTCGAAAGCCGCTTTGCTGATCTGAAGACGCCACTCGGCAGCCAAGGCATGCAGGCCACCTATTATAATAATACCGAGATGAACGGCACTCCAGCCACCACCATCAACCTCACCTCTCCCATCATGCTGAGCAACGGCGGCAACACCGTCTTCGCCCCAGGCGTGAACCTCGAGAACATCTCAGCCCGTCTCGACGCCACCTTCATCCCCACGAAGGACGAGACCGTCATTTTCAAAATCGCCGCTGACGACAAGGTGCGCCTCATCGTCAACGGCGACACCCTCGTGAACATCTGGCAGGTGCGCAACCGCATCCAGGGAGCCCAGAAGGAGATGAACGTGAAGGCCGGAGAGCACTACCGCATCCAGATTGACTATGTGCAGGTGAGCGACTTCGCCTTCCTCGGCTTCGACATCCAGCACAAGGTGGCACCCTCCCATCAGGAACTGCTCGCACAGATCGGCGACGCAGAGACCGTCATCTTCGTGGGTGGTATCTCGCCGAAGCTCGAAGGCGAGGAGATGCGCGTCAACGAAGAGGGTTTCAAGGGTGGCGACCGTACAAGCATCGAACTGCCGAAGGCCCAGCGCGAAACCCTCGCCATGCTCCACAAGGCTGGCAAGAAGGTGATCTTCGTGAACTGTTCCGGCTCGGCGATGGCACTCGTGCCTGAACTAGAGAGCTGCGACGCCATCCTACAGGCGTGGTACGGCGGAGAACTCGGCGGACAGGCGCTGGCCGAAGTGCTCTTCGGACAGTACAACCCCAGCGGCAAACTCCCCATCACCTTCTATAAAAACACTGACGAACTGCCCGACTTCCTCGACTACACGATGAAGAACCGCACCTATCGCTACTACACTGGCGAGGCACTCTTCCCCTTCGGATACGGCCTGAGCTATACGACCTTCGAGATCGGCAAGCCCGTCTATCAGAACAACAAGGTGCTGGTGAGCGTCAAGAACTCTGGCAAGATGGCTGGTCTTGAGACCGTTCAGGTCTACCTCAGAAACCCTAAAGACCCTAACGGTCCCTTAAAGTCCCTCCGCGCCTACCAACAGATTCAGCTGAATCCAGGCGAATCCAAGACCCTCAGCATCGACCTGCCCCGTCAGAGCTTTGAGGGCTGGGACGAGCAGACGAACACGATGCGCGTTGTCGCTGGCAAATATGAACTGATGGTCGGTAACTCCAGCGCCGACAAGGACTTGAAGAAGATACTGGTCACTATCAAATAAGAACGCTGTCATCGACGGTCAGCGCATAAAAAGAAATCGGGGCTTCCACCCCGATTTCCTTATGATCAGATTTCCTGATTATTCAGCAGCTTTCTCTGCCTTCTTCTTAGCAGGAGCCTTCTTGGCGGCAGGCTTCTTGGCAGCAGGCTTAGCACCCTCGAGTTTCTCGAGCTTTGCCTTCAGACGGGTAATCTCCTTATCCTTCATCTCAATCTCATCACCCTGGTTCTTGATGGTGGTGAGCAGACTCTCGAGCTCTTCGTTGTCGATGTCGAGCGGATAGAGGGCGTTCACTCTGTTGATGAAGTCGCCGAGGATGTTCATGTAGTTGGTGAAAGCATCAAACGGTCCGCTGTAGATGCCACGGTCCAGACCTACGTTAGAGGGCTTAGTGGTCATGAAGCGGAAGTTGTTCGAAGCCTGCAGATAGTCCCAGTCCTGATTGATGCGGGGATCATCGGCAATGCGCAGACGGTCTGCCACTGAGTAGAGCTTGTTGAAGGCCTCGTGCTGCATGGCATTACCGAGCCAGCAGCTGACGTCGCGCTCCTCATCCACCCATGACAATGTGTCAGGCACATCGATCTGTCCGACGCTCTTGCACGACTTGCAGATCTCCGTCGGCGTCATGAAGGTGATGCCTTTCTCCTTGGCACATGCGGGCAGGGCATGGATGAAGTCGAGGATGTTGGAGCTGAGCGGCTGGGCGATACCCAGGGCAGAGAGTTCCATGAAGATGTTGATGATCTGCTCTTCCTCTGGGAAGCGGGCGATGCGGTCGATATAGGCATCGGCGAAAAGAGGATAGCCGTCCCACTCAGAGTTGTTGAAGCGCAGCGAGATATCGTCAGACAGCTCCACATCGCGGAGCAACAGCTTCAGGTTCGGAGCCTGGTTGCAGTTGTAGACATAGTGCGGCGACTTCCATCCGAGCACGTGCTTGGCACCCTCGGTGAGCATACCCTTGAAGCCCATCGCAGCAATCTGGGCACCGATGTCATCGCTGTAGATGAGTGATGAGTTACGTGCCACCGTCGGCTTCTTGCCGAAGAGCTCCTCAATCTTCGCAACCTGCTTCTTCACGTCGAGGGCGAAGGTATCAGGATTAGCCAGTGAGGAGAGGCCATGGCTATAGGGCTCGGCGAGGAACTCCACGCAGCCGGTCTCGTTCATCTCCTGCAGTTTGGTGATCACCTGCGGAGCGTGCATCTCCAACTGCTCGATGCCAGTGCCGGAGAGTGAGAAGGCGACCTTGAAGTACTTGCCGTTCTCCTTGATCATGTCGTGGAGGGTGTTCAGCGCCGGCATGTAGCTGCGCTCGGCGATGTCGGTGATGCTACGTTCGTTCTCGTAGTCATCGTAATAGTAATGATCGGTACCGATATCGAAGAAACGGTAGCGCTTCAGATGAACAATCTGATGTATTTCGAAATATAAACAAATCGTTTTCATAACTTTGAACTTTGAATTTTGAACTTTGAACTTTATGATTACTCTTCCCAGCCGAGGGTGCGGCGATAGAGGGTGCGGATCCAGCGGCCTACCTTCTCCCAGGTGATCTGGTCTACCTCGCGCTTGCCTTCCTCCTTGAGATACTGGAAGAGCGACTCGTTGTGGCAGATCGAATAGATGGCATCGGCCAGGGCGTGGATATCCCAGTAGTCCACCTTGATGCAGTTGTCGAGGATCTCTGCACAGCCGGACTGCTTCGAGATGATCGACGGCGTACCACACTGCATGGCCTCCAACGGCGAGATGCCGAAAGGCTCAGAGACGGAAGGCATCACATAGACATCAGAGTCCTTCAGGCACTCATAGACCTGCTTGCCTCGCATGAAGCCAGGGAAGTGGAAACGGTCTGCGATGCCGCGCTCTGCTGCGAGGTGGATCATCGCATCCATCATATCACCCGAGCCTGCCATGCAGAAACGGACATTGCGGGTACGGTGGAGCACCATCGTAGCAGCCTCGACGAAGTACTCAGGTCCCTTCTGCATCGTGATACGGCCGAGGAAGGTGACGACCTTCTCCTTGCCCGTATGGTCAGGACGCGGAATGTCCTGATACTCCTGCGGCAGAGGATAGACGGCATTGTGAACCGTATAGACCTTGCGCGGATCCTGATGATACTGGTTGATGACCGTCTGGCGCGTCAGTTCAGAGACACACATGATGCAGTCGGCCCAGTCCATACCGTTCTTCTCTATCGAATAGACAGTTGGGTTCACCTTACCGCGGCTGCGGTCGAAGTCAGTAGCATGCACATGGATGCAGAGCGGTCTGCCACTCACCTGCTTGGCGTGGATGCCGGCAGGGAAGGTCAGCCAGTCGTGAGCATGGATGATGTCGAACTCCTCGGCACGGGCCACCTGGCCAGCGATGATCGAGTAGTTGTTGATCTCCTCGTGCAGGTTGCCAGGATAGCCTCCCGCAAACTCCATCGCACCGAGGTCGTTCACGTTCATATAGTTGAAGTCTGCATAGATATGATCACGAAGCTTGAAATAGTAGTCGGGATCCATGATGTTGCCCACACGCTGCTTCACGTAGTCATAGTCCACGTCGCGCCAGGCGATAGGCACGGCATTCATGGCGACGATACGACAGGCATGCTGACTCTCATCACCGAAGGGATGAGGCAGACAGAGCGTGATGTCCAGATCTCCCTGGGCCTTCAGACCCTCGGAGATACCATAGTTGGCGGTGGCAAGTCCACCGAATACGTGAGGAGGATACTCCCATCCAAACATTAATACTTTCATCGTCGTCCCTCCTTATTTTTGATATGAATACTTATCCATCAGCTTGAGCGTACGCAGAATCTCTGCCACGTTCATGGCAAACGACATGGCACCACGTCCGTGGAACGGCGGGTTACCGTCGAAGAGTTCACTGATCGTACCGATGGCATGATAGTCCATCTCATCCTCATAGCCCACCAGCTGGCGCTCGATGAACGAGAGGCGAGAACGCTTATAGAGTTTCAGGCAAGCCTCCATGTAGAATCCGCCGAGCCAAGGCCAGGCCGTTCCCTGATGGTAGGCATAGTCGCGCTGGGTCTGCGGTCCGACATAGATGGGGTTGTAGCCGCCGCTCTTCGGAGAGAGCGAGCGCAGTCCCTTCGGCGTCAGCAACTCACGGGTGCAGATATCCACCACGCTCTTCATCTGATCCTGACTCAGTGGCGAGTAGTCGAGTGCCACGGCGAAGATCATGTTCGGACGGACGCTCCAGTCCATCATGGTGCCGTCGACATAGTCGAGCAGATAGCCATATTCGTTGACGAAGGTCTCGACGAACGATGCCTTGACTTTGGCAGCCAGTTCCTCCAGATGGTTCACTTCCTTCTCGTCCTTCTGATCGGCAGCCATAGCGGCACAGAACTTCAAGGCGTTGTACCACAGGGCGTTGAACTCCACAATGTAACCACTGCGCGGCACGACGGGACGACCATTAGCCGTAGAGTTCATCCACGTCACAGCCTTCTCACGACCATTGGAGTAAAGCAGTCCGTTCTCGTCGAGGCGGAGATTCGGGTGACCACCCTTCTCGATATATTTCACAATATCCTTCACCAGCTTACCGTATTTCTTAAAGCCGGCCTCTACGCCAACCTCCTTCACGTACTGCTGGATGGCCCAGATAGCCCAGAGGGGCACATCGGGCTGCTCGATCTCGTAGATCTTCACTGACAAGGGCTTGCCGTCCATAAACTCGCGGAGTCCCTTCTCGGCGGTCCTCATCACCAGCTCAAAATAGTCGGTCTCGCCGATGGCCAACGTCAGGCCAGGCGCGGCGATAAACGTGTCGCGGGCACGGGCCTTGAACCAAGGATAACCTGCCAGCAGATAACGCTCGTCCTTCTTGTCAATCTTCTCCATAGTGCCACTGCGGCGATCGCGGAAGTGGAACTGGTGGGCAGCCGTCACTAAGCAGTGATAGAAGTTATCACGGGGTACGCGGTCGTCCACTTCCTCGTCGAAGAGTTTCTTCAGCGACGAGGTCTTGATCTGTGAAGTAGAACCAGCGAAGATGATGCTCTCACCTTTCTTAATAGGCATCTCGAAATAGCCAGGCACGTAGAGGTCCTCATTCGACGCATAGCCACGCTCCTGCTCCTTCGGATACTCCACACCACGATACCAGTCGGGCTGGAAGATGAACTCGTTCTTCTTCGAGAACTGCATGTACAGGTCGGGATAGCCGGCATACATACAGGTCTTGATACCATTGTCCACCTGGCTGTACTCACGGCTGGCGGTGGCGTTCTCATGTGTGAACTGCCTGACGCTGCGGAAAGCCAGGAACGGGCGGAAACGCAAAGTGGTAGCAGAATGGGCATCCTCCAGCGTGTAGCGGATGAGGATACGGTCCTCATAGTGCTGGAAGATCACCTCCTTCTTCAGGATCACGCCACCCACACGATACGTCGTCGTCGGTACCTTGGTGGCATCAAACTCACGGATGTACTTGTGTCCGTTTGGACTGAAATTGTTGCCCTGATACTTGTGGAGTCCCAGGTTGAATTCCGCTCCGTGCTGGACGACTGTGCAGTCGAGTGACGACAAGAGCACATGGTTCTCATCATCAAGTTCGGGCACAGGAACAACCAGCAGACCATGGTACTTGCGGGTATTGCAATCTACCAATGTAGAACTGCTATAAGCGCCAGACCGGTTAGTCCGGAGGAATTCACGACGGAGACTTTCCTGCAAGTTAGTCATCACGGCTTTCTCTAATCGTAAATAACTCATAGTTCCTAATAGGTTTTATTATCAAATTAAGTTTTAGCATTCATTCCTCAAAGGTACGCATTTTTTGCTTACCGACAAAACTTTCCCCAAAACATTTAACAATTATTTGGGGTTTAGGCTATTGAATCACCCAAATCTCTGGTGTTCTTGTCTCTGCATTGAACTTCACGCCGATCTTGACAATCCTCCTGCCGTCAGTCTTATAGGGGATGGCATTGCCCTTGTCATTGATCTGATCTAAGGCCTCCACATAGCCGATACGTACCTCCTGATTCGGTATGGCGAGGGTAAGATTCCAATGTCGATGTAAGCAGCGACTTACCGAAACGGCGCGGCCGGCTCATGAAAATGAACTTGGCATAATGTGCCAACTTCCAGACTAAGTCAGTCTTGTCAACATATACATATCCGCCTCGGATGACTTCCAAGAACGTCTGAATACCTACAGGATACTTCCTTTCTGCCATATTGAAGCTATTTTTGGGCAAAGATACGAATAATAATTCAATCCGCCAAACATTTGACTTGAAATCTTAGAAATCGTATGGTCTGTTCCCGTGTTGGAATCATTAAGACAGAAGTGATCATTACAGCCCACCGTAGAAGGTTCACGAAGAGGGAGCGACATTGCTGCCGCTCCCGCCGTATGAAATAAAAGATCTTGCAATTCGTCTAATTGGCAACCTCCTTAAAGTGCAAACTGATCCAGATGTTGCTGCCATCCTGCATGCCCTTTCCTTTGTCTATAACAACTCCGACTTCTTCACTAATCGTGGTAGATGACCTATCGTAGGTGCATTCCGAGGGACTGATATCATTATCATATGCATACCAATTGACACTGCGAGTTCCATCATCCCCCCATTCGAAGTCCATCTCAGGAATCTTTGAGTTCGTAGAAAAGCGGATCTTCTGTGTCTGGCTGACTAACCAGCCATCACCACCACCAGCCCAGACACCAGCCCAGCTCCTGCCGCCTTTGTTATTGGTATCGACTTTCCAGGAGAGGTTTGTCACGTTCGATTTTTTGTTTTCCAAAAGGGAGAGGTCGTCAATATCGAATTGGCACTGGACCGATTCACTGTAATTTGTTTCATTTACCTTATAGTTGATGTCGAAATGCAGCCCCTTGCCATTGGATGACACCGTGAGGAACTTGTCTGTGGCTTCAAAATCTATTCTTCCCATAGTGTTGTTGCCATCTATATCAGTATAGATGGTCATTTCTACAAATCCGTATGCGAATTGGTATTTATCTAAGCCTGTCAGCTCTTCACCAGCCTTCTGAGTAACCTTAACATCCATAAAGAATGTTTCATCATCTGTGCCTTTCTGAGCATTGGTAGCATAGCACCTAATGATGGTCGAACGCTCTTGGTTCTTTGTGTTGGGCTCGGCTGTCATTTCATAGACACCATCGTTATGCTTTTGAGATAGCCACGATTTGTCTGCCTCATCTATTATGACATTAGTATAATTAAAGCCCTCCCTATTGATTTTCAAGGTCTGCATGCCGCCCTCTGCCTCAAAGGTCAGCGAAGTGGGATTGACGGTTGGAGCCGTAGCTTGCTGCGTAACCTTTATAAGATGATACACTTTCTCTTCATCTTTGGGTTTCTCGGAGTTAGATGCATAGCACTTTACTGTAGCAGTACGCTCTTTTCCTGTCATATTAGGCATCGCTGTGATTTCGAGGGTGTTGCCAGAACCTACATTTACTGTCAGCCAGGAAGGAGGCGCATCAAAGCCTATATGCTGATAATCTTTAGCATCTATTGTCACAATCTTAGTGCCACCACCAGTCAAGAAGTTTAGTTCTGTGGAGGTAACGTCTTCACCCTTTTGCATGAATCGGAAATTGCAGGTGGCAGCGGGTTTACCCGTGCTACTCTTCTCATTATATCCCTCTATGATTACAGTTCCACTGCGCTTGTTACCCGTGTCATTAGCATTTGCACTGATTTTAAGTACCATACTTCCCAAGTTCTTATTGTATGTCAGCGACACGGAGAACCAATCCTGTTCTTCCGGTAGGCGATATTTTAAGTATTTGCAGTTTGTCAGAACGAGTGTCGTCTCATCCCCACCCTTGGTATCGATGGTAACCGTTGACGGGATTTTGACAAAGGGTTTCTGATCATCGTTGATGAATACCAAATTATAGCCCTCCTCGGCGGTGAATTTCTTGGTAAGGCGTTTTCCATGACTGCTAATGACTGTGATGGTCTTGGGTCCAGGTGTGGTGACAACGACCAACTCATTCTGATCATTGGGACTCCCTATGACAGGCATGCCAGTGCGGTCATCAGTAATAATGACGAGCTTAGTATAAATATCGAGACCTATGGATATTTCGACGGCAGCCTTGCCACCATCCTTGGCCATTTCATGCACGTGTCGACGCCCTTCCTCCACGCCTGTATCAGTCTTCTCGGTTTCTTCAACAGTGAGTTGCTCTGTGATTTCGTCGGCGATGTTTTCTGCAATATCATTAATCATGTCTACGGAGATGCCCCCATCATCGCCCATAACGTCACTGATGGCCGACTTGATGTCGCCCATAATCTGTTTAACTATATAGGTGTTCATACTCTGCCACTCTGGCTTGCCCTTAAGCATTTGTTTGGCCAGTCGGAGCATTTCGAGCTTGTCTTTGAGAACATCGCCCAGCTCAATGAGTTTGCTACCCATACCACCTGCCATCAGTTTGTCGATACCCGAAAGATATATCTCTCCTGTTGCTACAGCAACCTTGCTACTGACTCTGTAGGCCGACTTCAGGTATTCTGCATTACCAGTGAAGGCAACGGCGGCATAGTCTTGTGTGCGCTTGTCCTCATCGAGTATGCCTTTGTCCCGCCAGATGTGGCTGATGTTAACGGTGTAGGCGTTCAACTCGCCGTTATTTAGCATCAGAAAAAAATCGCGGGCATCTTTTGCACCTATTGCACTGGCTTTTCGGGGTTCCTGCTGTTTGTAGAAGTTATAAAGATCTTCCTGGGTCTTCTCGTCGTAAAGGCCAACCTTTGCCAATTTGCTGAGGTTATCCTGTATCCGCTCTAATTCCGCCTGTCCTTCTTCATCGCCAGTATTAAAGATAACCTTTAGGTTGCCTGAATTGCTGCGCGTGGTTGGCGTCATAAGTGTTGAAGACTCGATACGGTCTATGGCAGCAAGATACTTGTCTTTGTTGGCCATGAGTTGGGTAAAAGTCTCTACGGCAGGGTCTGGATTACTCTTTGGACCCGTGCCACAGAAGAGCTTATCATTCTGAAAGTCATTGCTGAGCATGCGGATGAACTCCAGACGCATGTACTCTATCTTTACACTGAGGTCTGTGAGCAGTTGCAGATCGTCATCCATGATGTCGTCGGCATCAACCCACGTATCTGTAACACCCTGCACTTCCATGAAAGTGCTCCCGTCATCGCTGACATCTTCATCCGCTTTATTACACGATAAAACAAAGATAGTAGTCAGCATAATAGCCAGTGCAGCCATCAAACTCAAAAGTCTTGTCTGTTTCATTTTCTTCTCAATTTTAAATTTCAATGCAAAAGTAGTTAATTAAAAAGAAAAAAGACTTACAAATCGTCAAAATCGACTTACAGATGATCATTTGTAAGTCGATTTACTGAAGATTTGTATATTTGACGGAAGATTATTCTTTAGCTTTCCACTCGTTGGGGGTAAGACCTGTGACAGATTTGAAAGTGCGGAAGAAGCTGGTCTCATTGGTAAAGCCTGACTGCATCCAAACTTCGGCAATCTTGACATCCTTCTGTCGGCGCATGAGCTGCTTGGCGTATTCCACTCGGTAGGTGCCGACGAACTGCGAGAAGGAACAGTCACGCTGGCTGTTGATGCAGTTGGAGACGATGTTGCGGTTGGTGTTAAGCATGGCAGCCACATCATTGAGTTTCAGGTCGCTCTGTAGATAGGGTTGGTGTTGCTCCATTAGGTCGCAGATACGCTGCATCAGTTGCTCGTCGTTGTCTGAGGAGACTGAATCAATGAGACTTGTCGTGCGATTCTGTTCAAGATCATGGATCTCTAAATCTATAGTCCCATTACGATGCTTCCTAAGCAGAAGCATCACGATGACGAAGACAGCCACTACAGCCAATGCAATCCACCAGAAACAGCCATGAGTTAAAACTGCCGACGTTGCAAAAGTCCGAGTGCCAAGATGCAGGAGGTAGACGGAGGCCAAGGGTGAGAAGTTGTCGTTTTCTAACTGACCGCCATGTCTTTTGTTGAAGTTATGGCCACCCACCATCATCAAGTCACCGTCGTCTGTCAAGACAATCATGGGAGACCCAGCATCGGGCAACACGTCGGTGTAGTAAAGCGTAAGGGGTGCTGGTCTCTTGTCGTATTCCACACAAAGCACATAGCTACGGCCTTGCAAGTCGACTCCATGGACATATCCCCGACAGGCTTTTCTGTCAGCAATGAGTGGGGAATACCAGATGATGGAGTCAGAGGGCGAAAACCCCACCTGCGGTACAGGGCATGTGGTGGGCAACAACGAGAACGTGGTGTCACGCACCAAGACAAAGCCCAACTGACGACCAAAGACGTTCCAGGTCGTGGTATCTTTTTCACTCCAGCCTTGCATAGCAAGCAGATAAGTATAATCGTTCTTGGACTCATCGCCAATGAAACTGAGGTCGTTAGGAAAAGGTGCCTCAAAAATAATCGGCTGCCACTTATATAAAATAGGTACGCGAAATGGATCGCCCTTCAATCGGTCTACCTGATCGCTGAGGAGAGGTTTGCCATACGGACTCTCATTGCCTAAGATCAGGATGTCGCCATCTGAGGTACGGAGAAGACAAGGCACAGCCCGTCCCATGGTAACATCCTTGACTGGAGAGAAATTCCTGTCACCGTCGAACAATTCTATACCATCGTCAGCATACCAATTGCCTGAGACTACAATTCGGCCGCTGTCCAACTCGGCACCAGAGGCAAACGTGCGTTTCATACTTAGGATACAGAATCCACGGAAGGTATGGGTCTCTGGGTCGTACTCCTCCACTGGACAACTCTGTCCTACTCCCATCGGTTCGGCATGACCGCCCGCTAAGAGCACCTTGCCAGAGCGAAGCACTACACAGAGACCATTGTCGTGAGGATAGGCCATCTCCACAGGATGCCACTCGCCGTCCTTATAGTATTCGGCTGTAGGTGTGGGAATGAAGTTCGTCGTATGTCCACCAAACACCGTCACCTCGCCATTTATGCAGATGGCAGAATGACCGTTACGGGGTATATTCAGGTCTGGCAGACGTTCCACATCCACTTTCACTAAAGGGCATTGTGACAACTGCCCACTGTCTTGTCCTATCGTCAACTGACAGAACAGGACAGACGAAAGTATCAGCCAATAACGCAGTCTTATGTTCATGCAGGAATGAGGAAATTGATGACCTCTTGCTCGACATTTATGCGGAAGGGACCAACGGGCGTTTTCATCAGTCGGCCGTCGACTCCGACCATCGCATGCTTGGCATAATCGACCGTCATTTCCTTGGTGCGGAAGGGGTGGACGCTGCGGTGATTGAGGAAGCGACCCGTCACCAGCAACCAGATGCCCTCTATCAGTTGCACCATCTCCGGATGATAGACCACCGAGACATCGAGCATACCATTATATGGTACGGCATTGGGAGTCTGTCCGTAACCTGGACCACTGCCGATGCAGACGGTCATCACCTTACGGTCGATCACATCGGTGTTGATCTTCAGCTTCATCTTGTACTCCATACGGTGGAAGAGCATGACAAAAAGCGACGATATAAAAGATAAGGTACGCGAGCCGAAGAGCCGACGCGTCTGACGGCGCAGGTTCATAATGTCGGCCGTCATACCGATATTGACACAGTTCAGGAAGTAACGGTGACACTTCTCACCCTTGGCATTCGTATAACGGATACAGCCAAGGTCCACCTGACGGATACGGCGCTTCACCAGCCAGTCGACAGTCTGTGCGATATTGTCCTCATCGAACTCCCAGAAACGGGCAAAGTCATTCATCACGCCGTTGGGGATGACACCAAGTGCGATGCTCTCCCTCACCTCCTTCTCCTCCATCATCAGACAGTTAGCCCCATCGTTAAGCGCCGAGTCACCACCCACGATGACGATGGTCTTATAACCATTGGAGATCATCATCTTCATCAGTCGTTCAACACTGTCGGCTGTCTCACTCTGCACGAAGTCGTAGTCAACACCACGCTCATCGAGAACCTTCTGGATCTTCTCCCAGCGCTTACGCTTGTTGCTGATGCCTGTCTTGGGGCAATACAGGATACCCCACTTTGTCGTTTCTACTGCCATTCTCTTTCTATTTTGACGACAACTAAAACAACTTGAACCGCTCGACCTCTGGTCGCTCGCAAGGCGAGAACTCTTCTTTTTCGCCCAAAGGGCGATTGTTGTCTATGTTGTCATGGTTGTCGTTAATATAAACTATTGTCGTAAATACTTATTATTATCTTTATTTTGTCTTCTATCGGGAGGGTGGCGTCGATCCAATGGATCTTGAAACCACGACGCTCCATGCCACGGAACCAAGTCATCTGCCGCTTGGCAAACTGGTGGATGGCAATCTCGAGACGTGTAAACATCTCGTCGTATGTGATCTTCCCCGTCAGGTATTCGGTCACGAACTTATATTCCAGACCGTAGTAGATGAGGTCGTCGGCAGGGATACCCTCATCCAGCAGAGCCTTCACCTCCTCGACCATCCCCTCTTCCAAACGGGCTTTCAGCCGTCGGGTGATCTTCTCACGACGCAGTTCTCTGTCGATGTCTATACCTATTATTAAACTATCCACCGGAGGCAACTCTCGTCTTGGTGTCGGATGCTCGATATTATAGGTTTCTATCTCAATGGCGCGGATGGCTCGTTGACAAGAGTCGACATCAGTCGTATTGTGCATGTTCGAGCCTGTCTTGGCTTTGAGGTCTGTCAGCATCTGTGTCAGTTCTGCCAACGACTTACCTTCCAACGAATCACGCAAGGCCTGGTTCTGAGGCACGGGAGAGAGATGATAGCCTTTGAGCACCGCCTCGATATAAAGTCCCGTTCCACCACAGAGAATGGGCACTGCTCCCCTACTCTGAATGTCCTGATAGGCATCGAAGAAATCCTGCTGATATTCAAACAGGTTATACTTCGTACCTGGCTCCCGGATGTCTATCAAGTGATAGGGGATTTTTCCATAATCCCCCAGGTCCTTCCCCGTTCCGATATCCATCCGACGATACACCTGCCGTGAGTCAGCAGAGATGATCTCTCCGCCAATCTCCGCTGCCAGGCGTGCTGCCACGGGCGTCTTACCCGAGGCTGTCGGACCTAATATCGTGATCATCTTCTGCATTACTGCCCGATGTTGGATCTGGAGGCAAAGCCTTCACGGAGGTCAGAGATGACAATCTCCGTCAACTCGTCTTTGCTGAGATTCGTCTGCCCAGCCAGACGGTTGGCCTGTGCCTGAATACTCTTCTCAAAGACATTTCTGGCGAAACGGGCATTACCGAAATTACGGTCTTTCTTCTCGACGGCAATCTCAAAGCGGGTTCTGAGGTAGGCCTCAGTACTATCGTTGAGCGTATACTGGTTCTTCTTCATGTACATCTTAAAGATATCTGTCAGCTCTTGTCCCGTGTAATCAGGGAAGTCGATGTAACGGTTGAAGCGCGACTGCAGACCTGGGTTCGAGTCGATGAAGCGCTGCATCTCATCCTTATAACCTGCAACGACCACAACCAGACGGTCACGATAGTCCTCCATACGTTTCAGAATGGTCGATATGGCTTCCTGACCGTAGTCATTGCCGCTGCCATTCTCAGGCACTAACGAATAGGCCTCATCGATGAAGAGGATACCATCGAGGGCTTTCATGATAACTGTATCCGTCTTGGGACCCGTCTTTCCGACATACTCGCCCACCAATCCGGCACGATCGGTCTCCACGGTATGACCTTTCTTCAGCACGCCGAGATCCTTATAGATACGGCCGACGATACGGGCCACAGTGGTCTTACCAGTACCAGGCGATCCGTAGAACACCAGATGATACGACACCTTCGCCGTCTTCAGTCCCTGTGCCTCACGCTGCTTCTGCAACTTCACGAAGTTTGCCAGCGAACGGACTTCCTCCTTCACGGAACCAAGACCGATCAGCTCGTCAAGTTCCTTATACGGATCGCCTTCCAACGGTTCGTTCACAATGACAGAATCCTTCTTTTCTACCTGTTCCGTTTTCTGGGTTGTCTCATCTGTCACGTCAGTATTCTCTTCGTCATCTGCAAAGATAGCCACCAAGACACACAACACCACAAAGCCGATGCTCAGACAGCCGCAGCCCTTGAAAACCTTTCCCATTACATCCTTAAAGTCACTCATATCCATTAAGTTTTGATTTATGATTTTGGGGACAAAGGTACGAAAAAAAAGCCGTCCGACAAAATCGGACGGCAAATATTTTAGATTATCTGTGTAATCTGTGGCTTATTTGAGTTGACTTCGTCGACTGAAAACGCGACTCAGCCAAATAAGCAAGCTTTTTAGCGTTCGCTGCTTATTTCAGTTCAGCGAGGTACTTAATGGTGCGAACCATCTGAGAAGTGTAAGAGTTCTCATTGTCGTACCAAGAAACAACCTGAACCTGATAGGTATCGTCGTCGATCTTGCTAACCATGGTCTGAGTAGCGTCGAACAGTGAACCGAACTTCATACCGATGATGTCGCTAGAAACGATCTGATCCTCTGTGTAACCGAAGCTCTCGGTACCAGCAGCCTTCATGGCAGCGTTGATACCCTCCTTCGTGATGTCCTTACCCTTCACAACGGCAACCAGGATAGTGGTAGAGCCAGTGGGAGTCGGAACGCGCTGTGCAGAACCGATCAGCTTACCGTTCAGCTCGGGGATCACCAGACCGATGGCCTTGGCAGCACCTGTTGAGTTAGGAACGATGTTCTGAGCACCTGCGCGGCTACGGCGGAGGTCACCCTTGCGCTGAGGACCGTCGAGAATCATCTGGTCGCCAGTGTAAGCGTGGATGGTAGACATGATACCAGACACGATGGGAGCGAACTTGTTCAGAGCATCAGCCATAGGAGCCAGACAGTTCGTGGTGCAAGAAGCAGCGCTGATCACGGTGTCGGCGGGAGTCAGGGTCTTGTGGTTCACATTGTAAACGATGGTGGGCAGGTCGTTGCCGGCAGGAGCAGAGATCACAACCTTCTTGGCACCAGCCTGGATGTGAGCAGAAGCCTTCTCCTTAGAAGTATAGAAACCTGTGCACTCGAGAACAACGTCAACACCCAGCTCACCCCAAGGCAGCTCAGCAGCGTTGGGCTTTGCATAAATGGTGATCTCCTTACCATCAACGATGATAGAGTTCTCTGTAGCCTCCACAGTGTGCTTACCCTCACCGAACTTGCCAGCGAAACCACCCTGAGCGGTATCGTACTTCAGCAGGTGAGCAAGCATCTTCGGGCTTGTCAAATCGTTGATTGCTACTACTTCATAACCTTCAGCCTCGAACATCTGACGGAAAGCGAGGCGACCAATACGGCCAAAGCCGTTAATAGCTACTTTTGTCATTTTACTTTGTTATTTAAATGGGTTATACCTAAAAAAATGTCTGTTTTTTATGCCATTTCGGCAATTTTTTCCTTTTTCGGATGCAAAGTTACAAAATAATTCTTATATTTGCACCCAATTTCATACTAAATTAAAGTGAAAAGTTAAAAGCGAAAAGTGAAAAGAATCTAAATCGGAGTTGACAAGTCTGAGATTGCAAAACGAAGATTACAATTCACCATTAAATATTAACATTAAAAACTGAAAGATTATGGGATTTATTAAAGAGTTCAAAGAGTTCGCCATGAAGGGTAACGTCATGGACATGGCAGTCGGTGTGATCATCGGCGGTGCCTTCGGTAAAATCGTCAGCTCACTCGTCGACGATGTGCTCATGCCGCTCATCGGCAAGCTGACTGGTGGAGTCAGTTTCGTTGACCTGTTCGTAAACCTCAGCGGTGGCAATGCCAAGACACTGGCTGCTGCAAAAGAGGCCGGCGATGCTGTGTTCGCCTACGGACAGTTCATTCAGAACATTATCGACTTCCTGATCGTTGCCTTCTGTATCTTCTTGATGATTAAAGGCATGAACAAGTTGAACCGCAAGAAGGAAGAGCCCGCTCCCGCAGAGCCTGAGGCTCCCAAGGGTCCGACACAGGAGGAGTTGCTCGCCGAGATTCGCGATCTGCTGAAGAACAAGTAAGCTACACCTTATTATATTATAGGGGCGGCATATTGTGCCGCCCCTATTTTCGTTTAGTCCATCCGACAGGTTAGAAATTAAAACCGACTGTGGCAAAAAGAGCACCAGTACGTGAAGTGTCGAAATAGTCGTGCGAGATGTTCGCCAGTCCGATGTCATAGCCTAACTCCGCATAGATAAAGTCATACTGGAGTCCACAACCGAGCCTGATACCACCGTCGAAACACTGGAACCCCTCTTTAGAGTCGAAGGAGCTGTAAGCCTGTCGATGGCCGAAGTCTTTGATCTTTCCCGCAACGCCTAAGGCCAGGTAACCACCGACATACGGCTGAATACTGAACGAACGGTCTATGTCGATCATATACTTCATCACCAGCGGCACCTCCAAATAGTCGAGACTGTACGTGAATTTCGTGCCATCGTAGTTCCCTTTTCCACCTTTTTCAATATAAGAGAGTCCCGTCTCGAAATACACAGGTGAGCGATATGCCACTTGGAAACCTGCCACGAAACCGACATCGAGGCCTGTCTTAGCCGAGCCGCCGTCGAGGTAGCGGTCGTCAGAGTTTACCGTCGCGAAGGCTGCACCTATTCGCATACCATAGTAAATGTCGGTATAGCTGGGACGAGGACTATGCACAGTTGACGGACGATACGCAA
>JAEEGI010010449.1_pt1 | contig 20163 bp, 10 predicted proteins | sample 8958751 | NCBI WGS metagenome assembly JAEEGI01 (sample SAMN16246545, study PRJNA631951) | gut metagenome | biome: gut microbiome; feature: rumen; material: KS-attached | host: Bos | place: Iran: Karaj | collected 2018-10 | reverse complement strand
AAAGCCCCTATTAAAATTTATTATTTTTTATTTATCATTAAAAAAACACTTATCTTTTCAACTTAAGATAAAATATCATTACTTTCATTATTAATATAATATAAAAATGTCAATCTATTTTTTAAATTTATTTCTAATTTTCTGAAATTTGAATATAATTTTATTAAATAAATTTATCCTTTTTTTAAAATTTCTTCTCTGTTATTTTACTTTTATTTGCTTTTATTTTGTTTCTTCATCCATTTAATTTTATAACATTTTCTTTATTTATTTGAATATAAAAATGTTTACTTGAAATTAGGAACTTTCTTATAATAAATTTCAATTCCTTTTAAATTTGATACAATTATTATTTGAAAAGTCAAACAACAACATTATTTAAGTTTTTATAAATTTTCACTTAAATGATTATATATGAATATTAAATAAAATTAAATCAGACTAAACAATTAAAAATATTTAAAGAAAAAATTATTATAATAATAAATAATACATTTTATATATATTACAAAATAAATCTTATTATCAAAAAAAAACAAAAATGAAACTTTTTTATTATGAAAATTTGAAACTACTATTTTTTATAAAACTTAAATTACATTTTATCCTTTAATTTGTGTTTTAATTATATTATCAATTCTTTCAACATTCTCTTTCCCAAAAATATTAATTAAATCTTCTTCATTTTTAACATTATATAAAGAATGAACTTCACTTTTATTCATAATAACTAAATTATCTTTAGAAGGAGGATTAAAAGGTCTCCATCTCATAAATCTCATTTTATTTCCGCTTTTACAACTAATAGAACTACAAAAATTAAAAGCTTTTGCTACTTTTAAATAATCATCATAAACTAAAAATAATTTTTTTTCATCAAAGCCTCTTTTAACAATTTCATAATTTTTATAATCTTCAATTAATTTATCAATTTTAATATTACCAATTAAAGGAGTATTAACTTTTTCATCTTCATTATTTTTTTCTTTTGAAATAATATCATTAATATTTAAATAACCAATTATTTCACCTAAAACAACACTACAAATTAATTGTCCAAAAGCAGCAGGTAAACAAGCAAAAACTGGTAAAGTTCTAACTCTTTCATTGAAATTGATTCTATAATTTTCAATATTATCTTTTTTATTTTCATCTAATTCACTTAAACTTTTTTCATTTTTTTCAAGTGAATAAATACATAAATTTGAAGGTAAGCTTTCATTAGGAAATTTCTTTTTAAATTGATATCTTAATCTTCTTCCCATAGTATCACCTTGTAATAAATTAAAAGGACAATATCTTAAAAGTGTTACATCAGTTTTACCAGCTGCTCCCATTGAAGAAATAATTTTAATGTTATTTATTTGACAAAAGTGAATTAAATCTATTTTTGATTTTAAATCATCTATACAATCAATAACATAATCTGGATTATCTCTTTTAATAAAATAATCAAAATTTTCTTCTAAAAAAGCATCTTCAATTCCTTCAATAAATATATTATTATTTATTTTTTTAGCATATTCAATTATTAATCTTGTTTTTAATTTTCCTACATCTGATCTTAAAGCAAAAGCATGTCTATTAATTGAACTTAAAGTTACTATATCATAATCAATTACTCTTATTTTTTTTATTCCAGATCTTATTAATGACATTACTACATGACTTCCTACTCCTCCTACTCCTACTACTATTATAAATGGAGAAGATGAATTATTAGGTTTTTGATTTTTTTCTTTTTCATTTTCAGAAATTTGAACTTTATCATTTTTATTTGAAGAAAAAAGTTTTGATAGGTTTTTATCCAGGAATGATGTAAGAAGAAGACCTAAAAGAAAAGAAAGGACAGTGTTTATTAATTTGAATATCATTTTTTTTTTGGGTTTTTTAAAATATTTTTATTTTTTATTTTAATTACTAGGAAATAAAAAAGTATAAAAGAAATAATTAGATTTTTTAAAATATTTTATATAAATTAAGATTATTATATAATGTCTTATTCTGAAAAACAAAATAATTATGATTGTATTTTATAAATGTAATTTTGAATTTAATTGAATAAAAATAAATTAAGCATTTAATTATATTATTAAATGAATTATGAAAAAAAATTGATTTTAAAATAAAAAAAATTAAAAAATAATTTATAAAGGATTATATATAATAATTCTTAAATATTGTTTGGGTCTAAATCAAAAGTATATTCATTTTGAATATTTCGATTTTTATTATGTGATTTTTTACTTTTATTTCTTGATTGATTCTTTTTTAATTGAGAAGAATCATCTATTTTTTTTTTATTATTTAAAACATCATTATTTTCATTAAAACTAAAAGTTTTAATAATTTTATGATTTCCATTTTTTAATTTTTCATTTTCTTTTTTTAAATCATTTATTAAATTATTTGCTTGATTTAATTTATCTTTATACATATTTAATTCTTTTTTATATTTATGAACTTCTTCTAATTTATTATCAATTATATATTTTTTTAATGATTTAATTTGATTTTCTAAGCTTAAATTATTATTTTTAAGTTTATCATTTTCCATTAATAAAATAGAATTTTTCTCTAATAACTCAGATATTTTTTGTTTTAAAGTAATAATTTCATTATTATTTAAAGTATTTTCATTTCTTTTTTTATGATATTTATGTTCACTATTATTATTCTTATTATAAATGGTTGAAATATTAATACAAATATTATGATTATCTTTCTTACCATATGAATCAGATGAATTCTTTTTTGTTTTAAGTTTATTTTGATTCTTTAAGCTTTTTTTCTCTATTTCATCTTTTGATTTATCTTCTTCATCACCTGATTCTTTAATTTGAATATGTTCAAGAAAATCAGTTGAATTATTTATATTATTTTTGCTTAAATTTAACTTATTACTTTTTGAACTTTGAGAACTTTTATTTGAATCAAAAGAATTATTAACAGAAAATGAATTATTAAAATTTGATATTGTATTATTTATTCGGTATTTTAATCTTTTTTTTAATTTTGAATTATTTAATGAACTTAATGATTTATTATAATTTAATGAAGGAAGTAATTTATCTCTACTTAAATTTAATTTATTTCTTAAATTTGAAAACTTTTTTGAATTTGTATTTAATATATTTTCTCTTAATTTAGCAATTTTTAATTTTCTAATAGGACCATTCATTTCCAATTATTATAAAAAAAAATAAATATTATTTTTCAATTTAATTGATTAATTTATAAAACTCCTATAATTCAATCCCCATATAATTCAAAAAAAATTAAGACCAAAATAAAAAATAAAAAATATAAAAATAATTAAAATATATATTATTCCCTTTATTTTTTTTTATCATTTTCTTTTTTCTTTTTTTCAATTTCAGCTTTCCTATCATCATTCTTAGCTCCAATTTTATGTTTCCTTAAATTTCCTTTGCAATATTCAGAATAATCATAAACTTCAGGAACTAAATTAGTTAAAGTATCAATAGTAGGAGCAACAACAAAGGAAATAAAACCAATCATAGCTTTATTAATATTAGTAGTATTCCTATCACAAAAATTACTTATTGGTAAATTTAATTTTTTTTCCATATCACCTTGCATAAAAAATTCATCATAAACTCTTTTAGTCCATTCTCCAGAAATTTTATCTGGTTTTCCAGGATTAGAAATATCAGCAGAATGAATAATTAAATTTAACATATTCTGCTGAGTATCAAATAATTTAACTAAACTATTATCTTCACTTTCTTGGAAAATTTTCTCAAAATTTTTTCCTTTTTTAATATTATAACTTTCAGCCTTGGTTTTCATAGTAGTCATTACTTTAACATGATTAGCCATATCAGTTGATAAAATACTATCAATCATTCTTCTTCTACATATTCTATATTCTTCAGGAGAAAAATTAATAAAGATATTTAATTCATCATGTTGTAATTCTTTAAAAGTTTGAGCTAAATGATACATTTCTAAAACAGAAGTATCATTATATCTTATAGCATATTTTGATTGAGTATTAATATGAAATAAATTATTTGTTCCTGGATGCTTATAATCATGACATAAAGCTCCTATTAACATTGCAAAAATATCTAAATCTGTTAATCTCATTTTTTTCTTTAAATGACCTTGAGTAAAAATCGTAAATGAAGTTTGCATAACATCACCAGCATGTAAATCATTATGATAAATTGCATTTTTTCTATCATAATGTTCAACAATTTGAGTAATGAAATTTTTAAATATATCATTAGGTATATTACCATTTTCAACAAATGAAAATCTTGATAAAATTTCATTAGCAATGTAAATAACTGTTTTTTTTTCTAAAAGCTGATCGACTTCAAATATGTTAAAATCACATTTATCTATTTTACTCATTTGATCATACATTGATGCTAATATTGAAGGAGATATTAATGAAGATAAATTTGTACTTCTTCTTTTTTTATTTGGTGATGATGAAGGTGAAAAAGGAGATTTGCTTGCATATTTTGATGATGTTTTTCTCATTGAAATAAAATCACTTTCTTTTCTTTTTATATCTTCCATTTGAGAATATTTTAATAAAAATTTTTCTCCTTCATTTTTAACAATATCAATTTGTTGATTTTCTATATCATAAAAATTTTGCTCGGCTACTACATTAATAATATATTCTATTAATGGAACATATGTTTGTTTTTCTATCACCCAATTTTTTTCTTGTAATTTACGTAATTTTATTATTATATCTTCACTTTTTGATTGAAGAATTTCATTTATTTTTTTAAAAAAATCAAAAAATTCATTTTCTATTAATTCTTCATTTCTATTTACCATTTCTTCAATTAAATCATTTGTTTTAACATATCCTTTTTTTTCTTTATCTAATTTATTCATTAATTTTTTAGATAATTCTCCAATATTTAATTTCCCATTTTTTATTGATTTTTTAACTATTTTATTATTTTGTTTATTATTTTTATCTTCGAATTTAACATTTTTTTTTTCTTTAAATTTAGATAAAAAAAAAATAAATCTATTCAATATAAAAAAAAGAATGTAGTTAAAAAAATAGTAACAAATACTAAAATTTTTTTTTTGATAATTTAATAATCCTTTTATTAGAAAATTTCTATTTGGAAAAAATGTTCATTTCTTTTAATGTAAAAGGAACAAAAGCTCTTTTGCTTTCTTTTTTAGTTCTTTTGTTATATAATCTAATGACTCATTTTAAAATTAATAATACTAACAAGTTACACAATTTACTTTTTAAAATGTCAATGTTTATATTTTATATTATTGAAAAAATTATATCGAAAAATAAATCAAATTCTGAATTATCATCAGTAGAGAAATCAAATTCTACAAAAATAATTTTAATTTTATGTTCAAATATTTTTATTTTACTTTTCGTTTATATGAAAATGAAAATAAACAAAAATGATTTTTTAGGAAATTCTTTTATGATTTTTTTTATGGATATGATATTTATTAAAAAAAATATTTATTCTCATCATTATTTATCAATTTTTATAAACACGATTGTTTTTTTTATTATTCACTCAAATAAATTGGCGAATAAAAAAATATACCAAATTGTGATTTATATTATACAGATACTTTTAATAAGTTATAATTATTGTTTTTCTTATTTATTATTGAAAGAAATTAATAGAATATATTTTACTAGTATATTTTTTTTAATGGCATTAATGGCTTTATCTGAATTTTTATTTCGATATAAAGAAATGATGGAGACTTTTCATACCTTTAATTTTGGAATATTAAAATTAATTTATTATATTTTAGGAGGAGTATGCTATCAATTTTGTAAATGTCAAATATTAATTAAATATGATGTTACTCATTTTATTATAGTAAATACACTTTTATATTTAATTAATTTTAAAAGTATTTTTGAGATTATTTATATTATCATTTTTACTATTTCTTCAATGATATATTTAGAAATAATTGAATTACATTTTTGTGGATTAGACTATTATTTAAAAAATGAAATTATAAAAAGAGGACATAAAGAATTAGATGAAATAATATTTATAAATAAGTCAATGTTTGATTAATAAATGTTTAAATAAAATTTTTTGAAAAAAAATATTTAAATCAATTTTAAATTCAAAATTATTTTAATTTATTTCTTTTAATGTCTAAAATACATAAATATTCTTATTTTACTTATTTTAAGTATTTTTAAATCTTTATCTTCTATCAATAATTTAAAAATAAATGGAAATAATATTTTTTTATCATTAAAAATAATTATTATTAGAATATCAAAGTTAGACTATCTTCATAAATAGGACTTTCTATAATTAATATTTGAGAAATATTATTATATTGATATTTCTATTAATATTATCTAAATAATTAAAATAAAGATAATGATTTATCTAAAAATCATATAAATATACTCATTTACATCAAATTTAATTCAATCATCATATTTAATTAAATCCTTAAATATTTTGATTTATGAAATATGAAAGTATTTTTTTGTTTCTTTTATATTAAATGCAATTTATCACTTTTTTTAAATGAGTATTTTCTATGATTATTGTAAAATATAACATTTTTATCCATCTATTTAATGGATAAATTAATTTAAAATTGAAAGTAAACAAATTTATCATTTTTTTATGATATATTTGGAAATAGACTGAATATATCTAAAATAAGGAAATGTTTTTTTTTTATTTTTGTTTGAGCTCAAAATTTCATTTATATCCTAAAAGTTTAGAAATTTTTTAAAAATTTAACTATAGTGAATATACTATGTGTTTAATATTTAATTTTTAATGGGTTTTAATAAAACTGTTTGATGTTTAATAACTTTTTTAAATATAATAAGGAAAATAAAAGAATAAAAAATAATCATCTCATGAATAGAAATAATATCTCATTGAAATAATCTCTATATTCTTATTAAATATATTCTATTTAATATCCTATTCTAATAAATTTCCTATATTTTCATTTTTAATTTTCATTATTATATCTCTTTACAAAATATATTCTAAAACTAAAATTAATTATAAATTATATTTATTATATGATCGTTTCTTAATTATATTTCTATCACTTTTTAAAATTATCTCTATAATAATTCCCTTAATTCAAAATTTTTAAAATATTAAAATTCTATATATATATAAATCCAAAAAAACCCTTAAAAATATTAAAAAAAACAATTAAATAAAAAAATAAATAAACCTTTTTAAAAAGTAAAAATAAAAAAAAATGTACTGCACTTTAATAAAAAAAGTAAACGTAACAAAAAGTGATAAACTGACTAAAATATCTCACAACAAATTAACAAACCTAATAGGAATAGGAGGTACAAATGGTTTTGTGCAAGTAGTCAACTTAGACATAACATCTCAGAATCAATTAACATCAAAGCAAACTTTAGAATCTCATTCATCAGAAATAACTCTTTTAAGATGGAATGATCAATTTAATAAACTAACAACATGTGATTCAAGTGGAGTAATAATAGTATGGCGTTTAAATAACAATGTCTGGGAGACAGAAATGATTAATAATAGAGAACAATCATATGTGACAGATTTAAAATGGTCAAATCAAGGTCATTACCTTTGTTTTATTTATGAAGATGGACATGCTATTGTTGGTACTGTTGAAGGTAATCGTTCTTGGGGAAATGATATTAGAAATTCATTATATTTAATTGAATGGAGCCCTGATGATAATAATATTTTACTTGCTGCTAAAAATTCTAATATTATTATTTTAACTGCTATGGGACAACAATTAGGAGAACTAATTATTGAACCTAGTTTATTTAATGTGCAAATTTCTAGTTTAAGTTGGTGGAGTAATTATATTAGTGATAGTAGAAATATTACTTTAAAAAAACATTTAATGTTAGCTTTTAAAAATGGAACTGTTGCTTTATATGATAATGAAGATGATAGAAATCCTTTTATTATTAAAACTAATTTATTTGATGTTAATAAAGCTGAATGGAATTTGGGTGGAGATGTTTTTGCTATTAGTGGAATGATAAAAGAAGAAGATAATAAATGTGGGGTTTCTTTTTATTCTTCAAAAGGAGAGTTTATTAAAGTTTTAAAAGCTCCTGAACCTATTATTTGTTTTAGTTGGGATGCTAGAGGAACTAAAATTGCATTAGAAACTCAAAATACTATTTATTTTGGGTTAGTTAAACCTAAATATAAGTGGTGCTTTTTTTCAAATACTTTAGTTTATTCTTATTTAAGTGAAAGTGACCATCATACTCTTGTTTTTTGGGATATTAAAAATGAGAAAATTAATTATAAATATGTTAAGAATATGATTGATATTTGTGCTAAAAGTCCTTTTTGTTTAATTACTGCTCAAATTAGTGAAAATAATTATTTACTTATTTTATCTAATTCAATTGGTTCTCCTATTGATAACAAAATTATTAATATTGAACCTGTTTTTATTGCTTTAAATAATACTCATGCTGTTGTTTCTAATGGACATTATGTTTATTTATGGCAATTTAGAGGAATTGAAAATGAGAGGAAAAGAGGAAGAAATGATGATAAAAATATTATTATTCAAGGACAAGAAATTTCTATTAATTTATTAACAAAAAAAATGATGAGAGAATTAACATTTTTTATTGAAGATATACCAAATATGAACGATGTATATAATTATGAAACCTTTAATGCAAATAGAAGAACAAATGATCCAATAACTGCAGTTTGCTTAACTGATAATTATCTTTTTATAACTTGTGCTTCAGGTAAAGCAAATAAATATAATTTAATGTCTTTAACAACTATTACAAAATATAATTTTGATGAAAAAATGATTAAAATAGGTTTAAGTCCTCAAGGACAATATCTTTGGGCTATTTCAGAATATAATATGTTAAGTATATGGGATACAGAAAAACAACATAAGAAATACATGGGTGAAAAATTAGAATTTGAAAAAAAAGATGTTTGGAGTGTTCTTTGGTCAGATAATAAAAATACAGACTCAATGAAAGATGAATTATCATTTGTTTTCCTTGAAAAAAATAAATTAAATATAATTAAAAATTTAGAACCAGAGGAAGTTTTAGCATGTAATGGTTATTTAGCAGATTTTTCAGATTTAATTATTACAGCAGTAAAATTAGAAGATTTAATGTTTAAACCATATGACAGTAATTTTAAAGTTGAAGATATAGTAATTCAAACAGAAACAAGAAATTTAAGAGATTTAAGAGAACATATTAAAGCAAAAATGCCAATGGAAGATATATATAAATTTGTAGAACAAAATCCAAATAGAAAAATATGGGAACTTTTAGCTAAACATGCTTTATTTTTATTTGATACTGCAACAGCAGAAAAAGCTTTTACTCATATGAATGATTATATGGGATTAGATTTTATAAAAAGATTAAAAACAATAGATGATGATAATTTAAAAAGAGCAGAAATTTCTCAATTTTTTAATGATTATGATACTGCTGAAGAAACATATAATAATGCAGATAGAAAAGATTTATCAATAAATATGAGATTAAAATTAGGACAATGGGATAGAGTAATTAATTTAATGAATGAAAAAGGAGTTGTTGATGAAAATAATATGAAAATTGCTTATTCAAATTCAGCTGATCAATATATGGATGAAAAAGATTATGAAAAAGCAGAAGAATTTTATAAAAAAGCAAATAATAATGAAGGATTAATTAATGTTTGGTTTGCTACTGAAGAATTTGATAAAGCTTCTAATTTTATTGAAAGAATCCCAGAACAAAATGAATTTTTATTATTTATGGGAGAAAAATTTGAAACATATGGATTATGTGATGAAGCAGTTAATTGTTATTTAAGATATGGAGATGTGAAAAAAGCAATTGATACATGTGTATTAATGAATAAATGGAATTTAGCAGTTGAATTAGCAGAAAAAAATAATTTCTTCCAAATCGAGGGATTAGTAAATAAATTTGGAAGTATATTAATGGAAAAAGGAAAAAAAATGGATTTAGTAGAATTATATAGAAAATCACATAGACATACAGAAGCAGCAAAAATATTAATAAAAATAGCAGAAGATTTAAAGGAATTAAATGCATCTCCAATAACTTTGAAAAAAATATATGTTGTAGCAGCTTTAGAAATGGAATCTTTTAAAACAAGATTAATTGATGCTCAAATAACAAATATAACTCAACAAACTGTGAAAAATACAACTACTTTAGATACTTTAATAACAAGTGATTTAAGTAATGTTAGTGATAAAACATTAAATAATCCTTGGAAAGGTGCTGAAGCTTATCATTTTTATATGTTATGTCAAAGTCAATTATATCAAAATAAATATAAAGAAGCTTTAAAAACTGCTTTAAGATTAGTTTTATATGAAAAAGAATTAGGAGCTAAAGAAGTTTATAGATTAATTTCTTTAAGTGCTTTTTTAAATCAAAATTATCAACATTGTTCAAAAGCACTTTCAACATTAGAAAATTTACCAAATTTAACTAAAGTTCAAAGGCAAAAATATAAAGATTTAGCTGTTCATATTTTTATGATGAATGAACCTAAAAATCATAATGAATTTTTTGTTAAGTGTCCTAATAAAAAATGCGGAAGTGAAGTTAGTGAATTTTCTATTGATTGTAAAAGTTGTGGAAGTAATTTTTCTCCTTGTGTTTATAGTGGACAAAGTATTATGATGAAAGGTTATTATAAATGTAAAAGATGTAAACATAAATGTTTAGAAAGTGAAATTTATAATAAACCAATTAAATTTTGTCCTTTATGTCATTTAGCTTTGGATCTTCAAAATCAACAAGTTCAAAATGATGTGGATATAATGGATTAAGGTGGTTTTATTTTTTTTAATTGAAAATAAATTTATTAAAGGATATTTAGATAAAATTAAATGATAATTTATTAAAAAAATTCAATTTTTTTAAACACCGTTATTTTTCTTCAAAATTTATTTGACGGTGAGAACTGTTTTTTTTAATATTTTTTAAAGTTTTTTTTGGAAAAAAATAATAAATACTTATCAATATTCTTTCCTATTATGAAGTTTAATTTTGGGGTTATACATTTCAAGATTATAATCAAATTTATACATTTTAAAACTTTAAATTATTAAAATTATTTTGATTAACAATCATCTAAATTTTTAAATGTTCAATTGTAGGATTTGAAACCTGATATCTTCATTAATTATGATATTGAAAAGACGTAAAAAAATATTGAAATAATAATAAAATTTAATTAATAATTTAATTAAAAAATAAAAGAAAATATAAATTTAAAATATCAAACAATTATTATCTTTTTCTTTTTCTTCATTTTTGAGATATTGTTGTAAATTTTTTTCTTCATTAATAAATTTTTCAATGAATTTTTGAATATTTTCAAGGTCATTATTTTTTCCTTGATATAACTCTCTATAAAGTTTTTTTTGTTGCTTCATAATTTCTAAAGTCTTAACCCTATATTGCCAACCTTGTTGATGTTCAGATTTTTCATTTTGAATTAATTCATCAATATGTTCTTCAACAGACTCAAAAGCACTTTTATTTAAAGCAATTTGACGAATTTTATTAATACTATTCATCATTTTATTTTGAGTAGTAACACATTCATCATTCGTTTGAATCAATTCTTTTTTTGCTCCAAGTAATAATTGACTTTTAACATCTAAACTATTTTTACTATAATAATATTTTTTTTTTAAATCTTCTAAAGTAATTTCTTCTTAGTCAATATAATCTTCTAATTTATAAGGTCTATTTTTATGTTCTTTCCAAAAACATTTTCCTGGACATACTTCAAAATAATCATTTTTAATACAAGCACACTTTCTTTTTTTTCATCATCTGCGATTTTACAATTTTCATGACATGTTTTAGTGCAAATTAAACATGTTGTCATATATTGACCTGGATTAGTTGGTATAAACTTAATTTTAGTAATTCATTGAAAAAACTTCTTTGATTCATTTCAACAAATAAGTATTTAAATGTTAAATTAATATCTCTCTGAAGGAAAATCTTAAATGAATGATAGAAAAATTAATGTTTTTAAAAATGTGATAATGAATAATTGATAAGAAAACTAAATAATAAAAAAATCAAAAAACTCAAATTATAAAATATAATAAAAAGGAAAAACTCTTCTCGAAAATATCTATGAAATAAAAATAAATTAATTAATAGAATTAACAGTCAAATTGTTTTTGATTATTAATTAAAAATAAATTTCAAAAAATGAAAAAGAATAAATTAAATGAAAAAAATAAAGAAATACTTGAAGAAGTAGTATAAAATTTAAATTTACAAAAGAACAAAATGAAGATTTATAAATAACATTTGAAATTTTTGATAAAGACGGAACAGGAAATATAGATATTAATTATTTAAAAGATATTTTAAGAGCTCTTGGTTTTGAGCCTTAAGAAGAAGAAATAAAAAAATTATTATCAACAAATAATAGAAGTGATGATGAAGAAAATAATAAATAAGGTTTTTAAACAAATACAATTGATTTTGAAGAATGTAAAAAAATAATCAATAAAAAACTAAGAGAAAGTGAATAAATTGAATAATTAAGAGTTGGTTTTTTCTTTTACTGATAAATATTTACCGAAAGAAGATAATGAAGGTGAATATATTACTTTAAAAAGTTTAAGAGAAGTAGTGATGAATTCAAAGAAGAAGTTAATGATGAAGAATTAAAAGAATTGATGATTTAAGCTAATCCTGATTTAAAAATTTAATTAATGAAGAAAAAAGAGAGGATGATTCTATTTATAAAATTTCTCAAAGTCAATTTAATCAATTATTAGATAGAATTAAATCTTAGAAATAAAATTTTTATAAAAATAGAAAAAAAATTATTTATTAGTTTAAATAAATAAAAATTATTATTATAGAATAATTTATATATTTTTTTATAATAATAAAAAATATAACTTATGTTAAAATCAATGTGAAAAAATTAATTAAAAAAAATGAAACAGGAAGAAGAAAAATATTTTTCTTTTCCAGATATAATCAATATTGCTTTAACAAATCCAGAAGCTGTAAAAGGCAAAAAATCTTCATCAGATAATATAGATTATTCTCTTAATGTCATAAGTGATTTAACTTATTCAAATATATGGAATGCTTTCACAAAATGGTGTAATGATCAAACTGAACTTGGATATTTAGTAGATATTTTTTCTTTTGGAAAAATGTTTTATGTTTCTGAAAAACAAAATGAAGGAATAATTATTAAATTTTCTGATTATTTTTTAAGGGAACATAATTTAAAAGTAGAAGATAAAAATAATAATTATGATAAACAATATAAGTTAAAATTTGGTAATTCACAACCTCAAATTGAAAAATTAAATCTAATTGCTATTTCAAATGAATTAAATACTAAAAAAATTTTAGTCCAAAATGGTTTAAATAATTTATTTAATACAATTGGTTATTTATTAGAAAATAATTCTAAATGTCAAATTGATTTAGGTATTTTAGGAATTATTCACAGTAATAATTTAAATATTATTCAAATACCAAATAAAATAAAAAATGATACTATAATGAATAAAAAAACAACAATTCAATCTTTAATGGAAAGAATAAAAAAACAAGATCATGAAAAAAACGAAGAAGGTGACGAAGAAAATGAAAATAATGAAGAAATATTAAAATTAAAAAATGAAATAGAACATAAAATGAATGAAGGAGAATATGAAGAAAATTTAGAAAAAAAGGATTATACTTTAAAAGAAATATCAGAAATAAACAAAGCTAAAATAGTAATAAATAACACAATAAAAAAAGGATTATATACAGATGAAGAAGAAAAAAAAGGAAAAGTATATAATATGAAAAATTTAGCAAAAAGTACTCATTTACCTCCAGTGAAAATATTAAAAGGAGATAGAATGATAAATATACCTATGAAAGAAGAACGTTTTAATATTAAAGAAATGTTACATTGTAAATTTAAAATAGTTAAAGTTCAAAAGGCAAAAGCAAATCCAGTTTTATTTAATGTTTATTCAAATACAAAAGCAGCTCCATTTACAGCTGAAAAAACTCAAATTCCAATTACTCATAGAATTGCTTCTTTTTATAGTTTATCTGTTCAAAATTTAATTATTGATAAAACTACTAAAAGCATTAAAAGATTATATGATGATTACTTTTATAAATTTAATAATATTCAATTTGAACAACCTGCTACTGAATTAGAAGAATATTTATTTCTTTTACAATATGATATTGATGAAGAAAAAATAAAATTAAAAAAAGAAGCTTATAAAAGATATAATAATTTTATAGCTGATTCTATTAATGATGATTATATTTCTGTTATGAAAAGCGATTGGATTGTTCAAATTATAAAAATGATTAATAGATTTTATTTAATGAAACAATATGATATTTTAGTTAATGATTGTTTTAAAGAAATGACTTATGATTATAAAAAAGCAATGAAAACTGCAATTTTAGATTATATTTTAAAACATCCTGAACAAAGACAAAAATTAAATATTCCTATTCCGTTTAAAAGAATAAAAGAATATGCAGAACAAAAAATAACAAGACCAAGTGATGATGATTTAAGATGGAAAAGTTCTTTCCAAAAAAATAAACTCATTATATCTAATAATTTATATATTATGTGTGAAAATGCTACTAAAATTATGAGTTATTTCCAAAAAAATTTAATTCAAACTTCTTATATTAATTTAAGTGATTTTATTGGAGATCACTGGCCGACTATTAAATTAAATAAATTTGTTGAAAATCAAAAAAATCAATTAGAAGAAGAAAAAAATTTAGTTAATGAAAATTGGAGAAAATATGTAGAAAATGTATTAAAAGAAAATAAAATATATAAAGATCAATTAATATTATATTTCAAATCTGTAGGAGGATTAATGTCAAGTGAATTAAGAAAATTAATAATAGGTTCAATTCAAGAATATTTTACTTTTATGAAGCAATTTAAAAAAGATGATTATATTTCAGCAGAAGATGTTTTTAAAAATCAATTTAATCCTAATCAAGTTTTTCAAAAATCTTTTATTGAAGTTGATTTAACTGAACATCCAAATAAAACAAAATATACTTTTTCAGATGAATTAAATGATATTCATTTAAAATTAACAAATGTTGTAAAAGATATTATTAAATATAGTCAAGGTATTGAAAGAGCAGATAATATGTTTATTAAAAATATAGATAAACATTCAAATTTATGGCAAGTACCTTTTAATGATTCTGTTGTTAATGAAATGTATACTGAATTAGATAATATAATCAATGAAAATTTAGAAGTTATTAATAAAGTTACTAACTTATATCAACCTTTTGAATTTGTAATGAAAGAAGATGAAGAAATTCAAAAATTTATTGCTTCTAATCCTAAAAGAGATGATTATAAAAAGAAAATATCATTTTATGAAGAAAAACAAAATTTACTTGATTCAATGCCTAATAATTTATATATGAATATGATAAAAATAAATTGTACAAATTTAAATGAACATATAAGAAGTGAAATAACTAAATTTACATTGAATTTACTTAATAATATTTTAACAGTAAATATCTTTAACAAAAGTAAATATTTAGGACAAAGTTGTACAGATATATTAGGAGAATTAAAGACTCAAGTAAGCACAGAAGAAATATTATTTAAATTAGAAAATATAGCAGAAACATGTAGAAGTGAAACAATACCACAATTATTAAATGAATATGAAGATTATTTAGAATGGGTATTTTTCTATTTAAGTTATGATACTTACCCAGTTTATGAAACTCAAAAAGAAATATCAAATAATTTTGAAACAACATTAAAAGAATGTCACGATAATTTTATTCAAATAGATATATCAATGAAAAGCTTTATGGATGTGTTAGAAAATCAAAAGAAAAAATTCACTGTAGATTTAGATGAAGAAAGAGCTAAATTATTAGATGATATAACTCAATTGAAATTAGCAGTTGATGATAATAGAGAGAATATTAAAACTAAATTATATGGTGATGAAAATAAATTCAGAGAAGGATTAGAAAAATTAAATCAAGAAGCATTGAATTGTAAAGAAAGATTAAGAATTGTAGTTGAAAAAGAAGGTTATTTAGGAAATCCATTTACAACAGAAGATGAAAGAGTTGATCAATGTTTAAATGATTTAGAACCAATGATTAAATACTTTACATTTATGAATAAATATAAAACAATATATAAAACAAAAAGAGAGAATAAATTAGTTGATATTGATTATAATGAAATGGATGAATTATGTGAACAATATAATATATTTGATTTTGCTATGCAAAAAATTACTTCTTATAAAGATAGAATTCAAAGAGCTAAAAGTGATTTTCAATCTTTTAAATTAACTGTTGAATTATCTAAATTAATTTTACCTTTAGTTTCAATATTACAAAAAAATATTATTGATGATAATCCTATATTTGAAGATAATAAAGTTTATTGTATTCAATTAGCAAAATTATTACCTACTGTTTTTATGAAAGAAACAGAAGAAGAAACACAAAGTGAAATGGGTAATATTATATTTATTGATATTCAAAAATATGCTAAAAATATTGAGCCTCAGAAATTTGAAGTTGAAAGAATTGTTTCAGAATGGCAAAATGTAAATTCAATGTATGATATTCAACCTAAAATTGTTGAAGAAATGGAAATTGATTTCCATTTAGAAAAATATAATAAAAAAGAATATTTAATTGTTAAACATGATTCTTATAATAGTATTATTGATAATCTTGAAAAAAATATTAAATTAATAGATGAAAAATTAGAATTATTTGAAGAACCAAAAGAAGAATTAATTATTTATGGTGAAGTTGTTAAATTAAAAGATCAAATGAAAATTATGTTAAATACAATTAAAAATTTAAATGATTGTCAAAATCAACTTGAAGGATATATGGATAAGACTACTGATATTAAAAAGAAATCTGAAAGTTTTATGATTTTAAAATCTGCTGAAAAACAATTTAAAGGTTTAATGGATATTTTAATTCAGAAGAAATTAAAAGTTTTAACTATTTATTTTGAAAATGAAAAATTTAATACTGGAATTGAAGAGTTATCAAAGTTATATAAGGATTTAGATAAAAGTTTAAAAGAAACTAATGTTTAAAATATGGAATAATTTAAGAATTACTTTTTAATAACATTTTAATTTTTTTTTTTTAAAATATAAAAGTTAAAATAAATACATTTTTATTTTTATTAAAATATATTTATACAATCATTAAAAAATTTCACAATTATCATTCTTTTTTTCATTAATAATAGGGTTAATTAATTTTTGTTTTAAAGGAGGATTTTTAAAAATTTTCTTATTTAAATTTTGATTCGATAATTTATTTATTGTTATATTAGGAATAGGAATATTTCTTATAGAGTTTCTAATATTTTCTTTTGAAGATTCACTTCTTCTACTATTAGAATTTCTTTTAATTGATTTTTTACTTTGTTTATTTGAATTAGATCTTTTAGTAATATTAGAATTAAAACTTTTAGAATTTATAGAACCAAATTCACTATCATTAACTATTATTTCAGTGTCTGAAAAATCATCATTTTGAATTATTGTTGAAGAAGAAGAACTTTTATTACCTGAATTATTTTTATTTTCATTTTTATTATTATTTATATATATCTTTTTTACTTTGTTTTGAAATGAATTTGAACTATCTTTACTAAAAGTCTTTTTTATTATTTGTTGATAAAAATCACTATCAAATGAAGATATTAATTGAGAGCTTTCTTTTTCAATACCAAAACAATAATTATTATCTTCATCACTGTAATTATTTTTAAAACTTATTGAACTAAAAATAGGAGAATCTAAATTATCTAAATTATTATTTTTGCTTAGATTTATTTTTGAATGAAGAGAAGATATTTTAGAAGTTAAATCATCTAATTTTTTTAAAGAAGCCTTATTATCTGATGAATTATTTTGATTTGGTAATTCATTTGATAACTTGACAATATCATTTAATATTTCATCAAAAAAATCGAAAAATGTTTTATATATTAATTTTCTTGTATTTGATTCTTGATTAATAATATTATTATTTCCATTATTAAAATTATATAAATCATCAAATAAATCTGCATTAATTATATTAATATTATTTCCTTTGCTATTAACTAATAAATCTAATTTATTTTCAAAATTATGAAATTGATTCTTTAATTCTAAATTATTTTCAAGTTCATTTAATTTATAATTTTTAGAGATTAAATTTGATATAAAAGAATATATTTTAATTAAAAAAATATTATTTTTTAAAGATTCGATTTTTGATATACTTTGAGTATCTCTAATATTTGTTTCTTGTATTAAGTTCTTAAAAATAGAATCAATTTTATTGTTTTTAATATTATCATTTGGATTATTGTTTCCAGTTGATGCTGCAGTTTTTGAATAACTTGAATTTTTTATTGAAAATTTATTATCAATATCTATTGTTACTTTAGGAAAATTTTTTTTGTATTTAGTACTTGAAATTTCTTTTCTGTTTTGATTAACATTTGTTTTTAAATTTTTTTGAATTTGAATATTATTTTTATTTAAACTTTTATTGTATAGAGAAGATAAAAGAGGATTTGGTTTATACTGTTTTTTTGGATTTAATATATTATTGTTAAATAATATATGTTTCTTTTTATCATTTAATAAAGTGATTCCTTCATTTTGATTTTTTATTAACTTATTTTTTGAATTATAATTATGAATATCACTTATTGATTTAACCTTTGTGTAATTTCCACTTTTGAGTGGAATTTTAATAAGATCACTTGTTTTTGTTGAATGGCATTGAATTGTCTTTTTCATTTATATGAATTAAATTTATTATAATTTATAAATTTTTTTTTCTTTTAAATTAGAGCTTTTCATAATAATTAATAAATAAAATAAAATGGAAATACATAATTTTCTTCATATTAATTTAAAACCTATTCCTAAAAATTCTCCTAATGAGGAAAATAAAAAATCTGAAATGAATAATCCTAAAAATTTTAAAGAATTAATTTCAATGTTTAATAAAAATATAAATAATAATAAAGATAATATAATAAATTCAAAAGGTAAACCTAATGAAATAAATAAAAAAGAAAAAATTAATATTGATAATAATAATTTAAATAATAATTTAAGTGAAAAAAAACAAGAATTAAATGAAAAGACAATAAACACTGATTATAATAATAAATTAGAAAACAATGAAATAGAAAGTGAAAATATAATTAATAAAGAAAATGAAAATTTAAATAATAAAGAAAATATAGAAAATAAACAAGAAAACGAAGATATAGAATTAAAAATAGAAATAAATAAAACTCAAATTGATGTTTTAGAAATAAATAAATATAATGAATTAAAAAACGAAGATGAGAATATTAATAAAGAAAATGAAATAATATCAAATTCAAAAGATATTAATTTATTAGATAATGATGAAGATGATTTATTTTCTAAATATGAAAGTTTTACAGAGTTATTTGAATATGAAAAAGCAATTTTAGATTATAATATAATTGATTTGACTGGTAAGAATTTATATTTAAAATATTTTTAGTGACTCATAAAATTTGCAAATATCTTAGTATAAAAAACGAAGGATGGGTTTATAAAGAATTTTTTGAATTATTATTAAAAGAAATTAAAAATCGAATTGAAATTTACCAAAAAAATTTCCTTACAAGAGATTTCAATATTTTACAAAATTATATTATTTTTTTTATGATAGTTACAATAAATTTAAAATCAAGTAAAGATTTTATTCTTTATTGTTTTGGCACAAATTTTTTTGGAAATTTAGTAAAAGCAATATATACAGTAACAGATAAAAAACCACTTTTAAATATATTAAATAATTTATTTCTTCATGAATTTATAGAAATTTTTTTTAGAAAAGAAAAAGATGAAAATTTAGAAAATTTATATATAATAGAAAATACCGAATTTACAGAAAATTCATTAGATATTGATTCAAGATATTCTTCAACAGAATATAAAAATATTTTTAAATACCTTTCATCTTTTTCAATATCTTATGATAATTTTTTTAATAATGTAAATATTCCTAATGAAGATGATAGAAGTTATTTTAAA
>JAEEGI010010447.1_pt1 | contig 20166 bp, 24 predicted proteins | sample 8958751 | NCBI WGS metagenome assembly JAEEGI01 (sample SAMN16246545, study PRJNA631951) | gut metagenome | biome: gut microbiome; feature: rumen; material: KS-attached | host: Bos | place: Iran: Karaj | collected 2018-10 | reverse complement strand
CGCAACAGGGCGATCCGCAGCAGGGTTATCCGCAACAGCAGGGTTACCCCGGACAGATGCCACAGCAGGGTTATCCGCAACAGCAGGGTTACCCCGGACAGATGCCACAGCAGGGTTACCCGCAACAGCAGGGTTACCCCGGACAAATGCCGCAACAGGGTTATCCGCAACAGGCAAACGTAGGAAGCTGGACCTGCCCCAACTGCGGAACGGCGAATCAGGGACAATTCTGCATAGGCTGCGGAGCACCGAAACAGTGAAAATAATCTCATTTTAACAGCCCGTAAATACGTTAAAAACGATTTTGTAAAATTAAAATAGCGCTCTTGCTTAATTTGCAGAAGCGCTATTTTTACTTTTTTTCTGACTGTTATTAAACTATGGAATCAACGCCTGCCTTAAGTAACATTTTGTAAACTGTAGCTAACGGCAGACCTACCACATTATCATAGCTGCCTTCAATTCTTTCCACCAATACAGCACCCTTGCCCTGTATTCCGTAGGCACCAGCCTTATCCAGCGGTTCAGCAGTGCCTACATACCAGTTGATTTCCTCTTCTGTAAGCTTACGGAAAAGAACATTGGTTGTTACAACCTGAAGCAACGTTATTTTCTGATACAAGACAGCTGTTGCGGTTTTTACTGCGTGTATCTTGCCTGACAGGGTTTTCAGCATACGTTTTGCTTCCATCGGATCGGCCGGTTTGCCCAAAATATGTTCTCCCAAAACAACAATAGTGTCGGCAGCTACTACAGGAAAGCCCGTACCCGTTACTTTCGCGGCTGCCCTGCCCTTGCCTAACGCGTTGTAAGCGCAGACCAGATCCGCGCTCCGGTAAGGCAAAAGCAAGGTCAAGTCTTTTTCAGAAAGAATGGGTTCATTGTGTGTGTGATTTTTTTCACCGGAAAACAAAAACTGCTTTCGCAGGCTGTCTAACTTTTCCGTTGCTTCATTAACCGTTTCAGCTTCTGCAAACGGCAGAGAATGAACTTCTACTGTCCAACCCATCTGCTGTAAAAGCTGCAAACGTCGCGGAGAACCGGAAGCCAGAATAATTTTCATAATAATTATTACCTCGTGAGTTTACCTGCTTAAAAAAATCTCCTGTGATACCGGTGTGACTGCCAGGACACATCAAGTAAATCACAGGAGGCTTTCTCATTTAAAATGCGCTTAAAAAAATTCAAAACTTCAACGTGTTATTTTTTCTTGAAAGCAACTTGCTTCGGGCCCACGTTCACCACGTCATCCGGAATGATTACATCGTCAAAGCTGATGCTGCGGGTGTGTAAAGTGTGGCACCATTCGTGTTCGTTCCGATGCAGGAAACCGAGCATCACAATGGGAATCCAGCTGTAAATGAAGACAGGATATACCAAGAGATACAACCAGGACTTAAAGGAAGCGCGAATCTTCCAGAGTACGGCAACCGGGAAGATATACTGCCCTACGCCGATGATCTGCCATACCTGGATGGGAAGCACTTCATACAATACGTTCGTATAGAAAGGAACCAGATTGTAAATGTAAGTGCAAATTACAAAGAAGGTGGACAGCAGCAGGAAATACGGTTGTACCAGATTAATCATACCGTCCAGCACCACGATGTTGTGCTCGGTGATTCCCTTCCACAACATTTTGGGAATGTAACGGTTGGCCACGTCGAAATGTCCCTGTGCCCAACGTTTGCGCTGGTTCCAGGCCGCTTTGAAAGTCAGCGGTTTTTCGTCATAGATGACTGCGTCATGGGCCCAGGTGGTGGGAATATTTTCCATCAGGGCTTTCATGGTGAATTCCATGTCTTCTGTCAGGCAGGTGGCGCCCCAGCCATACTGTTTCAGGAGTTTGGTATCGATGCACATACCGGTACCGCCCAGCACACAGGACAGACCGATATTGTATTTTGCCAGGTGCCAGATATGGTTTACAATCCAGAAAGAAATGGAGAACATGCCGGACACCCAGGTGTCTTCCGGGTTTTTGGAATCCATATAGCCCTGGATCAGACGCTCCCCGTTGCACAGATGGTTGTTCATGATCTTCAGGAAATCCGGATGTACCAGATTATCTGCATCGAACACACAGACTGCGTCGTACTGGCGTTCCAGACCGAACAGGCGGTGGAACATCCATTCCATGGCAAAGCCTTTGCCCTTCCCCGTTTCGCTGAAACGTTCATACACAATGGCGCCGGCGTTGCGGGCAGCTTCTGCGGTTTTATCCACGCAGTTATCTGCCACGACGAAGATGTCGTATAACTTGTCGGAATAGTTCAGCTGCTTCAGATTTTCAACCAGCTTTGCAATGACCTGCTGCTCGTTATGAGCGCAGACAATAAGTGCGAAGGTACTTTTTTCCGGGAACTGTTTCGTCTCTTTCATTTTGCCGAAGAGACCGAACCAGGATACGACGAAATAATAAATAGTAAAGAACACGATGATCAACTGGAGCGGGATCATCACCACATCGAAATTAAAATGCATTTGGACCTATGCACCTTTTCCTTTCCTTAACCTTTTACAACCATTACTGACGAACGCGATTTGCCAAACCCATATTATAAAATCAGTTTCCTTCCTCTTTTACAAATAACAGGCAGTAAACTGCATTGATGATACCGGCAATAAAATATGTAAACATTCCGACGAACGGCCAGCCGGAAGGCCGCTGCCATAACAGATACGCACCAATTAAAACAGCCAAAATAACCGGATACCGGTACATGGGATTGCCTTTTCCTTTAAAGTCGGGAAATTTTACGCTGCTGTACAGGATGATAGCTACAGCCAGGGTCATAATCCCTGCCACAACGGGCGTAAAATTAAAACCGGACAATACATAGGTTGCAATACAGCAGGCGCCTGCGGGAATGGGCATTCCCTGGAAGTACCCGTGAACTACAGATGTGTTCACATTAAAACGCGCCAGACGCATAGCTCCGAAGAACGTGTACAATCCGGCGATTATTTTACCCCACCAACCCAGGTCTGTCAAGGCAAACTGGTAAATTAAAATGGCGGGAGCTACCCCAAAAGCACCCAGGTCACAAAGGGAATCCATCTCTACGCCAAAGGGACCCTGAACACCCAGCGCACGGGCTGCCCTTCCGTCTAACGAATCAGCGACGACGGACAGGATGATGCAGATTGACGCCATAAAATAATTCTGTTCCTGCGTATAAAAAATGGAAAAAACTCCCAAAACCAGGCTGATGCCACTGATGGTGTTAGGAACGATGCGCTTGTAATTCACGCTTTTGTCCTCCCGATTCCGAAATACTGTCAATAATACACGGGTGTGCCGCTACTGTTTTATGGGTTTATACGACCCAATACAGTAATGCCGCCTTTTACCTTGTCACCCTTTTTGCAGAGGATTTCTACCTTTTCCGGCACGACGAGTTCCGTACAGGAACCGAATTTAATCATGCCGTAAACCTCACCCTGATCCAGATGATTACCTAAATTTACCCAGTTATCGATACGGCGGGCCAAAATTCCGGCTATCTGGATGACCAGGATTTTCATACGGTCATTTTCAATTCCCATGGCGAAACGTTCATTTTCAAAAGCAGCCTTCTGGTTAAACGCCGGCAGAAATTCGCCTACCGTATAACGCTGGAATTTGATTGTACCTTCCGCAGGGCTTCGATTTACATGCACATTAAATACGGAAAGGAAAATCGTCACCTTTTTGGCTTTTGCATTCAGGAACTCATCGTCATAGAAGTCCGACACGTCCATGACCGTTCCGTCAGCCGGAGAATATAACAGCGAAGTATCCTGAACGACTTCCCTGTCCGGGTTACGGAAGAAATATGCGAAATAGCAGGCCAGCACCAGCGGAATTACGGCAATCCGGATTCCGAATGCGATAAAGCAGACTACCGCCAGCACCAGTGCTGCGGCAATAAAGGGATATCCCTGTCTTACAATATGCATGAGCGGCCTCCTTTCTTCTTACCTGTCTGAGTTTCCCTGTACTTCGTTATCGTCGGTAAGCACAGGTTTAAAATGCTTTCCCTGCTATGCTTTGTGCAGGGAAATGTATCCTGCGTAATGGATTAAAACATAAACTAACATTAACTTGTACATTATAGTATGTAAAAACGAATTTGTCTACTATATTTAGTTATTTTTTCTTTGCTTTTTCATTGCGAACCGCAAATACAAATTTTGGCAGTGCCAGCATTCTTCCGAATCGGCTGGGTTGTTTTATCAGACGGAAGAGCCATTCCAGTTTGGCGTCCTGCATCCATTTGGGTGCCCGCTGCACTTTTCCGGCCAACACGTCAAAGCTGCCGCCGATGCCCATCAGTAAACATGGCTTCAACTCTTCCCTGTACTTTGCTAACCACTTTTCCTGTTTGGGCGCACCTAAGGCAGCGAACAGCATGGCTGCGCCGCTGCGATTGATGCCTTTAATAATTTCCGTTTCTTCTTCGGACGAAAAATAGCCATTGCGGCAGCCGGCTACGTTCAGGCCGGGCCAGCGGCGCTTACCTTCCTCCGCTGCTTCTTCCGCAATGCCGGGCTTGCCGCCGAAGAAGTACACGGGGAGCTTTTTCTTTGCCGCCTCTTCCAGAAGACGCAGATATAAATCGTAGCCTGCAACCCGCTCCGGTATGGTATAACCCAGATAGTTGCCAGCCCATACCGTTCCGGCTCCGTCCGGAAGGATTAAATCCGCAGTTTCCGACAACAGTGTTTTGTATTCTTTGTCGTCCTGTGCCATCATGATAATTTCCGCATTGGCAGTGACTACAAAGTTTCGTTTGTTCTTCAGCGTGTCCTGGGTCAGTTTCATTACTGCTTCGTCCATGGTGTACGGTACCACAGGAACACCTAAAATCGTTGCAATCTCTTCCATGTTTATACTCTCGCCTTATCCGAAGGTACGACCAGAAATTCCAGTCCCGGGTTGCGCTGCAGAATCCAGTTCAGTGCCCATTCGTTGTTCACCAGGATAACCGGGCGGTCTTTTTTATCATACACAAGCATGCCGTTGTCAAGACCCCGCAGCTTTTCAATGTCTTCCGGCTTTTCCGCATAGACCCAGCGGGCTACGGTAAAGGGAAGCTGAGTCATCACAAGCTGGGCGTTGTATTCATTCTTCAGACGGTATTCCAGTACTTCCAGCTGCAGCTGTCCCACTACGCCGACGATAAAACTTTCCAGCCCCACATGTTTTTGAGTGAACACCTGCACGGCGCCCTCTTGGGAAAGCTGGAGGATCCCCTTTTCAAATTGTTTTCGTTTCAGGGAATCTTTTGGCTGCACCCGGGCAAAAATTTCTGCCGGGAACACGGGAAAATCTTCAAAACGCAGTTTCAGCTTATCATCACTGAGACTGTCGCCGATACCGAAGATGCCCGGATCAAACAAACCGATGATGTCGCCGGGGTACGCCTTTTCTACAATGGTACGTTCCTGCGCTAAAAACTGTTGTGGTTGGGCCAGCTTTACAGGCTTACCGCTTTGGGCATGATACACTGTCATGCCTTTTTCAAATTCGCCGGAGCAGATGCGCATGAACGCGATGCGGTCCCGGTGTGCCGGGTTCATATTGGCCTGAATCTTAAAAACAAAGGCGCTGAACAGCGGATTGTCAGGTTCCAGTACATCACCATTTAACAGTGTGCGGGGCTGGGGCGCCGGTGACATTTCCAGAAACTTTTCAAGAAACTCCTGCACACCAAAGTTGGTCATGGCGCTGCCGAAGAACATGGGTGTAAGTTCCCCTTTTAATACGTCCTCGATATGGAACTCTTCCCCTGCCATGTCCAGTAACTCGATATCGCCCAGCAGTGCTTCGAACAGTTCATCTCCGATCATTTCCTTAATGCGGGGATCATCGATGTCCGCGGAAAATTCTTCCAGTTGCTTACTGCCATGGCTGGCATCCGTTTTAAATAACGAAACCTCTCTGGTCAGGCGGTTATACACGCCTTTATATTTTCCGTCCAGGCCCACCGGCCAGGTTATGGGATACACCTTGATCTGCAGAATCTTTTCCACTTCTTCCATCAGGTCAAGAGGTTCCCGGCCGAAACGGTCCAGCTTGTTAATAAAGGTAAAAATCGGCAGATGCCGGCGGTGGCAGACCCAAAACAGCTTCTTGGTCTGGGGTTCCACACCTTTGGCCGCGTCAATCAGCATGACGGCGCTGTCCGCCGCCATCAGGGTGCGGTACGTGTCTTCCGAAAAGTCCTGATGGCCGGGTGTGTCCAGAATGTTGACACGGTAGCCCTGGTAATCGAACTGCAGCACTGAAGACGTAACAGAAATACCGCGCTGCTTTTCAATTTCCATCCAGTCAGAAACGGCATGCTTGTTTGCCTTTCTGGCTTTTACACTGCCTGCCAGGTGGATGGCGCCGCCGTATAACAGCAGTTTTTCGGTTAAGGTTGTTTTACCGGCGTCCGGATGTGAAATGATGGCAAAGGTACGCCGTTTTTCTATTTTTTCTTTTAATTCGCTCATGACATCTCCCCGAATATATTTCAGTATGTCCGCTGCCTTCTGAATACGCGGTATCAGGCAGACAAAATTATGCTTTTACCGGGTTTAAATGGTAAACCGTTCAAATCAATACTAACTTAAAAGCCCCCGAAAGGATTTCTGTTCCGGCGTCCGAAACCACCGGTTGTGCTTCCGCTGCCGTAGCTTTCGCCCGTATTCCACTGGCTTTCCGGCATCGGTTTCCGCTGGGGCATCCGGGGTGCCGGCTGGGAAGCAGTGGAAAGCATCTCCTCCTGGGCCAGATAGGATTTGTAAGCGGTGACCAGACCGTCCATAATATAGTCAGGCACATTCTGTTCTGTTTTCAGATAGCCATCCTCCACGTAAAAGACAAGCTTGTCATACTGTTCGCCGCCTACCGTGGTAATATCGGCAGACATTTTTCCGTCTTCCCGGTTGGTAAAGAAGCAGTCTTTGATCTGCTGCGCTTCACGTTGCTGTGCAAAAGTAACGTAAAATTTGTACAGTGCATGCTGGGCTTCCGGAGGAATGTCTTCCCCTGTGACGACTGATTCCGTATCTTCCATCGGTGTGCAATCCATGTTCTTATACACCGTTCCGTTTTTCAGGGTTATAGTTACGGTGAGCACATAGTTTTTTTCGTGAAATTCCGCATTGGCAATCTGCCATTTTTCTTTCCATGCACGGATACAGTCATCGCAGATCAGTTTAATATCCTGAAAGTTCTGTACGGTAAAATCGTCCTGATAATACAGATGATCCTGCGCGCTGATGGTTTTGCCGCAGCGGGAACAGGTCAGAAATAATGTACGAATCATAGCAAACTCCTTCAATTATAAAATGCTGTAAAATAAAATACATAATATTATACCACAACACGCCAGAGTTAGCCACAAAAAATAAAAATATAAAAACAACAATAGTAACCCCGGCCCATCGCAAACCGTTCTGTTTTAGCGATAGGCAGAGGTGTTGTTTTTCACAAGATCAAAAAGTCTGCATCACCCAGACAAAAGCTCTTGCGGTTCGTAAATCCGGATCTCTGAAGTGATTGCCCTGATTCCATTCCAGCGTACAATTTATACCCTGACCTGTAAGCCAGGCATACCCTTCCCGTATACAATCACCTACCTTAGACATGACAGGATTTCTAACACGTTCTTCTTTGTTCCCAAGGCTCAGGAAGACGGTGCCGGAATGAATTTCGTGTCCTTTCATGTACTCAAGAAAACCGGGAAACCAGATTGACAGCGACGCAGCCGCGATACCTGCGAACACGGTGGTCTGATACGCGGCCCAAAGGGTAAATAAACCGGCGAGAGAATACCCGCCTATGTAATATGTTCTTCTTGCATCTGAACATAGTTGCAGTATTTCAGTCAACGTTCTTGCTGCGCCATCGCCAAAGCCTTCTTTCCCGAATACTGCAGGTGCGTTCCATGGAGACAAATCCGTATTCGAATGTTAACATGACGATATCTCACTTTCAAAAGTCTTTTAGATCAGTATCCTGAATTTGCGAATATTATACCAAACTCATGACAGGTTATAAACAGTTTCCTTGGATTCTTTAAGACAGCAAAATCGGGAACCCGCTCACTGTGCGGATTCCCGATGATTTTTAAATTGGTCGGAGCGACTAGATTTGAACTAGCGACCTCCGCTTAATATCGTTTTACTTGTAATAACTCCCCATTTTTGTATTCTTCTTCCTGCCATAATTTCCCATCTTCGTAATATTTTTTCACCATCCCATTAGGTTTATCATCTTTTAGCTCCATCTCCCGTCTCAATTGCCCATTATAATAGTATATTTTGAATAGCCCATTAAGTTTCCCGTCTTTTAACTTCGCAGCAATCTCTAACTGCCCGTTGGGAAAATAGTGTTTATAGTCCCCATGGGGCTTGCCATCCTTTGATTCGCTTTCAATTTTTAACTTTCCATCTGGATAATATCCTCTACTTTTTCCGTTAAATTTCCCGTCTTTTATTTCTGTATTACTACGTAACTGTCCGTTGGAATAATATATTGTTTCGAGTCCGTTGACCGCTTTTCCACCTTTGAATTCACCTTTAAAAACCACCAGTCTTTTCCCTTCTTTCCCATTTAGCAAGCCTTTAAATTCACCACGCCCTTCCGGTTTATTATCTTTTATCTCACCTGTATATGTACCCTTTACATTAATAACGTCTTCGGTTAACAGTTTCGTTGATTTTTTATTTTTGTAACTTTCTGGAACTACATAATCACTGTCTGGAACTGGAAACTCGATGGTTGTTTGAGGAAATATATACGACCAGGGTTTATCTTTCACTTTTTCCTTGCCAAAATCAACAAAAAAATAAGCGAATATCCATCCAGCAATAATTGATGCGATTATCAATACAGCTATTAAAAAAGTGTAAAACGTTTTTTTCATGATAAAACTTTCCCCCTTATGTGCTGAGTCAAAACATTGATTAGCAAACTAGGCTTATTAACAGCAAATCTTTAATAAACAGCTATGCACTTTGAAGTGATCACCACGATTCTTCAGATTGATGGTATACGATAATCCATTTTCGCCGTATCGTATAACCAAAAAAGGGACGTCAGTTTATTACCGACATCCCCCTGGTTTTATGCTAAATTACTTTGATTATTGTATTGTTCTTCTTGCTCTTTTTGCTCTCTTTCCTCTTTAGCATGAACGTAAATCCAAAGAAACGAAATAAATAAACAACATGCTATACCTGCTAAAACATTGTTTAAACTCCCGTTAAAAAGTAGCAACAGAAAAAAGCCATTAAATATTACCACCCCAAGGGTTAGTACCAACGATCGTAAAAACTTAAGACCAAAACACAGCGCTATTAAAATTGCTATACTTGCTGCTGTTACCACATCGTTCACTTCCTTCCCTTTCCAGCTTAATCATATCACACTCTCAAAGAAAAAACGCCGAAATATTTGTGACATATTCGGCGCTTTCCGTTATACGATACTCCATTTTCGCCGTATCGTATACCAGGAAGTTTTTTGCTGGAGCAGGAAACGGAGAAGAAGGAATTACCAAACTCATTAGAAAAGTGGCAGTAAGATTTGCTTCAGCTGGTTACGGTCCAATTCCATATTGGTTTGAAATGCCGATGGAAGAACTGCAAAACTGGATTGAAATCATTGAAAAAAGTACAAAAAAATAGCACCAAGAAGCTCATATTGCTTGGTGCTAAAAAACCCTAAACATATTTCCATTGTAGGATCGGAAACGTGCCCTGTATTCCCAATTAGTAAGATACATGAAAACCTGCTTAAAACTGAGATATATAAGTAAGCAACCTTCGACTATGGAATATAACACGAATAAAACCATTGCGATAACTAAAGCCCAGTATAGACATGCGACCATAATATCACCTCGCTTTTCATAATTATTATAACACAATTGCAGGAAGGAGGGAATACTTTGCCAGTTATACGATACTCCATTTTCGCCGTATCGTATACCTTTATTTCAACTTACTCATATCGAATTGCTGCCCTCGCACCTTTTCCCTTATAACTTGATTCGCATTAGCTTCCGTGATCTTATGCAAGAAACCATCATAAGTGCCCACATAGGCATCATAGGCATTATCGCTGTTATGCCACTTTTTTTCTCTCCAGTTATATGCCTCATACACGCCTTTTTTTCTGTCAAATCGCAACAACTCTCCATCTGTTGCATTATATCTATACTCAAACATCATCACCGCCTCCTTCCAGTAACGCGATTGCTTTTTTATATTTCCCCAAACGTTCCATGTCTGTCCGGCTCACTCTCGGCAACCGCGATACATCAGAGTTATGTTTCAGATCGGCCAGCTTGACCTCCCGTGCTATGCGGTTAGATTTCAACCTCGCCACATAATCCAGATACGGCGCACTCTTGTCATGGGTCATCAGTGCCAGCGCATCCATCACATCCTGTCCGAAACCCATGGCAGCTATGTTATCCAACGTATAATCCGTATCTTCTACCACATCGTGCAACAGGGCAACAATGGTAGTTACTTCATCTGTCATCTGTTCCGCGACATGAAAGGGATGGAACACATAAGGCATCCCGCTTTTATCCACCTGATCCTTATGCGCTTCAAAGCAGAGTTTCATGGCTTTCTTGGTTTTGTCTGTGTAGATCATCTGGCACGCCCCCTTTTCCGAACGATATTAATCTTTACGGGTTCACATCCTCAAAACAGCTTTTTCCGTATAAATAAATGTCTTCCTCCTCATCGTCAATGACTCCGTATAGCCCAGGTTTTTCTGTAAGTACATCGTAGATTTTTCCTTTTGTAAGGCAGAGTTCATCATCCACGATACAGCGGACTCTCTTAAGAACCGGCAAATCATTCATCGTTTTCAGATATGAAAAAGATTCCAATATCAATTTTCGGTAGTTGTCATATAATTCTTCTTCGGTAATGTCTGCAGGATTTGCATTTTGATCTCTTCTTTCATATAGATCCTTAGCCTTTGCCACTAAGCGTAATGCTTCTCTAAGCGATTCCAATGAGCCGGCTCTAAAATACAGCTCCATACCCAGGCGGTAACAAGCGCGCCAATAGAAATCATTACTTTCACGAGAAGGATTGGTGTCTTCCACAATATCACGGTAATAATCCCACGCTTTATCTTTATCCATCTCCACAGACAATCCCTGACGATATTTTTCTGCCTGCAAGTAGATATTACGAAACGATTTCTTTTTTTTGCCGTCTTTTAAATCTTCTCTCTCCATACATCTGCACCTCTGTTATGGTTCATTTAGCGTACAGGAATGCCCTTTCTGTAAGCCCTGCGTGCCTCATTTAAGGTCATTTCATTTGCTCCGCCAGCATAATTGTGTCGCTTATCACTAACCGGATCACACTCCCACATGCAATGAAAACAGATAGCAAAAGGGTGATTCTCAATCCAATGGCCGCAGACAGGACAGGGCTTTTCCGTGTACCTGAGACGGTAAACTGCTCTGTTAATCAATCTCCACCTGGTATTCATGTTTAATTATCTCCGTTAGTCCCACATAACCTTATCGACTATTATCAATTTGCTTCCGCATTTCGGGCACGGTAAAGATGGCACATTTTCTTCATCAATTTTCCTCATAATGTTCCCGCATTTAGGGCATCTGTGTTCGTATTCTTTTACAAACTCATAGTCCCCTTCAGTGAGTTCCCATGGAAGGCAAACACCATGTTCAGGAGGATTTCCCTTTTTATTGCTATACAGGGAAAGGTCATACTCCTCCACAAGTTCATGGCAGGCCTCACATTGGTAGATGGAACGGCTTGCATCAACTGCCGCCCCAGGATTCTCTTCAAAAAATGCCCGCCATTCTTTACCATAGTCTCCCTTATTAATCCCATCTGTTATGTCTTTATACTCAGAAGGAAACGCCATACCTATGCCTGTATTAAAGGCTATTTCAGTTTTACATTTTTTGCATTTTACAATCAGTCCGTGTCCCATGTTCTGCCTCCCTTACTCTGCCAGACAGTAATTACGAATCGTTCCCGAACCGTCCATTCCCAACGGCCATTCACATCTATCCAGCCAGCCCTTCGTGGCAAGTTCGGGTACAGGTTTCTGCTGTGATTTGTTTTCAAAACGACTTCTGCATTCTGCAACCAGCGTTTCTTCCAGATCCTGCCCGTTAACCATCAGTTTCAGCTTTCTGAACAGCTTCCATCTCTCATCGTACGGAAGATGAAGGAGCAGTATCTGCGTCCGCCCTTTAAATGTGTACACGTCCAGCACCTTGTAATATGCGTCTGCGTTGGCTATGCATAAGCCCCAGTTCGTCCCATGTTCGAATGCGCTTATATCCATCATCTGACTGGACAGAATGGAAAAACGATGAGTTGTAACCATTCCCATTATACGACTGCTTGCATCAGTGAAGCCCAGTTCCTTTATTATCATTCCGGGAACGTATTTAGCCGCAACATCTGCAGAAAGATCAACATCACGGGCAAACATCTGCAGCCCTGTCAAAATCTCATTGACAAGCTCCTGGGCAGCTTCAATGGTTAATTTTGTATCCACAGAATCACGCTCCTCTCCTGATTCTACAGCCCTCATTATCATTATAACCCATAATGGTTTTAAACGGTCGCTTAGAGGGCGACAATTTGCGATTAAGAATTAAACACGTGTAGACGTAGAAATACGATTTTTGTTGCAACTACTTTTGCATTTACAGTACTTTCCATTTTAATTTTACCATAAATCAGTGTCCTAAAGTCCGTACTCGTAGGTTCGCTGTGAGCCAGTGGTGATGCTGGTTTCAGAAGTTAGGCTTGAAAGTATAAAAATACACAGCTTGCCATAACAACAAGCTGTGTATAACTAGATCTGATATTCATTATAAAATCCGATATTCTTTCTAAAACCCCTTTTTTGCCCGGTCTTCTGCCCTGATATTCAGCAGGCGATTGATTTCCGCTTCCTTATTCTTGAAATGTGGATACTGTTTGACAAAATCCGAAAATGTATCAAATATTTCGCAATTATAGGGCCATGAAAAAATACCTACTATAAAATACTTAATTAATCCAGCAAAGTATTTCTATCCGTCTTCTTAGCAGTAACTTCAACAATCTTCCACACTCCATTAACTTTTTGCAAATTAGCAGTTCCTTTAAAAAATTGTACAGAAATACCAGACTGAAGTTGGTCTTTTGCTTCCAGTAAATATTCCATTACAACTGTAGAACCGCCAGTAGAAATCGGGTTCGTTTCTTCTACTGAACTGGATATGGTTGTTGAATAACCCTGAACGAACTTGTCGTAGGGACCGATATACCTTTGCATATCAGGTGCTAATAAATTATTATATGCTTTCCCATAATCTTTTTTCGTAATTGCTACATGAAAATCATATAAAGCCTCCGCAGCAGAAATATACATTGGGTAATTTATTTGAGGCTCTTTAACCATTTCACAGTATCTGCCACTAACCCAGCCAGTTTTTCCATTTCTTCTACGAACTTTTGCCCAAGAATCCTTTGACAATTCATACTCTATTTCAACAACAATTTCACCTTTATCAAACGATCCAATGACATCGTAGTTTCGTCCAGGCCCAGACCTCATATTTACATCAGTTCCAGTAATCCTGTGACGCATCGTTCCAGAAGGATAAACATCCGAACCTGGATAATGTTCCCCTGAATTCTGCTGTGGAGGAACAACAGGTACATTGTTATTTGCCGGATTTTGTGCAACTTCCGGTTGCTTAACTGTTTCAGGGTCATCCTTTTTTATGGTATTAGATTTTGATTCGGATTTTTTACTCTCGCTCTTAATTTGGAGAGGAAACTCTTTGATTTGTTCAACCGGTTGTGAAAACATAACCAATTTTATATGTTCGTGTTCTTCGTTTATACCATATAATTTCAATATATCCTTCACCATACTTAAATTTGAAAAATCTATTACTGCGTATTTGTCAACTGGAACAAATCCATACACACGATTAAACCCGTTGGTATCATCTTCAGGTTCTGTAACAATAACTATATCAGGATACTCATACAAATCAACAAAAACATCCGAATCCCCATGATAAACATAAACAGCAACATTTTTTTCTACTTTTACTGGCTCGCCTCTGAAAAATTTAACGCGAGCAAAATAGTCTCCTCTCTTAATTGGAGCATAATACATGTAAGCAAAAAGGCCACCAACTACAATTAAAAAGAAAATTATTTTCCCAATTAAATCTTTATTAAATTTGGTTGTGCTGTCATTCTGCTGGGAAATCGACGGAGTTGTATTAGATGCAGTATCACGTGTTGCCCTAATAGCTTCATGCTCTGGTTCAGCAACAGAACTTGTAACTTTTGCTCCACATTTTGTACAAAAAGCTGCATCATCTGGTAGTTTTTGTCCGCAATTAGTACAATACATAAAAGAATCCCCTTTTAATTACTTCAAATTGAAAATAAACAAAATTTAAACTTTAAGGAATTATTAAATCGATGAAGAACAGTACACACCAAACTACGAGCGGCGCATATTTTTTATTTGTTTTTGATTCTCTAACATACAAATAAACAGGAACAAGAATAAGTCCTAAATAAAGCCACGCTTCCGCATCTTGACCTGCTTTTTTAATTTCGTCAATATCTTTACTAAAAAAAAACACATTAGCAACGATTTGGCAAGCGCCCGGAACCCACCATTCCCATCCGTTCAAAAGAGCAAAGTATTTAACTATCCAAAAAATAAATGCCGGCAAGCAAGCTAATGCCCAAATCCATTTATCAGAAATTGTATTTAACGGAGCAAACGGAACAACGTTTCCAAATTTTGATGATAATGGACTTTGTCCCGCTGGAATCCAATCTGCAAATCCAGTAGCCCACACAAGAGTATTTCTTTTAATATCGCCACGCTGAATCATCTCTGATATTTCATTATCAGAAACCGGTCCTAACTTATCAGAACCCGCAAGATAATACCACTCTATTGTCTGTTTAGATAACTCTTGATTCGACTCAGGCAAAAGTTCTTTTTGGGGAGCCTGATCACTTGGTACGATTACTAAAGAACCACAAGATTTACAGAATTTCCACTGTTCATCTACTTTTGCTCCACACTTGCTACAGAACATTATTTCCTCCTCTTGTAATTTCTTATAAACGCCATTAATACTACATCGTTACGGCGCAGAAAACCGAAATGCCAAATAGTACGCACCAAATAATACCCGGAACATAATTCTTATTAGTTCTGGATTCTCTCCTAAATAAATAAAACGGCACCAATATAACGCCAAGTATTAGTACCAAAATTACATGTATTACCACATTGCTATTGTCTTGCAAAGATTTGTTAACTTCATCTATGTCCAATGCCATGAATATTGCACTTAAAATAAGAAAACAAGCCGATGGTATCAATTCGTTTGATCCATTTGAAACGGTGAAAATGCCCACAATACTGCCAACAAGCATCGGAATAACTGCTAACGACCAAATCCATTTATCAGAAACTGTTTTAACAGGAACAGCTGTATCTTTTGCATTTGTTGGGATTGTGGCTTCCTGCGTTGTTGGAACAGTTGTATTAAGGATAGGAGAACCACAAGATTGGCAGAATTTTGCCTGTTCATCAACTTTTGCTCCACATTTGCTACAATACATAACTATTACCTCCTTTATGTTAAAAGCCGTTTCAAATAATAAAATTACCCATTTTCATATTAAGTAATTATATCATTTTTAATAATAAATAACAAAAAAACTGTCTACCACTTTATGATAGACAGTAAAGTACTTTTGCCGCTACACCTACATTTAGCAGTAAACAGGGATTTCTGTATCCTGTTATGCCATTATCTCCGTCCCGTCCCGGAACGTAACCTTGATCTCCTTTTTCCTGCCGACGGTTACGAAGTCGACCAGACTGCACATAATCATGGTTTGAATACTTAATTATTTCAAATAGATACTATTATCATGAATAGACGGCTCCGTACGGTTCACCGTACGAAGCTTTTATATTGCTAAAATCCTAACTGTCATAACAGTAATGACAGTTATTTATATAAAAAACAAAACTAATATCAGGAGGAATTTCTATGATCCAACTTACCGTAACGGACACGTTACAAAATTTTATCAACGGCCATATCTTTCCTGACTTTAACATCGCAACATCACAGACAACATATATGACACCCTTCGTTGACCATATAAATCAGAATGAACTGGTTCAGATGCACTACAAAGTGTTTATTAACCTTGTAACCTGGTGCGGAATGCGTACTGAAGAAATACTGGCGCTGAAATGGGATAATGTAGACTTAAAAAACAAGAGGATACGGATCGAAAAGGCAGAGGTTAAAATCTCCGGCAAGGGCCGTGTATCCAAAGAGCCTAAAACAAGACACAGCATACGAAAAGTAATTGTCCCTGATAAGGTTTTAACTATGCTTCGTGAATGGAAAACATTTTGTGATACAGCTTATCCCAGATGGGTTAAATCAAGGCCGGATTTGGAAAAGGTGAAGGCATACGTTATTGTAAAACAGGAAGACGGAAGCCTTCCCTATCCTGATACGTTCAGTCATTGGCTGAAGAAGTATCGTGTAAGACATGGTTTTGAACGTGTTACGCCTCATGGATTACGACACTTTTATACTACGTACCTGTTAATTAAAGGCGTTGACGTAAAAACTGTATCCAGACTGCTGGGACATTCCAAAACATCTACCACGCTGAATATTTATGCGGCAATTACCAAAGAAGGATATGATAAAGCCGAGTCGGTTTTGAACGGCAAAACACCAGTAACCGTGCCTGATTCAGAATAAAAAAGTACGAAATTTGGTACGAAGTAAATCTTTTAAGTATAATTGTGAAAAACAGGTTATCATTTCATGATAACATAGAAAAATCGGGAACCCGCTTATTATGCGGATTCCCGATGTTTTTTTAATTGGTCGGAGCGACTAGATTTGAACTAGCGACCTCTTCCACCCCAAGGAAGCGCTCTACCAAGCTGAGCCACGCCCCGAATACATAGGATATTTTAGTATAGAAATGCGTTTCTGTCAACCATTTTTTATGTTACCTAAAGATAACATTATTTTAAAACAACTGACACAGAAACAGTAACCAATACAATGATCCGGAAGATTTTACAACTCAACATGTAAGACTTCTGTTCCTTTGGTATTCAGTTGCAGAATATGATATACCGCTGTCTGCCCGCATGCAGCAAAGGCATCTGTCATGGCTTTGCCGATGGCATCTCCGTCTTTTTCCGGTGACGCATAAGCCAGCAGTGTAGAACCGGAACCGCTGATGATACATTGATAAGCTCCTGCTTTTTTTCCTGCAGCAAAAACTTCAGGAAGACCCGGAATCAGTTTAGCCCGGTACGGTTGGTGCAATTTGTCTTCCAGCGCATATTGCAGCAATTCCGGGCGGTCTTCCAGTAAAGCGGCAGTCAGCAAAGCGGTACGGGATGCGTTGAACACTGCGTCGGGATGGTTGATAACTTTGGGAATCGCTTCCCGTGCCAGATGGGTGGAAAGCTGCATATCCGGCACTACCGCAATAAACTGCAGGGGTATTTTCGGGATGGTACGCAGGGTATGGGCCACGCCATCCTCCTGGAAACTTATGGTAAAACCACCATAGATGGCAGGTGCAACGTTGTCCGGATGACCTTCCAGTTTATTTGCTTCCTGTAAAATTTCATCTTGAGCCAGATTGGCGCCGCTCAAAATGCTGGCGGCTGTTACACCGGCAACAATAGCTGTGGAACTGCTTCCCAGCCCACGGCTTTTGGGAACCTGGTTTTTCATCTGTACGTCAAGTCCGATACGCTTGTGGTCTGTCAATTTGTTCCAAAGGAACAGAAATGATGCAAAGGCCATATTACGTCCGGAAGCGTGAAAACTGTCTTTGCCTTCCCCTTCTACTTTCAGGGAAAAGCCGAACTGTTCATCCGAGACAGTAAAGGTGAATTCATTATATAACGTTAATGCTAAACCGAGGCTGTCGAAACCGGGACCGCAGTTTGCAGAGGTAGCCGGTACCCGGACGGTTACAGATTTTTTCATAATTCTCCAATCATACCTGTAGTCAGGCGGAATAATATTTTTTACGAAATGGCCTGGGTAATCCAAACGGACAGCTTTTTACAAGTTAGGATCCTCTACCCGCAACACGCTGCAAACTTTTTTCACAACAGGCAATACCTGCAGGGTGCGCAACGACAAATCCAGACTTAATCTGCTCACTTTGTAGGTGATGATGATCAGTTCGGCCAGGCCGTTTTCTACTACGTTCTTCTGAATAACAGAGGCAATGCTCATCTGCTGTGCGGCAAAAGTGGAAGCGATAGCGGCCAGTACACCGGGCCGGTCATTTACCAGCAGTCGGAAGTAGCAGGGTTCCATTTCTTTTTCAGGCGGGCACATTTTCTTTTCAACAAAGAGGTTCCCAGCGACGCGTCCGCAGGCATTATGGCAAATGTTGCGGGTGGTATCGATGATGTCGCCGCAGACTGCGCTGGCGGTGGGAAGCCGGCCTGCACCGCGGCCCATGAACATGGCATCCCCTACTGCGTCACCGTTCACGTAGATGGCATTATATACGTCATTTACACTCGCCAGCGGATGATTTTTCGGTAACATGACCGGATACACATTCGCGGTGATGCCGTTTTCCGGATCGTTCTTGGCCACGCCCAGCAGTTTTACTACGTAACCCAACTCACGGGCGTAACTGATATCACAGGCTTCCACATTGTCGATGCCTTCTATGTGAACGTCTTTCAGGGTCAGCGCTGTGTTGAAAGCCAGGGAAGCCAGCACGGTGATTTTGCGGGCGGCATCAATACCTTCCACGTCTGCCGTGGGATCGGATTCGGCGTAACCTTTTGCCTGGGCTTCTTTCAGAGCGTTTTCATAGGAAAGGCCCGCTTCTGTCATCCGGGTCAGCATATAGTTGGTGGTACCATTCACAATGCCCATGACACTGGAGATTTTATTACCGGCCAGACAGGAACGCAGCGGACGGATGATGGGAATGCCGCCACCTACCGCACCTTCAAACTGGAAATCCAAATGTTTTTCCGCAGCCAGCGCGAACAGGGATTTGCCGTATTCTGCCAGCACGTCTTTGTTGGCGGTTACCACATGTTTGCCATGCTGTAACGCTGCTTCTATATATTCCTTGGCCGGATGCACGCGGCCAATTAGTTCAACTACGATATCGATTTCCGGATCGTTTAAAATATCGTCCAGATTGTCGGTATAGCCAATGTTATATTTCTCAATTTCCGGTTTTAATTTGGATTTATCCCGGACCAGAACAGTTTTCACTTCTACGGCGCAGCCGGCTTTCCTTGCAATATCTTCTTTATTCTCATTCAGGACGATGATCACACCGCCGCCGACGGTGCCGCAGCCCAACAGGCCGATTTTTACAGTTTTCTTCATAATGTCTTAATACCTTCTCCCTCAAATATATTTTATAAAATAAATAATGATTAATAATATCCGGCGCGGAGAATCAGACTTGCCGGGGACAGAAAAACTGAGGACAACCTGATTACACCTGTCCCAGAACTTCCAGCCTTTTTACACCGTCTATCATGCGCAGTTTATCCAATAATGCCTCCAGATCCACGGTCATATTCTTTGTTTCAATGGAAATGGTAGTATTGGCCACGCCTTGAAGGGGGATTCCCTGGTTGATGGTCATGATGTTTCCGGAATCTGTAGAAATCAGGTTCAGGACACGGGAAAGTACACCTGCTTTGTGTTCCAGCAACAAAGAGAGGGTTATAATCTTGTCTTTGCTGGCTTCATAAAACGGGAAAACATAATCCTTATATTTGTAATAGGCGCTCCGGCTCAGGTTCATCCGCTCTACTGCTTCGTTAATGGTTTTAGCTTCACCCCGTTTCAGGATTTCTTTCACCTTGATGGTCTTTTTAATGGCTTCCGGCAAAATATCTTCTTTAACAAGATAGAAAGATGTTGTTTCATAACCTGGTTTGCTTGCCGCTGCATTGAGGTCAATATTTCTGGTTCGTCCCATGCTCCTGACTCCTTCCTTTCACTATTTATTATCATTCAGATGTCCGGGTTTGATTTTACTTTCTGTTCCATCCAGCAGTCGTTTGATATTATCCTT
>JAEEGI010010438.1_pt1 | contig 20177 bp, 13 predicted proteins | sample 8958751 | NCBI WGS metagenome assembly JAEEGI01 (sample SAMN16246545, study PRJNA631951) | gut metagenome | biome: gut microbiome; feature: rumen; material: KS-attached | host: Bos | place: Iran: Karaj | collected 2018-10 | reverse complement strand
ACTGATGGGACTCCAGCTTGGCGCGGCGCACCGGCTCCTGCGTGCCGGGGCGATTCAGGGGCTTGTCTTCCACTGCACCCCGCTTGTGAAACGCGGACTCGACGCCGTCGAGATCTCACGCCGCTGGATCGACGCGCATGCGGCGGAATAGACCATGGAAGACACCCCCGCTAACATCGGCGTGGCCTGGCCGCAGTTGCGCGAGCGGCTTGGCAGATCCAAGTTCCGGTCGCGCTTCGGGCTCACCGACGCCGACCGGGCCTATATCGCGCGCACAGGCTGGGAGACGCTTGGCGCGCAGGCTGAGAAGATCATCCGCGAAAGGCTCGCGCCCGAGAACCCGCACAATGACGGACGCCAGACGCCGATGCGCGGACACCCGGTCTTCATCGCGCAGCACGCAACGGCGACATGCTGCCGTGGTTGCCTGGCCAAATGGCACGGCATCCGGCCCGGCCACGCGCTTTCCGACGACGAAGTCGCCTATGTCGTCGGTTGTCTTCTCGCATGGATCCGCGACAAAGCAGGCGACCTTTCAGCCTTCCCCGTACAGCCCGAGCTGCCATTTTGATGGCCGCGCAAAGATCGACATTGGTGTCAGACACTCGGCATTGGTGTCAGACACCCGATACTGGAGATCGGCGTCGGTGTCAGACACCCGATACTGGTGTCTGACACCAACCAGTCTTCGATGCGGGTGTCTGACACCAATCAGTCTTCGGCGAGGGAGGCGAAGGGGTCCCAGCGGTCGAGGACGACGGGTTCGCGCTTGAAGGCCTCGGCCTCTTCAGGGGTGAGGAAACGACGGTCGACGACAATCTGGTAGACGTATTTGTCGAACCAGTCGTCGGTCATGACGAAGTAGCCCTTCTTGCCCTTCTCCTCCCCCCAGCTGTTCTCGACTTTCCAGCGTGTGGGTTTGCCGTCGACGAGGTTGACGCCGACAAAGACCATGGCGTGCGTCGCCAGCAGCATGCGAAGTCGGAAGCGATCCCCCTTGTCCGTGTCGAAGCGCATTCCGGTCACGCCCTCCATGTCGAAGACGCCGGGCGCCAGGACGCCGGTGTCGCGCGACGCCATGAAGGCGATGTCGCACACGAACCAGACCGGACGTCCGTCCTGAAGCTGTTCGATGGCAAGACGCTTGAGTTCGGACACCGGGAGATTGAGATGCAGCGGCCCTTCGGCGCCGACCACGTTCCCCGAGTATGCGAAGGTGTATGTCCGCCCAAAAGGCCTTTCCTCCATTGGGGCGTTGATCACGGACACGTAGTCGCGCAAGGCGACGCCGACATATTTGTCGTAGAAGTCCTTTGGCGTAATCCCCGCGTCGCGGTGGAACTCCTTGTCCTTGTCGCGATACTCGAAGTCGAAGGACGAAGGCGGTTCGCCCAGGCAGATGGCGAGATAGTTGTACACTTCGCCAAGCATTCGATTCTTGACTGACTGGATGTCGTCCGCGCCGGCGGCGATGGCCTTGCGAAGCTCCACCGTGTATTGGCGCATCTTACGTCCAAGAACGGAGTTCATCGTCTTGGTGTCGGAGGAGTGGAAGGTCTCGGGCATGACATCCTTGGGGACGCATCCGTATTTCTCTGTGAGGGCGACATACATGTACCATTGGCCGCCGTCCCAGACCGGGCTTGACATGAAATGGCTTAGCAAACGTCCGTCAAGCGGCTCGGATGCCGTGGCGATAATGGTCTCCAGGAGCTTGTTTGCCTTTTCGAGCTTGTCCCAGAACATCATGTAGTTCTGGGAAATTTCGAACTCCTCAAGGTTGAGCTTGGGCAGCGCGGCGCGGCGTATGGCGTTAAGCGCCGCAAAGAGCCAGCACCGCCCAGATGATTTCTGGTTTGTGACGGGAACGGAGCCCAGGTCCAGGGAGAAGGCCATCGGATTGGCGACGGCGGGATCGCGGCTTGCGGCGGCAGCCTCCAAGCCGAAGGCCATGACAGCGTGCTGGCGGATGGCGTTACGGTCGTCGGCGCGGAAGTCCTGCGAGAATCCGGCGATGAGATCAGATGTGAGAGCGTTTGTTGTTTCCATGGTAAAGCCATTATACCACAGTAAAGGGGAATGTGTTTTCTGGCGAGGCGGCCGCCTCGCCGGACAAAAAAAGTATTTGACACTTCCACTCGGGCATGTTTTTTGCTACACTAGCAGTAAACACCCACCGGAACTGCTTGAACCTCTTGACCGAAAGGAAACGACAATGCGCAAGGCAACACTGATGGCCACGACAATCGCCCTGGCGGCAGTAATAGCCCACGGCGAAACGACGCGGAACTATGTCCAGGACGGGCTTCTCGCCTGCTGGGACGGCGTGGAAAACGCCGGACGGCATTGCCATGCTTCGTCGGCTTCAATTTGGAAAGACGTGGTCGGTGGCAGGGAGTTCGCCTTGACCGGTGTAACGGTCGGTGCGGACCGCATGGTCTTCGCGGGTACCGCCTCTTCATACGGCACACTGAACGCGGCGAACACGGCGGCGACATTTGAAAAGGCGAAGAACGGAACGGTGGAGATTGTCTATGCCTCTTCCACTGGCACGGGAAATCAAGTTATCCTGCAATCCACAACGACCTCCGGGATATCCTTGGGCATCAACAATGCCACGCTCCTTATCGTTCATAGCAGCAAAGTAACACCTAAAATTGCCTATAGCTCGGGTATCGCCACCAATTCCGTCGCCCTCCGCTACGACAATGGATCGTTTTCCTCCGCCCTCGTCAACGGTTCCGCCGCCACCATGGACAGCTCCAGTACTACTTATTGGGGGGGGGCGGATACCGCAACAACCACAATCGGTACACGGACGTCGAAGGCGAGCGCTCACTTCGCAGGCTCCATCTACTGCATCCGTGTCTATGGCCGCCAGCTGACCGACGCAGAAATCCAGGCGAACAACACCGTGGATGTCAGCCGCTTCCGTCAGGGCAGCATCCCTGGAGAAGATGATCTCGTCATCACGACCACACCATTGGAAGTAGAAGCTCCAATACCAAGTTATGGTGAAGAGGGCGGCCTTGCCGCCGGAGCGACAAGAGTGGTCTCCTGCCTTGCGGTTTGGACCAACGGGGCGGAGAATGTCGCAGTCACTTGCAATGGTTGGAAACTCTACGATAGCGCAGGAAACGAACTCTCAAGCGGACCTGAGACCTCCTTCACCTACACCCATCCGACCCCCGCCGCATTCCGCCGCCTTGAATGGCAGTTGTCCGAAAAGTACAAGATTTCCGCGACGGCAACCACGGGCGGATTTGCGTCGCCGGCTGAGCAGTGGGTGGTCCTCGGCGAAACGGCAACTGTGACGGCGACGCCCGATGCCAGCCATGTGTTTTACAAATGGACAAATGACGTGCCCGACACGGTTGCGGCCACGTCGGCTGAGATATCGTTCCCCGTCTCATCTCCGATGTCTCTCTTCGCCACGTTCGGCGATCTTTGCCAGGTCGACGATATATCAACCCTTCAGAGCGTGATCAACAGCCATGGTCGCGGCGACGTCATCCTCCTTTCGGACGGCCTCCATCAGCCTAGCTACACCATTTACCTCACGAACAATGTCGTTCTCGCGGGATCGGATGCGGAAAAGTGCATCATAAAACCCACGGGTAGCCGTCGCGTCCTCTACATGAGCGGCGCGGCTTCGTGCATCTCCAACATCACCATAACAGGCGGCAGTATTTCTTCTGGTTCTGGAGCTGGAATCTACATGGCAAATGGCATTGTCACCCACTGCATCGTCTCCAACAACCAGACTACCGGCAGCAATACTTATGGCGGCGGTCTTCTCGCAGGCGGCGGAACAGTCACGCATACGGTTATCGCGTATAACTCTGCAAAATATGGGGGAGGAGGAATGATTTTCGGCGGTTACAACACGCAACTTGCGGCGAACCTTTTGGTCAACCGTTGTCTTGTCTTTGGAAACAGCGCGGGAAGCTATGGCGGAGGCGGCATCTACGCATACGCCGTGAAGAATGGTGGCGCAGGTGGCAAAACATGGACGATGCGCAACACGACCATCGCGCGGAACAAGACGACTGGCAGCGCTGTCGGCGGCGGCATCCGTTTCCAGACATACGTGCCAATCGCCGCCGTCGAAAACTGCATCTTCCAGGACAACTCGGAATCGACGGAACGCGCCTCCGACGGATACCCCGACTGGCAGCGTGAAAACGGGACAGTGGCGAATTATCAAGCCGTAATGCGAAACTGTCTTTTCGCAAGCGGAGTGACGACTCTAGGCTCCAATCCCGTTTCGGGCGACGCCGCCTTCAAGAGCCTCGCCAGCCACGACTACCATCTTTCCGCCACGTCGGACGCCATCGACAAGGGCCTGCTCTATGCCAACATCACGACCGACCTCGACGACTATGCCGTGACCGACGGCAAGCCCGACATCGGCTGCTATGAGTTCGACCTCTCCCGCGAACCTTTCTCCTGTGTCCTCACCTACTCGGCATCCTCAATCTTCGAAGGCGCCACAGTCTCACTTGCCGCAACACCCGTCAATCCGCCGGAAGGGGCGACGCTCCGCTATGTCTGGACGCTCTCCGACGGTGGCGAGCATGTCGTTCAGGCCACGGGCGTTGAAACCTCCGCCAACCTTTCCAGCGTGGGAGTCTATTCCGTCACGCTTCAGGTTTACGACGACGGCACCGACAATCTGCTTTTGGAGACGGTCGGCGAAACATCGCTCCCGATTTACGTCCGTGAACTTTACGCAACCCCGGCTGACAATGTCGCCGCCATCATGAACGGCCTTGTCGAAGGCCAGATACTGCACCTCGCGGCTGGGACGTACCCAATCGCGTCGTCCGCCAGCATCGATTATGGCGCGACAGTCATCGGCGCCGGACGGGACGTCACCATCTTCGACCTTGGCCAACATGACTACTCCATCAAAGTCAATCACATCCGCGCCTCCATGACGGGCGTCACGGTTTTCGGCGGAAAGACTAAGACCCACTGCCTCAAAGTGACTGGAGGCACCCTGACGGACGCCCGCGTGACCGGCTGCTGGATTCAAAATGCAACTGCGAACGACACAACTTCGTCTCATGCCCCGCTGTGGGTTTCCGGTGGCATTGCGGACCGCATCATCATAGACCACAACACCAACACGACGTCCACAGCCCGCGCGCCGACATGGATTTACCCCAACGTCTCAGGCGTGGCCCTCAACGGCGGCGGCACGCTGCGGAACTCGCTCGTCTGCCACAACTATTCCGACGCCTTGTCATGCGATGGCACGGTGATGGTGGGCTCCCACATTTCGGGCGGCGGCACCGTGCTCAACTGCACGGTCGCGGACAACGTGAACGCCGGCAACACATCCGAGTGCGTCGCGATTCTCGCCAACAACTCAAGCACAATCCGCAACACGATTGTCGCGCGCAATTCGTCGCCCAACTGGACGGACACCACGCGACCGCACGCATCCCAGAACTACCCCTGCGTCTCAAGCGCCCCCAACTGGGCCCGCCGCAGCGACGCGAGCGGCTATTCAGCCTCGTACAATTGCTGGGGCGAGTCGGCAGAGGTATACGGGACGCCCTGCGCGGACGGGACGAAGATTTCGTTCCTCAACCCAGCCAACGGCAACTGGCGCACTGGCGTCACTTCCTCCTGCCGCGACGCGGGTCTGAATGAGACCTGGATGGCGAACGCAATCGACCTCGCCGGTAATCCGCGCATCTTCCACGACATCGTCGACATCGGCTGCTACGAGAACCAGAGCATGCCGCATACCATTCTGATGCTGCGCTAGGGCGCAGCATCAGAACGAGATAATAGATAATAGATAACAGATAACAGATATATAATTGCAGATGGCAGAAGATAGATGGTTGAGATGTTTTGGAAATGGGAGTTTGACGATGCACGGGACGTTTATCAATCTGGATGCGTGGTGTTTCTGGAACACGGACGACCTCGGGCGGATGACCGAACAGGGGCTCAAGGACGACATAGACTTCTATGTCGCGGGCGGAGGCGTCGCCGCCATGGTCTTCAACATGAACTTCCAGCGGACCTTCTTCGACTCCCGCGCGTGGACGCCGTACGCGAAGGACGTCGAACTCCATGACGACGGCTCGCTCTGGCTCCGCGGAAAGCGCGTGGTCTCGCCCGGCGGGCAGGTCATCCACGACGAGCGGACATACGCCCGCATGTTCCGCGCGCTTGAGGAGATGAAGCGCAACTGCCCCGACTACATGCGCGTCCGCCGCGACCACTGCCACGCCCGCGGCGTCGAATACTGGCACTCGATGCGCACGAACGACGTCCACTGGACGAGCCCCGGCCTCGAGGAGCGTCCTCAGCACTCCGATTTCTGGTATTTTAACAAGGAGCGCCTTTCGCGCGCGTGGTACCGCCGTCCCTGGTTCAAGGAATGGCACTGGTACAACTACGCCCTCGACTACGGGAAGCGCGAGGTCTACGACTACAACTTGTCGCTCGTCCGCGAGTACCTCCTCGACTTCGACAGCGACGGACTCGAACTCGACTGGCTCCGCTCCATCCCCGCCTTCGCGCCAGGTGCCGACGAAGCCGGAACGCCCGTTCTCACACACTTCATGCGCGATGTCAGGGCTCTTGCAACTGCAGCCGAGGCGAAGTGGGGCCACATCATCCGAATAGGCGTCCGCGTTCCGACGCGCGTCCAGGACGCGCTTGACCTCGGCATGGACGTCCCCGCATGGGCGGAGGAGGGACTTGTTGACCTTGTGGTGCCAAGCCCGACCTCCGTCCGCGTCGAGCAGGATACCCAGGTGGCGCTATGGCGTCGTCTGCTCCCGGTGCGCGTCCTCCTCGCGCCGGCGGTCGACATGTACGCCGCCTCCGGCGACATGCAGCGCACGAAGCTTGCCATGGACTGCGGTTTCGCCAGCGTCTTCTACCATGGAGGCGCGGACTTCGTCTACTGTTTCAACCACTTTCGCTCTTTCCTCGACGCCTTCCCGGACATGCAGTCCTTCTTCCCGCTCGCAGGCGATCGTGAAGCCGTTTCAAAACAGGCCCGTCGCCACATTCTCACCTGGCGCGAGACCTCGGTCGAGGGTGAATTCGCGGAATCGCCTTTCCCATCGGCAATCGCGCCTGGAAGCGCCGCGGCCATGCGCATCAATCTCGGAGAGCAGGTCGCCGGACGCACCGCCAGGCTTATCTTCGGCATGACGCGTCCCGTCGATGCGGAAATCTGGCTGAACGGCGTCAGGTGTCTGACACCAAAGCCGATTGCCGCCATGGACGGCTATCCGCCGTCACTTGAGACGCGCCCGGTTTCGTACTACTCGGTAGACCTTCCCGAAGGCGTCCCTCATGACGGCTGGAACGTCGTCGACTTCGTCAATCGCGATGACGATGTGGTCAAGCAAGGCGATTTCGTGTGGATGGAGATTGCGATTGATAATGCACAATGCACAATGCTGATTGAGGAGAGAGGGCAGGGGTATGAATGAATCAAGGGTGCGGTTCGGGAATCGTCGGATTTCGATAGACGGCGAGGAGTTCAGGCTGCTGGCGGGGACGATGCACTACTTCCGCGTCCCGCGTGCGGCCTGGCGCGACCGCATGGAGAAGGCGAAGGAACTCGGCCTCAACGCAATCGAGACCTATCTCTGCTGGAATCTTCATGAAAGGCGAGAGGGCGTCTTCAACTTCTCGGACAACCTCGATTTCGAGGCCTACTGCCGCCTCGCGCAGGAACTCGGCCTCAAAATCGTCCTCCGTCCTGGACCCTACATCTGCAGCGAATGGGACCTCGGAGGCCTGCCCAGCTGGCTCATGGTCAAGCCCGGCATCCGCTTCCGCCGCTCAAACGCCGCCTACCTCGCCGCAGTCGACCGCTGGTTCGACGTCCTTCTGCCAAAGATCCGCGAACTCGACTACGACCATGGCGGACCCGTCATCGCCATCCAGATTGAGAACGAATACGGCTCCTACGGCGCCGACAAGGCCTATCTTGCGCATCTGCGCGACGCCTACCGCGCCGCCGACATCCGCATCCCGCTCTTCACGGCCGACGGAGCGGAGGCGCCGAATCTCGAAGGACACCTCGGCCAGCTCTGCGTCTCCGGCGGGACGCTCCCCGACGTCGCCGTGTGCTACAACTTCCTGCATGACGCGAAGGGCGTCGCCGCGCTGCAGCGCCGCCTCCGCCCGGACGAACCCTTCATCTGCACCGAGTTCTGGTGCGGCTGGTTCAACGTCTGGGGACAACCTCCGCAAAAGATACCGATTGACGTGGTCGTCAAGGAACTCGAAGACCTTCTCGCCGAAGGTGGCGGCGTCATCTTCTACGCCCTTTGCGGCGGAACGGACTTCTACTGGACGAATGGCGCGAACGGGGACCTCGCGCGCGACTTCCGCCCGATGACGACAAGCTACGACTTCGACGCCCTCCTCACCGAAGACGGACAACCTACTGAAAAGTACTACGCCGTCCGCGATGTCCTTGACAGGTGTTTAGGGCACGCGGAAGCGCGCCCTAAACACCTGTTGAAAACCGGAAAACCGTCAAATCGTTTGTCCATCCCGCTAGCGGGAACGGTCCGGCTCTTCGACTGTCTCGACACGGTGGCTTCGAAGAAGGTCACGGACAATTCGCCCCTGACCTTCGAGGAACTCGGCACCGACTTCGGCTATGTCTTCTACAGGGCGCGCATCCAGCCGCCGGTTGCCGACCCGATTACCGCGCCCCTGGCGCTGCGCCGCGTCCGCGACCGCGCAACCGTCTTCGCCGACGGCAAGCCGATCTTCACCTACTACCGCACCGACGAGAACTGCGTGACACCCGACATCACCGTCGGCGCGGACGGGATGGAAGTCGGCCTTCTTGTCGAGAACATGGGGCGGATCAATTTCGCGGGGCCGATTGGATTCGACTTCAAGGGAGTCTGCCATGACGTCGCATTCGCGCACCAGGTGATCAACGACTGGGAAATGTGGTGCCTGCCGCTTGACAACCCCGACAACGGCTCGCTGCGATTTGGTACGCCAGACGCCGAAAGCGCCGTGCCTGCATTCCACCTCTTCGAGTTCGACCTGGACGAAGAACTCTCGGACACTTTCCTGAAATTCCCGGGCGCGCATGGACTGACCTGGCTCAACGGGCGTCCCCTCGGACGCTACTGGGACATCGGACCCGACAAGACGCTTTACGTCCCCGCCTCATGGCAGCGGCGCGGGAAAAACCGACTTGTCGTCTTCGAGACCGAGCGGCTCTCCGCGCCACAGGCGGAGTTTTGCGACTCGCGTAGTGCGTTACCATGGCCAACACCAACCATGCCTCGCCTCGTGTAGCCTTGGACCTGCGGCGCACGTTGCTCGTCGTCAACCTTCTTGCCAAACCGACCGAGGTTGTGATACCGGGCAAGTGGCGCGACGCCCTAGAGCGATAATGACCTGGAGATTGTAATGATTGACGGAATAGTTTTTCCCATCGGCGGCAGTTATCCAATATTTTTGGATAACTGAATCCTTGTCGAGTTCAGCATCCTTGAAAATCTTGTTAATGTGGTAGCTCACGGTGCGTAAATCCACCCCGTACACCTCGGCCAGCATCTTCTGGCTCATCCAGATGTTCTCCTTTCCATTTTGGAAGCTTATCTGTCTCGAAAAGGAAGTATATCACACGGGGAATCAAAGCGCATTCTGCCAAGATAAATTTCCGAATTAGTCGCTATTTTCATACGACTATCCAATTCGCGTATCTTTTCTATTCAGCATTCCCCTTTTCCGTTTCTTTTACCTGCGCTTCCAATTCCAACAGATAGCGGTCGTAGTCGCTCATGAAAAGGCGATCTTGTATGACGCGGTATTTCTCGAACTCCGTTTCGGCGTGTTGCTGCGCCATGAAGGCGGAAACAGGATCTCCTTCGTATTTCGAGGGATGGCGATCAAAGAACGCCAGAAAGGCTTCAAGTTGCTTTCGCCAATCCTCCATCGTGAGCGGAATATGGTCAAGCGTCTTGAGTTCCGCAAAGTCGAGGAAAGCATTTACAATACGCCCCATGATTTGCAACTCGTCTTCCGTTAGGTAGTTCTTGGCAACCGTTACGTCGAACTTCTGGATCTTGCCATCCGGAGCATCCTCCCAGGTTGAGAGGCCCATGTGCTCCTTGTCTGCATCGGCCCGTTCGAAAATGAGTTCCGCCGCGGTGCGACCGTGGACAGCTTGATGCATTCGGTTCTGGACCGTGGCGAAGAAGATGCGGGTGGTCTGCGCCGTCTTGTCGTAGTCGATGGCCGTGGCATAGAGGTCGGTGATCTTCTGGTAGAATTTCCGCTCGCTCAGGCGTATTTCGCGGATTTTCTCAAGCAGATGATCAAAGTACTTGTCCGTGATTGGGGATCCATCCTTGAGGCGCTGGTCGTCGATCACCCAGCCCTTAATGGTGTATTCGCTGACGATTTGGTTCGCCCACTTGCGGAACTGCACGGCCCGCTCGTTGTCGATCTTGAAGCCAAGGGCGATGATGACCTGGAGATTGTAGTGGTTGACAGTATACGACTTGCCGTCTGATCCAGTTATTCGAATTTTTCGAATAACTGCATCTTCTTCCAATTCAGAATCTTGGAAGAGTTTCTTTATGTGATAGTTTACGGAATTGACCTCAATCCCGTACACCTCGGCGAGCATCTTCTGGCTCATCCAGATGTTTTCGTCCTCGTAGCGGATTTCGTATTTCTCTCCACCGGCGCCCGTAGAGGCGACGTAAGTGAGGAACTGAGCCGCAGAAGACTTCTGCGGGTCGACGGGGACGATGCTTTTTGCTTTCTTTCGTGGCATGGTGGAGTTCCTTATTTCCTTGGTTCGTCTTTACAAGGTTTTACCTTTGGGTGTTTGGGACTCTCTAATCCCAGTTTGCAAGCATGGTATTACAAAAACCATGTAAACAGTTTACATGATTCCCATGCATAAAGCGAGATTGTTTTATGGCAAATTCGCCGGTTTGCCTTTAGATGCCCTTTCACTTATGCGAAGATTCGGAGAGCGGCTTAAGGCTGTTCGACATACACGCCTTTGTACTCGTCATACAACGACTGAAGGGCATCGGCAATTGCCGCGCTCTTAGCGGCGTACTCTGCCGCAGCACCCTCGTCCGCGAAGAGAGACATCGGCGGCAGAATCGCATTGAAGTCCTCCCCTGTCGTGGCAAGCGACCCGATAGCCAGCGCATTTGTCAGATAGGTGCGCGTTGTTTCCGCGTCCATGCCATATTGCCCCGCCATCTCCTCGACATCCTTGTCGAGTTTTTCCGCCACGAAGGCCGTCCAGTCGGGCTGGCCTCCATCCGCGTTGTATGCGTTTATGAACGCGTCGATGAGTTCGCGCTTGGGCCGGAGCGTTGGGCTTGCGTCTATGGCCTTCTGTATCTTGCCGAGCAGTTCCTTGTCCTTGCAGTTGGCCGCATGGTACTGCGCGACCATGGCGAGGATGTAGTCTATTCCGACGTCGAACTGGCGGATGGTGTCCATCTCGAAGACGATGTCGTCGTTGATGTTTTCCGCCGCCCCCTTGTTCTTGACGCGCAGTTTGTCGTAGATGTCCAGGTACCAGCTCTTGTAGTCCTGCAGCTGCAGGTCGGTCAGTATCTGCTTCGCCTCCCTGTCGTCGGAGAATTCGTCGAAGACACGAAGCACATTGAGCCGCCGCAGTATCTCCCCGAAGAGGATGACGAAGTCCTTTTCGTTCTTCTCCCCCGTTATCACCGTGCCGGGCGGGAATTGCGCGGTGAGTGTCTCGACAAGTTCCAGATAGCTCCGGATCTTGCACCCGTTTGCCGCGGTGTAGCCCGTCGAGTAGTATTCCTCGAATGTGCGGATCTTCACGATGCCGGCCGCGTCCTTGTCGCCGAACAGCGCAATCGCCTCATTCGTCTCATCTTCGAGGTTTCTGAAGCAGACGATGTTTCCGCATGTCTTCACGGAGTTCAGGATTCGGTTTGTCCGCGAGAAGGCCTGAAGCAGCCCGTGGAGTTTCAGGCTCTTGTCCACCCATAGCGTGTTGAGCGTCGTCGCGTCGAAGCCCGTGAGGAACATGTTCACCACGATGAGAAGGTCGAGCTTGCGCTGTTTCATCTTCTCCGAGATGTCCATGTAGTAGTTGTGGAATTGGTCGCCGTCGCCCGCCCCGAACGCGGACTTGCCCGCTTTTGGGAACAAGGCGTTGTAATCCGTGATCGCACCTTCGAGGAAATCCCGCGAGGTCTTGTCCAGCTTTGTCACCTCGCCGCCGCCGTCGATTTCCCCGTCCTCCGGGTCGTCCTCGTTCTGAGAGTACGTGAAAATGGTCGCGACCTTTAGCGCCTTTGACGGATCTTCTTCAGGCAGGGCCGCCAACTGCCTCTTGAACTCCTGGTAGTATGCCATCGCCGCCTTGACCGAGCTGACGCAGAAGATGGAGTTGAAGCCCTTCAGCTGTTCGCCCTTGACCACGTACGACTTCGCCCGCAGCGTCTTGTCGCCGAAGTGTTCCAGGATGTACTTCACGACCTTCTCCACGCGCTCCGGCTTGAGAAGCGCCGCTTCGATGTCGATGCCCTTGACCTTCTTGTCCGCGATCTTCCCCTTGGGCGAAACCTTGCCGACCGTCTCGACGTGGAACGGCAGCACGTTCTCGTCGCGTATCGCGTCGACAATGGTGTACTGGTGCAGCCGCACCCCGAAGGCCTGCTCCGTGGTCCGCATGTCGGGGTCGCCGCCGGTTCCCGCGTTTTTCGCGAAAATGGGCGTCCCCGTGAACCCGAAGATGTGGTACTTCCGAAACCTTTTCGCGATGTCCTTGTGCATCTTCCCGAACTGGCTGCGGTGGCATTCGTCGAAGATGATGACCACGTGCTTCTGGTAGATGCCCGCATGTGTCGATCCCGGCGGGTTGTTGCCGACGAATATCGCCAGTTTCTGGATGGTCGTGATGACGATTTTCGACTTCCTGACCGGCTTCCCCTTCCTGTTCAGCGTGATGGCGTCCGAGAGCTGCTCCGTAAGCGCCGCCGTGTCGACCGTCCCCTTGACGCAGTCCTTCTGGAACTTGTTGTACTCCTTCTGCGTCTGGTTGTCGAGGTCCTGCCTGTCCACGACGAACAGCACCCGGTCGACGTAGTTGAGCTTCGTCGCCAGCTGCGCCGTCTTGAACGAGGTCAGCGTCTTGCCGCTCCCCGTCGAATGCCACACGTACCCGCCCGCGTCGACCGTCCCCAGCATCTTCGGCTTGTTCGACGCGTACCGCACCCGGTCCAGGATCCGCTCCGTCGCGGCGATCTGGTAGGGGCGCATCACAAGCAGCAGCTCCTCCTCGGTGAAGACGCAGTACTTCAGCAGTATGCTCCTGAGCGTCCGCTGGGCGAAGAAGGTCTTGGCGAAATCCCTGATGTCCGTGATCGGCTTGTTCTTCGCGTCCGCCCACCAGCTTGTGAACTCGAAGCTGTTGGACGTCTTCTTGCCGCCCTTCGTCGCCGCGCTCGCCATCTCCTTCAGATGGTTGTCGCGTGTCGTGTTCGCGTAGTATTTCGTCTGCGTGCCGTTGGAGATGATGAAGATCTGCACCCACTCGAAGAGCGCCGCGCCCGCCCAGAAGCCTTCGCGGTTGTACCGCTTGATCTGGTTGAAGGCCTCGCGTATCGCCACCCCTCGCCTCTTCAGCTCAAGGTGGACGACCGGCAGCCCGTTCATCAGCACCGTGACGTCGTACCTGACTTCGTGCTTTCCGCCATGCTCCTCGTACTGGTTGATCACCTGGAGCGAGTTGCTTTCCAAATGCTCCGCGTCGACGATCATCAGGTTGTCATGGTGTCCGTCGTCGAACTCGAAGTCGAACCGCCGCTCCTCCTGGAACTTCCGCGTCTTATCGACGATGCCGTCCTTCGGATTCGCCAGGACCTCGGCGTAGAAGCGCTTCCACTCCTTGTCCGTGAACCGGCCGCCCTTGAGCGCCGTACTGTTCAAACGCTCCATTTGCGTCCGCAGGTTGTCGACGAGGTCCGCCTCCTGCGTCAGCGACTTCAGATACTCGTAGCCTTGCGACTCAAGCGTCAGTATGAAGCGTTGCTCCAGCTGCGACTCGGACTCGTATGCGCCCTCCGCGATCTCGAAGTCGGGCACATACTCGTTCACAACCGTGAACTCGGGGCATTCCGCCAACTTATCGTAGTACATTTACGCTGTCTCCTTCCGCTGGAAGGTCAGCAACTTTTCGCGGTAATATTCGTACTGTTGCTTGCGCAAGGCACTCTCCTCCTCCAGCGCCGATATGAGCGCCGTCATTTCGTCGAGCTTGCACACAATCTCCTGCTGCACGGGAAGAGGCGGAAGCGGCATTTCAAGAGATTCAACAAAACTCCGTGCAAGTCGAGGCACACTTGCTTTACGAACCTTGGAAGTCAGCTGCAACTGCATTGTCACAAGGCAGTAATACACATAACGGCCATCAAGATTGCCATCCGTTTCAATGTAGTAGCAATCGTCAGCGGCCCAGTAATCAACATTACAATACCCAATCTCTCCCGCTGCTCCTGCTGCAATAACAAATGGAGTGCCTGCTTTGCAATTGTACTCTAAATGATACCCAAGAGGCGTAATGCTGTTTTGATAGACAGGATATTTCCCTACTTTTGATAGCTGTGCTTTAACAACCCGCACTCCTCGGCATATATTGGCTACTTTCCCCAACGCCTTTCTTTCTACATCATCGCCGAATGTCAGCAACCTTTCCCGCGACCACTTGTACTGCTTCTTCCGTGCGGCAAGTTCCTCTTCCAGCGCGTCAATCAATCCCGACATTTCGTCAAGCATCCGAACTATCTCCTGCTGGACGGGGAGAGGAGGAAGAGGAAACATAAACTTGCGAAATGCAGCCATGTCTACCGAGGCAAAATTACCTTGGTTAACATTGCTTTTGCAATACACACCAATGCTATATCCAATATGTTTCACGAAGCCAGTTTCTATGTGATTCGTCAGCTCGGATTTTACAGACAAGGCTGTAAATCTCTGATTCGTCAATGCAGGTACCAAGACAAGAGCATATTCACCTATCGTTGCTGATGTTGAAACAATCAATGAATTCGCAGGAAACAATTCGCCCTTTATCGCCTTTCGCGTCACATGTTGAATGGAGTCTAAAAGAACTCTCCCATTGGCTCGAATATCTTCAAGACGAAACCATGGTATATCACCTGCGGTCCAGTAGTCATGATTTGATTTTGACGGGGTATATCCGTTGTGAAAATCAAACACTTCCTCCAACGGCTTGTACTCGACGCCATCGGGGCAGAGCTTAGCGATTAGTTTCTCGAGCGTGTTCATCTTCTCGCCTCGACTATTCGCCTAGTTCCTTGACCGTCTTCGCGACGGCGGCGCGGAGAGTGTTCACACGTTCGACAACTTCCTCGATCTGCGCGTTGACCGCGCCGATGTCGATCTTGGGTCGGTTGTTCCGAGCCTCGACGTAGGTCGAGACGGAGAGGTTGTAGTTCTCCTCGGCGATTCTCTCGCTGGAAACGAGCCGCGTGACGTGCTTGACCTCCTTGCGGTCGGCATAGAGTTTGAAGATGGCCTCGATGTTTTCGTCGGAGAGCCTGTTCTTGTTGCCTTCCTTGACGAACATCTCCTTGGCGTCGATGAAGAGGACGTTCGTGTCATTCTTCTTGTTCTTGCGCAGCACGAGGATCGTCGTGGCGATGGATGTTCCGAAGAAGAGGTTGGGCGGCAGGTCGATGAGCGCGTCGACGTAGTTGTTCTCCACGAGATATTGGCGGATCTTCTGCTCCGCGCCGCCGCGGTAGAAGATTCCCGGAAAGCAGACGATCGCCGCGCAGCCCGTCTCCGCGAGCCACGCGAGGGAATGGAGGATGAAGGCGAAATCGGCCTTCGTGCGTGGCGCGAGGACGCCGGCAGGCGCAAAGCGGGGATCGGTGATGAGCGTCGGGTCCGAATCGCCGTCCCAGTGCACGGAGTAGGGCGGATTTGAGACGACGACCTCGAAGGGTTCCTCGTCGAAGTGGCGGTCGCACGGCTTCTTGAGCGTGTCGCCGAGCGCGATGTCGAACTTGCGCGGGTCAACGTCGTGCAGGAACATGTTCATGCGGCAGAGCTGGTGGATTGTCGGCTCCTTCTCCTGGCCGAAGAATCCGCCAAGGACGTTGGCCTTGCCGAGCACCTTCGCGACCTGCATGAGAAGCGATCCCGACCCGCAGGCCGGGTCGTACGCCTTGTTCACCTTTTTCTTGCCGAACGTCGTGATGAGGGCGAGAAGGCGCGAGACCTCCTGAGGCGTGAAGAACTCGCCTCCCGACTTGCCGGCGAACGAGGCGTACATCTTCATGAGATACTCGTAGGCGTCGCCGAAGGCGTCGATCGAATTGTCCTTGAAGTCGCCGAGCTTCATCTTGGCGATGCCGTCGAGGAGCGCCGCCAGCTTCTCGTTGCGCTCGTCAACGGTGGCGCCGAGGTTCTGGGCGCTGTTGAAGCTCATCCCCGCGAAGAGACCACTGAAGTCCTGTTCGCTCTCGGTGCCTTTCGACGAATCCTCGATCTCGCGGAAGACGGCGTTGAGCGTGACGTTGAGGTTCTTGTCGGAGGCGGCGTTCTTCTGGACGTTCCTGAACAGGTGCGACGGCGAAATGAAGAAACCGAGCCGCTGCACGATTTGTGTCTTTGCCGCCTGCGCCTTGCCGTCCGCGAGGTCGCCGTATGAGAAGCCCTTGTTCCCGGAGCAGGCCTCGCCCTCGTTCACGCTATTTTCCAGCTTCTCCGAGATGAAACGGTAGAACAGCGCCCCCAGCACGTAGGCCTTGAACTCCCAGCCGCTCACGCTTCCGCGCAGACTGTCCGCGATGCTCCAGATTGCCTTGTGGAGCTCCGCCTGCTCCTCCTTCGATTTCATCATGGTCGTCTTTCTGGGGGCGCGGGCGGCTCGCCCGCGGTCTATCCTTGCGCCTTGTCCAGTCGCGGAGGCCATCTCCATGCACAAAAAAAGAGCGCATTGTCTTCCATGCACTCGCTAGAAGCCCTACCACAGGCCTATCCTGAATACATGATGAGACAATGCACCCTTGCGGGTGCATCGCCACAACATGCCGTTCAGGATTGAGGTTGCTGGAACCTCGTTGAAATAGTGGTAGTATTTCTAGCGAACGACTTGTTGGCGTATGCCAAATTGTCTGATTGCGCGCGTTGCCACGCGCGAACAATAAGATTATATCAAAAGCGCCGCGCAAATGCGCGGCGGCAAGATCACTGCCATGCGTCTTTGCATCGGGCTACAGCTCACTTTCGACGAATCGACCGACTTTCTGAAGACGGAGGGGTACGCCTTTTCCGATTCTCTGCCTTTGGACGCAATCTTCACTTACTGCAATAAGAACCGTTTCTGGAACATCTTCGACGTAAACCGCCTAATCGCGTCTTCCGGCCAGCAGCCCCTGGACATCGTCTTCTGACACCAGTCATTTCCATTGGGTACCCAGCCCGTAGCAAGTAATCAACCACAAATCCCACCGACCATCAAGCACTAAGTGCGGCAAGGCCACCCTTGCCATTCAAGCTGTCCTTTGACGGTGGTTGTTTCCTATGGCATTGAGCCGGCGATTTGATACAATGAGAATAAGGAGATTTATGATGGATATTCGGCATTACGTTGACCACATGACGGACCCTAGAAAGCGAAGTCTATATCAGACTCTTTGGAAGGACAATGCATTTCTAAACTCAGTGTCGGAAAAGATTGGCCCGACGTTATGGAGAGGGGAACAATCCAAGAATTCCCTTTCTTTCTTCCCAGGCGTAAATCGTCCAGGGGCAAGTTGTTTTTCCGAGCTGTTTGAAATAGAGGACAGAAACAGATTCCACAAACTTTTCGACGAAGCTTGCAGTGGAGATGGTTCGGAGGGAGCCCGAATTGCAACCTTGCATTCTTCGGCCCTTTGCGCACTGTTGTTTTTCCACTCTGTGGGAACACACCCGTTAAGAATTGAACTGGATGGGAAACAATGCATTTTCCACAAGGTCAATTTTGAAATCAAGAACAAGGTCTTCGCCAATGGAAAGCCATCAAACATCGATGTTGTCCTGACAGGGGAAACGACAGAAAAGGATGTGAAGGTCATTCTGTATTTGGAGTCCAAATTCGCGGAGTATTACCTTTACGCCAAAACGACCACAAAACCCTATTCGGCAAAGTACATGGATGATCCGACAATCAATTTGGGCGGACTGATGGGGCTATACGACGGCGTTTCTATTGTGAATAATCAAAGTCAAGAAATCGTCTTCCGCTCTACAAACCCCTGTTATCTGGAGGGCATCAAGCAAATGCTGGCGCATTACATAGGAATCAGCAATGATGTCGACAAACACGAGTGCGAGAAGAAAATCCAGTTCTATTTAGGAGAAATCCTTTTTGACCATGGGATAAATAACCTTGAACTACCCAAGGAATCAGGCTCCGTGTCGGCATTGGTGGATTATAGCGAGAAATACAAGTTGTTTGCAAAGCACGTCGAGTCTTTACAAGCAAAGCGCAAACTTCAAATACTCCCGAAAGTGTTAACCTACAATGAATTGTTTCAGGAAAAGAACCAGAACTTTCTCTTGCCAAAGATAAAGGCGTTCTACTTCGGGGAGTCTGATAGCTGACCAAATTGTTCGGCCAGAACGGATCCAAACTTCTCTTTGTTTCCTGCAAAAGCAGAATCCGGTATGAATACGACTGCAATCTCTCATTATCCGTTTCGAGTTCCTTACGGCCCGACAATCGGCGACCGGCTTTGGATGTGGGGTCACCACGCCAAAAGCGTGTCGGACGGCATTTACAACATCCCCGAGGGCGAAGAGGTGGACATGGCGGAAGCCTGTCGTCTGATGGGCATCCCGGGGTGTGCCGTCGTCCGCTGGCGCAATATGCCGGCTTCGTCCGAGCTTGACACCTACATGGAGCAGTTCAAGACGATGCGGCGCGTCGCCTTTTCCGTCACGGACGGAGCGACGGAGTCGTTCGAGGAGAAGGTCGAAATCGGCCTCGGGCTTGCGGAGCGACTCCCCAACCTCACGACATTCTTCCTAGACGACTTCTTCGTCGGGGGGTGCGGACTCACCCAGCCCGTCGACAAGCTCCTCGAGCTACGAAGGCGTATCGAACCCTTTGGCGTTGGGCTGGCGGTCGTCCTCTATGCCGACCAGGATGGCGTCCGTCCCGAATTCAAGGAACACCTGAACCTCTGCGACGAGATATCGTTCTGGTTCTGGAATGGCCGCAGGGTGACGGACATCGAGGAGCAGGTCGTCAAGCTGCGCGCCATGATCGGCGACGAAAAGCCAGTCCTGCTCGGCCAGTACATGTGGGATTTCGGCGCATCGCGCCCGATGCCACCCGACCTTATGGAACTCCAGCTTGGCGCGGCCCACAGGCTCCTGCGGGCCGGGGCGATTCAAGGGCTCGTCTTCCACTGCACCCCGCTTGTGAAACGCGGCCTCGCCGCAGTCGAGGTTTCACGCCGCTGGATCTCCGAGCATGCTATTTTGCACTGGGGCTCTTGAAAATCGCGCGTTGTTGTTGTATACTTAATTTTCACGATTTTATGAGGAAAAAGCATGTCGCTAATCAGGAAAAAAGGTAAACCACGGATTCTCGTCGTCACGCCGGAGATCACGTACCTCCCCGACGGGATGGGCAATCTCGCGCACCGCGCCAACGCGAAGGCCGGCGGTCTGGCAGACGTTTCCGCGTCGCTCGTCGCCGCCCTCTTCGAGCAGGGCGCCGACGTGCACGTGGCCCTGCCGCATTACCGCCGCATGTTCCACATGGACGTGGGCCAGCTCATCAGCGACGAGCTCCGCGTCTACCAGAACCGCCTCGCCAGCGACCGCGTCCACCTCGCCGAGGACCGCTGCTTCTACTACCGCGAACGCGTCTACAGCCGCAGCGACGAGGAGAATCCGCGCCTCGCCCTCGCCTTCCAGCGCGAAGTCATCAACAACATCATCCCGACGGTCGACCCCGACCTCATCCACTGCAACGACTGGATGACGGGCCTCATCCCCGCCGCCGCGCGCCGCCTCGGCATCCCGAGCCTCTTCACGGTCCACAATATCCACACGCATGACCTCACGCTCGCCCAGATCGAGGACCGCGGCATCGACGCGGCGGAGTTCTGGTCCAACCT
>JAEEGI010010437.1_pt1 | contig 20178 bp, 21 predicted proteins | sample 8958751 | NCBI WGS metagenome assembly JAEEGI01 (sample SAMN16246545, study PRJNA631951) | gut metagenome | biome: gut microbiome; feature: rumen; material: KS-attached | host: Bos | place: Iran: Karaj | collected 2018-10 | reverse complement strand
AAAACATAGTATACTGTCCAAATCGTGTATCTTCATTAACCCTTGAAATAACCAAAAATAAGGCACTATCAAAGAAATTTATTAGAGTAGCATAAATTGCAAAAATCGCCAAAAAGAATATGCAAAGCGTAATTATCTTAAAGCTTGCTTTTCTATTTGATGATGTAAAATAGCAAAAAACAACAAGAATACTAGCTTGAAAAATCCATCCCCTACTTGATGTTATTATGGCGCATATAAAAATAATAACGCTCATCAAACATACAAGGATAACATTTTTCCTGGTACGATCCATTACTGAATTCCAAATAGCCGTAAGAAACAATGCTGTATAAAAATATTCAATAACAATTCCATCAGCCATTCTCATTCCTGAGTAATATGTTACAAAATACACCCCATTATAAAAGGCAAGAACTGTGTATAAAATTGCTAATAAACCACATGTTTTTTCAAACCAATATTGAACCTTATAATTTTGTGCAACAATATATATAATCCCAGTTTGCAATAGTAACAATGGCGAATCTGCCCAATAAAAAAAAGCCATTCCATGGAAAGAGTATGTACTCCAAAAAACACCAAATAGTATCATCAATAACGCACAAAAAGTGAGCTTATTTTTCTTTATGGGAAAACAACCAATTACAAGAATTATTAGTTCCACAAAACAAAGCACTTTTATTCTTCCAAGAGAGTTTCCACCCATACTTGCTAATGTTCCATATTCGTTAGCAATCCATTCAACTCCTATGTATTTCAGGATGCTTTCTAAAACCAAGGTAAAAACCAGTACTAAAAAAACAAAGCTTGTATTGATCTTTTTCATAATTCCACTTTCTTAATAAAACTTGCAAAGTCATCTATCGCTTACTTAGCTGATTTATTGCGTCTTCCCATAGATCAAGAATTCTTTCAGAATTATATGTATCAGAAACTCTTTTTGCTTCTTCTGACGTTTTATTTCTGTACTGAGAATCGTAGATCACTTTAAGTAAAGACTGTACAAAACCTTTTGTATCTTCCATATCAACCAGTATGCCATTCTGATTGTTTATAACCAAATCAGACATACCCTCATGACATTTTCTTGAAATTGAAGGAAGTCCAACTGCCATGGCTTCGCTTAACGCATTGGGAAATCCCTCATAATCGGATGTCATGAGATAAATATCATGATCAGCAAGCACTTCATATGTATTGTTTACATATCCCTTGAGAAAAACATGGTTATCCATCTTCTTTTCTAGTATATATTGCTTCATTTCTTCTTCTAATGGACCACTTCCATATATGTCTAATACAAAATTGTCTATATATTTTCGAAGTTCTACCATTCTGTCAATCATCCAGCGGAAATTTTTCTGCGGAGACAACCTTCCCAAACTTACAAGCCTAATCGGATTATGTAATTCTGATGATTCCTTCATGATAGCAGGGTGTAATATCGGATTAGGTATTACGGAAGTCAAATTATAATATCTATTGTTTGCGAATTTAGAAAAAGCAGGAGATTGAACTATAATACTATCTGCCTTTTTATAACTTATTTCTCTTAAGAATCTCCAATAGCTCTTTAGTTCCTGCTTATCTGGATCATTTCTTTCAGAAATAATCAATGGTAATTTTTTATTAGCCAAACATGATAATATGTTAAACTCTGTCAGAAAAGACACAATAACATCAGGTTTTATTTTGTCAAATTCTGCTCGCAATAATTTCACAGCATTATAAACTCTATCAATTGGACAAATCCCAGAAGCATACTTATTAAGAGGACGTTCAAATACTTCCACACCACTTAAATCGTATTTTGACTCTCCATATTTACTTAACAATAAAATTGCTACTTTATATCCTCTTTTGGTAAGACCAGTGGCAAGGATCTGGACAACATTTCCAGCCCCTCCACTAAAAGAATCCACAATAAAAAGTATCTTCATAGTATTAGTTTCTTATAACCTTTCTAAATAAAACAGAATATTCATCAACGCATTTAGATATATCGTATTTAGAAGAAGCTAAAACACTTCCGTTTGACATTCTTTTTCTTAATTCCGCGTCTTTTGTTAAAGCCTCTAATGCTAAATATATCTGATTCTTATCATCTATATCACACAAAAAACCATTACTATCGTCTACAATATCAACCGTTCCACCCGCTTTTGTAGCAACAATCGGTAGTCCACAACTCATAGCTTCAAGTACTGATAATGGGAGTCCTTCATATTCAGATGCCATAAGATAAATATGTGCCTTATTCAGTTCATTCTGAACATCCTCTACAACTCCATATAGCTTAACGACATCCTCTAAATCATTGATTCTTATTTCTTTTTCAACATCTTCTCTAAGTTCTCCATCTCCTAAAAATACTAACTCAGTATTAGGATATTTCTTATGAAGCATTGAAAATGCCTGAACCATCAGAATATGTCTTTTTACAGGTTGCATTCTACCTGTAGAAATAATTCTCACCACTTGATCATCACGTTTTTCGTAAGGAATATTGTAGCTATATCTTTTAGAATCTATCCCGTTGTATATTACAGGAATTTTATTATCAGATATGCCGTAATAATCTACTATAGTACTTTTACAATAGTCAGATATAGCTACAGGCATAAAGCCAGTATACTTATACGCTATTCTTTCTATTGTTGCCATACCTTCTTCAGCCTCTTTTTCAGCAATATTATGTACAGTATGGTAATATCGTGGTTTTCTAATGATAAATGCAGCCATAAGAACATATGTTATAGCACGAAGATGTGTATTAACAATATCAGGCTTATATTTAACTATAAATTTAAAAACATCAAAACAACATTTTATAGAAAAGCCTTCTTTTTTTCCCAGATAGTGAACATTAAGATTATTTTCTTCAGCTGTTATGCCAAAAATATTATCTTCCTTTTCGCCTATACAAAGTACAGATACATCAAAATCATCTCTCTTATTCAGGCCTAAAGCTATATCCAGTGCTAATTTTTGGCCCCCACCAGTCCTCATATGCGGCAATACAATTAACGTCTTAATCTTTTTCATTATCTGCTTTCTCTTCGAGTCTAGAAATTATATTTTTCTTCTCTGTATAATATATGGAATTTGGTGGCACATCTTTATTTACAAAAGAACCTGCTCCAATGATACTTCCTTCTCCAATAGTTACACCTTTTAATATTATAGTTCCTGCACCAATCCATACATTTTTACCAATAACAATTGGAGAAGAAACAAATTTATTCCACTGCTTTATATCATGATCATGATCATAAATACATACATTAGGGCCAATAGTTACGTGATCACCAAGTTTAATACTTTCCTGACTAACTATCATTGAATTACGGTTGATAAAAACTTTCTCACCCATTTCTATTTTTCCGCTAGCAGCATGAATAAGAACGTTTTCTTCAAACATACATCTTCTACCCAAACTAATAGTTCCACCATGCTCTATAGATAATGATGCCTTTCTAGATATTTTCTGTGCACCTTTATACTTAAGCTTTCCACCATTAAAAATAGAAAAAAGTAGAAGAAATATTGAATTGTATACTACGCGCAAATAATACGACAGTTCTCTCCACATCTTTATGCCTTTCTCAGAATATCTTCATAGAAACAATAAATCTGTTGAAAAATCATCGGCAATGTATAGTTATGTTTCACTTTCAAAACATTCCAAATAGCCATTTGCTTACGCAACTCATAGTTTCCTATTTTTTTAAATGCATCAACCATACCATTGATATCATTATGACTTACAACAATTCCGCCACGATTTTCAATCATGTCTTTATTAGCAGCCCAATCTGTAACAACACAGGGTAGGCCGCTCGCCATAGCCTCAGTAAGCGAAACGGAAAATCCTTCAGCTGGCATATGAGACAAAAATGCAAAAACATCAGCATTTTTATACTCCTCTACCAACGACAAACCACTTTTTTTCCCTGTAAAAATAACATTATTTGGCACATCAAGCTCATCAGTATCAATGCCGACTTTTCCAACAAATCGAAACTCATATTGAGGTAGACACTTTGCCACTTTTATTAAGTCGATACACCCTTTGTCTTCAATAACATTTCCTACAAATAAAACTTTTGATACATTCTCATTGACTATTCTATTTCCCCCAACTTCCAACATAATTTCTGTAGTGAAGTTAGGGATGTTAACCACATCTTTATTTATACTCTTCTCATATTCGAGCGACCTGCTATTAAGAGTTATAATACCGTCTGCTTTACTGCAGATATGTTCAAATAAATGATATTGAATTTTTGATCTTATAATAGTTGGCAATGTGCAATGAAAATGTACTATCGCTTTTTTATTAAATCGATGAATAACCCTTATTGATACCAGTTCTCTAAGCATACTTAATGAATTGGCTGGAATGTTAATATGCACAATATCTATATCAGAGTTTTTTAGATTCTGTTTCAATTCCCTCCAAATTCTGAAACACCTAAGAACGTCAATTACAAAACAATTTCTATATTTACTAGTATTTGCTTCATTCAACTTGATAAAAGTCACATAATCATTCTCTATACTAGCCAATTCACTTGCCCAGGTAGTAATCCCACCAACAGCAGGATAAAATGGAGCCATAAGTAAAACTCTCATAAAAGCCCTCCAAATAATCTTACTTTCAGAGTTATATAATCTATGTTTATAAAGATCCTTGTTCTTTCATTTTTATCCCATTTTTCTCACACTGATACATCTTTGCATCTACCAAAAATCTATACCAATAAGCTTGAAGGAAATGAAAGATTCTTCCTTCCGGGCCATCCAAAAAGCCAAGTTTAATATAATATCTATATATGAAATATATATGCGCTCTAAAAAACTTAGGTAATCTATAATAGCCGTTGTTTTTCACAACCCGCTTAAGTTTCGCTTGTCCCGAAGAAGTCCCTTCCTGTTCCAAGCGCTCATCCATGGCATTTTCCAATGTCATCTGATAGTCCAAAACCTCACGATTGCTATACCAATTATGCTTAGCAGTCCACCATTCAAGATCTTTCTGATTATTGTCTTTCAAATCGTGATTAAACTCTATTGTTGTCCCTTCGGAAAGAATCATATGTTCATCCATGATTTTCATTTCACAGGATGCTTTACCTGTACGGAATATTCTGAGCAACAGCTCAGGGTAACGGCCTCCATGCTTAATCCATCGTCCCATAAAATACACACGACGACGAAGAATAATACCATTAACAGGCGTTTTTACATTAGGAAGTTTTTCTGCTATTTCAGTAGCAAGCTCTTCCATTAGCTCTTCATCTGCATCCATTCGCATAGACCATTCAGTATCGATTCCAGTGTTCTGTAATCCCCAATTTAACTGATTGGCATAGGAAACCCATTCGTTATAGTAAAAATCCAAAGAGGCACCATTTTCATTAAGCTCAGCATTTAACTTGTCACATAAATCCTTTGTACCATCAGTTGAACCACTATCAACTATTACAAACCTTTTAGCTATTCCTCTAAATGATTCCACACATTTTCTAAGATTCTTCTCTTCATTCTTAGTAAGAATGACTACCGTTAAATCTACCATAATTACAATTGCTCCTAAATCACTTTACATCAAGTGTCCTAATTACTCTTCCAGGATTTCCTACAATTACACTATTAGGCTCAAATTGTCCAGCAACAACTGCACCAGCACCAACGACGCATCCATCTCCTAACACAGTACCTTTTAGAATGATGGAATTGCACCCAATAAAACAGTTCCTACCAATTGATACTTCTTTAGCAGGAACCAAGTCTGAATTACCACCATTTACATCATTAAGAAGTTTGTTTCTCTCTTCGTATTCTATTGGATGGAAATCGTTATCCAGTATCTTAACGTTTCCACCAATAGATGTATTATCGCCGATTGATATTCCCTTACGGGCATATATCGTAGCTCCAGAGATACCAACATTATTACCTATTCTGATATAAGCTCCAGGTCTACGGGTGACGATAATGGTACGGCTATATAATCCTACGAGATTAGATAGAAAAGATGATTTGATAGTACATCCATCTCCTATTGATATCTCCGCACCCTTCTTATTAAAAATTACTGGAACGCCTTTAAGCAGTAATTTCTTTCCGTAATTCACCTTCTGCAGTCGCAGCATTAGTTTGAAGTAATTGCTGTTCATTTGTTAACATCGCTTTCTTGTATTTGTTGATTGACAGGTTCTTAGTAAGATGTCCCATGAGATACTCATGAGCTTTTCTGCCCATTTCTGCGAGTTCTGAGCTATCTGCATTATCTATGAACCAGTTGACAATCTCCTCTATAGTATCATAATCTCCAGGTTCTGCAATCTTGCCACAACCAATTTCATTAATGAGCATTTCAATCTCAGCACCCTTCTCAAGAACGCCGATTACTGGCTTACCAACTCCTGCAATGCCATAGAACTTAGAAGGACATGATACGCCTTTAATTCCTTTGGCACTTACACACCAGTGAACATCAGCAGCATTTAAAGAATAAATCAGCTTATCTTTGTCCTGATAAGGAATGAATACAATATTATTAAGGGAATGTTCTTCTTTGTATTCCTCAAGTTTCTTGAGCATAGCGCCTGCTCCAACAAAGGCAAATACAACTTCTCGTCCATCAGGAGTCTTGGCACCATTAAACTTGGCCATTACTTCAATAAGTCCATCAAGATCATAATAAAGACCAATATTACCTGAATACATGATTACAAACTTATCCTTTAAGCCATAGGTCTCATTAAATTCTTCAACACCTTCATTGTCAGCTGCAAGAGGATGAATTTCCTTCTCATCTACCCAGTTGTTAATGATTGTATGCTTAGGAACAGACTTATCTCCAAACCTCTGAACAAGTGTCTGCTCCAGATCTCTTCCAACAGTAACAACGAGATCCGATTTAACACAGCTTCTCTTATCAAGCCATTTTGCTATTTTCAAAATAGATTTAATCTTAACATATCCAGTTGCAATTATCTGCTCAGGATTAAAGTCCTGAATGCAATATACAAATAATGGGGAGGAACCATTAGTAGCTTTGAGTTTCTTCTTGCCATATACACCAAGCATACCACCTAGAACAGGAGGCTGTGAAATAGTAAAGATGAAGTCCTGCTCACCAACAAGTTTAGTTGCTTTACGTGCGCCAAAATAATATGCCAGAAGATTCTTTACTCTGGATAACTTGTTAGTCTTGGTAAACTCAGGTACAGCAATCCTGATAACATTTACTCCATTAATCTCTTCATAGTAAAATTTCTCTTCCTGATACTCGGGGCTTATCTTACCAGCATAGGATGGTACAGTGCAAATTACTGTAACATCAAATGCATCAAGCATACCCTCAGCCATATCCTGCAGCAGCTGGCCTGTAGAAGCAACATCTGGTGCATAATAGTGTGCATAGATCAGTAGCCTCTTCTTATTATCCTTTCCCACAACTTTCTCCTCCCTGGAATGAAACATCTTCTTTATTTCGTATACATTTGAATAAAATGTCTTAAAAGTCCATATTTTTGTGTACAAAAAACACAGCGTACACAAAATGTACGTTAATGCGTTAATTTCTATTTAGGTCTATACATGGATAAATACTATAGAATAATCACCGATGTCACTGTTCGTTCTGGCCATATCCGTAACCGTAGCCATATCCATAGCCGTAACCATAGCCACGCTTATAATAACCATAACCTTTATTAGACTTATCAACTTTGTTGAGTACTACGCCAAGTATTCTTGAACCTGAAGCAACCAGTTTATCTCTTATCTTCTGAATAAGTCTGTAATCCACATTTCCAGCCTCAACTACAAGAATTGAACCATCAACAAAAGCACCAATGATAGACGCATCTCCAACAGATGCAAGAGGCGGTGAATCAATGATTATGATGTCATACTCTTCACGAAGTTCTTTTAGAACGCTCTCAAATTTACCAGAAGCAATGAGTTCAGTCGGGCTATTACTTACAGGTCCAGACGGAATAACATCAAACTCGATATCATCTTCTCTGTCATAATCCCTGTAAATAATATCCTCAAGATCACACTGACCAGTAAGGAAATGTGTAAGTCCATACTTGGGCTTACCCTCAACAACTCTGCTATTAAAGATAGATTTACGAAGGTCGCAGTCAATATAGAGTGTCTTCTTGCCAAGTTCAGCAAAAGATCTGACTGTCTCTAGAGCTATCGTGCTCTTTCCTTCATTAGGTGTGCAGCTTGTAAAAAGAAGTGTCTTAAGATTCTCACCACTAAAGCTGATACCTGTTCTAAGATTCTTAATTTCCTCTGCCATGGCAAAAGGAAGATATTTTTTCTCAAGTGTAATTTCTAACATGTAAACTAGCTCCTCACAATTGTTTACTTATTCACCATAGATCAACGAGTTCGCATTATCACGAAGTAGTCTATCTGCGGTAGTTACGCCATATTTCTTTCTTAGAAAGGCATAACATTTTTTTATATTTGGCGGGCGTCTCTTGAGATCATGACAATCAGAAGAAACTACATCTGCCAATTTGTTATCAACAAGAGCATTGGCAGTATCACCTGCTCTGGTACCTGCTCTTGCAATAAGTGACTCACAATTTACCTGAACTAAAGCTCCCTGGTCTCTCAACTTGTAAACAATCGTAGGTCTATCCTGCACTGCAGGACACCTCTCGGCATGCGCGATTATAGGTGTTAGTCCTGCCTGCGAAGCTTTCTTGATAAATATTTCAAATTCACTATCCTGCATTCTGTCTGATGAAAACTCCAGCAAAATGCACTTTTTCTGTCCAAAAGGAAGTATCTCTTCCATAGGGTTGTAACTTATGTCTTCGTAAACTATCTCACCCTGCCCTTTTATATATCCGTCGAGCAAAAAAGATAATCTTTCGTCGCAGTGATATTCACGGCTAAGATAGAGTCTCATATCACTCATATCCGTCGTTTGTAGCCATTCCTGCAACTCGTTAAAATGCCTTTTCACTTTAGAAATGGTTGTATCAAACATCCCATTTCTAAAGTGTGCTGTCATCACAAGAGTACGCACACCCTGGTCGTACTCTTGTGATATAAGTTCCTTTGCCTCCTCATAGTCCTCAGTACCATCATCTACATAAGGAACTATATGGCTATGAAGGTCAGCCAAACCAATTACAGTTCTGTGAAAATCAATCATGGAAAAATTTCTTCTGAAGAGCTACTGCAGAAATAGCAATAACTCCTGCACCTGCTATAACGATAAGCCAGAAATTATCACCAGTTCTAGGAGATGTCTTTCTACCTGAACCAAGTACAGATCCTTTTAAAGTGCTAGTTTTAACGACAACCGCAACTGGTGATAGACTAGTAAATTCACCAATTACCATTCCATCAAGAACTGTTGTAGGAACAACCTCCCAGCCATTTCTACCATAATGAAGCACATAGGCCTCTGTTTTAGCCGTAATTCCTGGAAAACTAAACGTAAGATAAATAGGCTTTTCCTTTGAAACCACAACGTCTTCAGCTACAGATACTTCCATAGAATCAAGCACTGTAAGTTCGCTAGCTTTTACCTCAGATTTAGTGTACTCTGTTACAATACTTGCTGGTACTTCAGTAGTAGCAATCGCAGCCTGTGCTGTAGCATTGACAATAGTACTGATTCTCACTTCTGCTGTACTATCAACTGAATTATCTGCAGCCGAATCAGATGATCTTCTAGCACCAAGGACCTGCGCGCCACCATTTAATATTTCATCCAAACTACGAGCAACACTAATAACCTCTGTTGTAGTTGTCCTACTTACGGCCTGTGCATCAACAGAAAAAATCACATTTGCCATCATTACTACTGCCATAGCAGCACTTACTAATAACTTCTTTTTCATATCCTTCTCCCTTTTTTATATAAGAAATTTATAATTATCACTAATATCCTCAAGACCTAATGTAGAACAGGTCCAGAATCAATTCAGTGAGTTTATCTTCATCAACATAGAATTCATCATGAATCGCTCCTTCTACATTTTCTCCAGGTAGATTAAGAACATCCCCTGAATACTCATAGCGTGTCATGTGATCTATGCTATCAGCATCTATATCCTGATAGAGATAGTCACCAGCTGCATCCTCCATAGTCTCGACAACTGAACTTCCCTGACTCTTAATCGTCTGGAACATAGCAAGCATGAACTGGGTCTGCCTGGACATTCTGGAAATATTACTTCCTCTTGTCTCAACATCTCTATTGTGAACAAAAGCCTTGGCTGCAGCTCCGTCAAGATGGATAGTTGCGCCCTTCTTGTAGGAAGGGTCAAGATCAGTTTCATCAGATGAAAGTGTAAGCGTCACTCCGCCAATAGAATCAACTATAGGCTCTATTCCATCCATGGTAAGTGAAAGTACACTACCAATTCGCTTTCTGCCTAATAGGTCAGATACCTTCTCTCTTGTAAGATTGCTGGCCTTCTGTGGAGTATTACCATAGGCATACTGCATAGTAAGCTGCTCAGTTCCCTTTGCAAGGAAACTTCCGTCGTTATCGTAAATATCAACATCCACCATGGTGTCTCTATTTATCTCAAGAGGTGTAATAATCTGATTGTCATTATCTATTACAAACAAAATGATGGTGTCACTTCTACCACCTTCTGTGATTCCAATGCCTTCTCTCTCCTGACTACTGCTGTCTATTCCAAGAAACAGAACTGTATCTATGTGAGAGTTCATCTCATAGCGTGTGCCTTCATAAACAATACTTCCATCGAAGCTGTCTCTCTCATAGAGCCTGCTGGCACCAGCTACAGAAGCTTCATCAGTAGAATAGGAATCTGCACGTCTCACACTATCTGCCTTCATATTGTTGGCATAGGTTTCACCAACCATTGCAGCAGCCAGTGCAAGTATTACAACACCTGATGCAATTAAGATCTTATTTCTGTTATTCATCATTTGGTCTTAACATCCACTCCATCTATCTGCTTCAGAACACCAACTACAAGGAATCTATTACTTCTAAGTTTCTTATCGCAGGTACTAAGCACGATAAGCTTCTTATCAGCACCAACCTTCTCATCATCCAAAATAATGCTCCTCTTAGGCACTATGTCCGTACCAAGAGATTTAATGAAAGCTGTTCTATCGGCCTTGACTGTATCATCATAGTAGTATGGTATATATGCATCACTGTACATGACCGCAGCAAAAATTTTATAGGTCAACACATGATCAGCTGTTGTAACTGTTATTTCTCTATGTTCATTAAGGAATCTCTTATCCTCAAACTTATGGAGTCCAGCAAACATTGAACCATCATTCATGTTGTGACCATAAACAACTGTGATATAGTCCTGCATGGTCTTGGAGTCACAAACCTCAATAAATGGACATCCATGAGAGGATTTAAGTCCTTCCGGTCCATGCTTGAGATAATAGGTATCATCTGTTGGATGCTGAGCTATAGGGTAATCAATAACTGTTCCAGGAACATTTATCCAGGCAAAAATATCTGGATTAGCCTTCTGAAGATTCTTGACATCTACCGTAGTCTTACTAGCTTTCTCAACAGCAGCTGCCTTTACCTTGGCAGTATTGCTAGCTGCATTATCTTCTGTTATAACTACATCCTGCTGTGTTTCTACAGCAGTTTTCTCATCAACTGTCTCTCCGTAAGCAAGCTCAGAAACCCTTTTTACAGACTCTCTATTATTCCTATAGTCCGTGTATGCATAACTCCCTATGCCAACACCAACAATTAACACAATAACCGCTAAACACAAAAAGTATTTACTCTTATTGTTCATGACTTTTTATTCTTGGCTTTCTTCTTTTTAGGTGACTTGGATTCATGTCCTTCAGAAATGCTCTTCTCATATGGAACAGCAGCAAGTGTACCCAGCCCGAGATACTTTCTGACATCATCCTCAGTTCTAACTGACATATCACTAAAATGCATAACTAGGATAATAGCTATAGCAATCAGTACTCCTACCATTCCGCCCATCATTGTATTCTTCTTTTTGCTAGGGCTGATTGGGACAACCGCTGGCACAGCTTCCTCAACAGATGATGGCTTAGTTGTATCTGTAACCTCGGCAACTCGAGCTGCAAGGTTCTCAGCAAGACTATTAGCTATATCGCAGGCAAGCTGTGGATCCTGATTCTTGACAGTAATCTTGATAATTCTGGAATCTGTAGGATTATCTACTGATACTGTTCTAAGAAGGGACTCATAATCCGTATCAAGCTGCAGATCAGATATAACTCTCTCAAGTACAGGTCTACTCTTACCCAATATCTCAAAATCTACTGTAAGCTGTTTACCTATCTGGAGATCTATTGCTGAAGTAACTGTTGTTGTCTTAGAAAAGATATAAATCATAGAAGAAGACTGATATAAAGGCTTGATCAAGAACAAAGTGTATAATAATGCAATTATTGCTCCAATAAGCCCACTTGCAATTATTATCCAGATTCTGCGTCTCAGAACGAAAAAAAGTTCCGCAAGATCAATCTCGTCATCTGTCTCTGCAGCGCTAATAGCGTTTGTTTCAATCATAAAAAACACACTCCAATACAAAATTTCATCACAATAATCATAATATGAAATAAATTTTTTTCAAGCATTAATTTATAGAATTTTTATACTTTTTTTATTGTCTTTTTCTTTTTATCGCATTTATATAAATGCGATATTAATAACATTATCGCATTATTATAATTGTTCCCTCTGTATATCTGTATTTTTTAGCAATTTAAAACAATTATATTTATGCAATATCATTCATTTTTATTCTTATAAGCCGCATTAATACATTGTTTTCTATCATTTTCCTACAATAAAAGAGCCATCTAATGGTTAAAATCAACCATCCAATGGCTCTGTAATTTATAATTTTTCGAACATTTTCAAAATATCGAGAAGTTATCAGATAATTTAGCAATCACCCGAAGCATCTTGCTTTATAGCTGCTGCCTCTTTACAAGCTCTGCAAAATAGCCTTCTCTTTTAATTAGTTCCTCGTAATTTCCCTCTTCTACTATCTTCCCGTCATCTATAACCAGAATTCTGTCGCAGTTCTTAATAGTAGAGAGCCTATGCGCTATGACAATGCGTGTACATTTCAGCTTATCGAGAGATTCTGAAACTTTTTTCTGAGTAATATTATCAAGAGCGCTGGTCGCTTCATCAAACATGAGTATCTTAGGCTTTGGTGCAACAGCTCTTGCGATCATGAGTCTCTGCTTCTGGCCACCGGAGATTCCGCCCTGTCCCTCAGAGACATAAGTATTCATACCCATAGGCATGTTCCTGATATCATCAGCGATACCTGCAATCTCTGCAGCTTCCCAGGCATCATCTACCGTCAGAAGGGGATCTGTTATTACTATATTAGAATAAACATCCCCCTGGAAAAGAGATCCGTTCTGGGTTACAGTACCAATCTTTCTGCGAAGGCTGGTCATATCTATCTTATTAATGTCTCTTCCATCGTAGTAGATTGCGCCCTTGGTTGGTGTTTCAAAGCCAAGCATCAACCTGAGCAGAGTACTCTTTCCGCAGCCCGTCTTACCAACGATCGCCACGTACTCTCCCGCCTTGATTCTGGTCGTAATTCCTTTCAGTATCTCAGGACCATTGTCGTCATATCTGAACTTTACGTTAGACAGCTCAATATTTCCATTAACTCTGTTTACAACAACCTTTCCCTCGCTGGACTCAGGAATCTCATTAAGTATCGGCTCTGCCAGTTTGAGGATTGGTTTAACATTGGCAGTCTGAACAGCCACAGTTGAAATAGAAGCAAAAGCTCCGCCCAGAAGTCCATAGGCTGTACTAAACGCCAGATATTCAGAAGCTGTAACTCCTGTCTTAACCGCTATGAAATATATAACCATAGTTCCGATTATTCCAATGGCCATGTTTATGGTCTTATTAAGCTTAATGATAAATGGCGGGCTATAGAGAAGATTAGCACTCTCATTAAAAGAGTTTGCCCATTTTGCAAAAGCTCTTTTCTCCGCTCCGGCAAGCTTGATCTTCTGAATACCATTTATAAAGGCATAAGTGATACCATCTTCCTCGGCATCATACTGTCGAACCTTCTGGGTTATTCCGGTCTGAATAATAATAGTGATAATAGAAAACAAAAGTGACACTATATTTATGATAAGCGCAGGTGCCACAAGGCCTGGTGCAAAGGTGCCAATTTCAAACAGATATGCAAAGGACAACAGAATTCCAAGTGTCACAGATATCATATCGTTTACGATCAGGTCGCAGAGTTCTGTCACAGAATTGATCCTTGCAGCCAGTTCTCCGGAAGTGTATTTCCTGAAAAACTTGGCAGGCAGATTCAGCACCCTGTTCATAACTGCTGCCTCAACACAGATTCCCGTCTTGAGCTCAACTCTCTCCATGATGAGATCCGAACTTGCTTCTATCAGAAACTCCGAAAATCCAAGCGCTAACAGGAAGACACCAGTTCCAAACAGCATAGAGTAGCTGTGCATATCAACTACATATCCGGACACGACCTCTACAATGGCAGTTGTCATAAGTCCGATCGCAGTTACAATCGCCATCAAAAGAATATATCCCAGAATATCTGACATATCTATGCAATTACGCAGATATGCGATCAGATCATGAATTCCCAGCTTCTTATTAGGAAGTGGCTTATAGAAACAGATAGCCTCAGGCTCGATATTTCCGATAGTCTTCTTATTTATTGCAACTCTTTTCCCAAGCTTATAATCATAGTAACAATAGCCCTTAACACGCCCCGGTAAAAGAGCTACAACAGTGCCATCACTCTTTAACTTCCCGATCATTGGCCCGTAGGCTTCCCCAGTCCACTCGTGGTCCAGTTTAACCTCTCTGAACATAATTCCAAAGGGCCTTAGAGTATTGGCAAGATCGATATCTTCACCCAGGTCGTTAAAAGAATCATCTGCGGGCTTGAAGCCAAAGTATTTAATTATGTCTTCGATGGCAGCTTTGGTGACAACGCGGCTGTCAGTGATGTCCTTGGCTGCTTTCACGCCAATAACAGAGGAAGCCATATTAAAAATGGAATCCTCAAAAACATCCTGATCGCTTTTCATCCTCTGCCTTATCTGTTCGTCAAACCAACCCACTACTTCTGTTTCCTCTTATTAATATATTACTGTTACGCAACACTCACAAAAATCCACCTCAAGTATCGCCCAATCTCACTCATTCGTTACCAGCTCTTTATAATAGCTTCCTGATACCATCAGTTCTTCATGTGTACCCTGCTCTGCGATCCTGCCTTCCTGCAATACCACAATATTGTCGCAGTCTCTTATAGTAGAAAGTCTGTGTGCTATTACAATACAGGTAATACCTCTCTTCTTGATAGCCTCGATGACTTTCATTTCAGTCACAGCATCAAGCGCACTTGTGGCCTCATCCAGAATAATGATAGAAGGATCCTGGGCAAGAACTCTTGCAATCTCAAGACGCTGCTTCTGTCCTCCGGAGAAGTTACCACCATTTTCTGAAACCTCTGCCTTGTAACCGGCAGCTCTTTCCATGATCTCATCGTGAATTCCCGCATCCCTTGCAGCAAGGATCACCTCGAAATCCTCGATACTGTTATCCCAGAGTTTGATATTCTGATCTATGGTATCCTCGAAAAGAGTAATTTCCTGATCAACCACCGCAACAGAGCCGGTAAAGACATTCCTGTCTATCTCATTTATCTTTTTATCACCAAAAGTAATCTCTCCGCTCCAAGGCTTATATAGTCCTGAAATAAGCTTAGACAAAGTACTCTTACCACAGCCAGACGCTCCAACAATAGCTACCTTACTGCCCGCCTTAATATCAAGGCTGAAATTCTCTATTACAGGAGCAGCAAGTCTGCTGTAGCCAAAGGTCACATTTTCCAGATGAATATCACCTTTGAGTTTCTGATACTCTGAGTCTTCTGAAAGACTCACACTATCAAACAGCTCATCATCCGGATATTGCATTACATCTTCATATCTCTCCATCTTGGAGCGCATCTCTTCAATCGCCTGTCCGGCACCGATGATTCCCATAGCTGGTGCAGTAAAATACCCCAGATACATCTGGAAGCTCATGACCATACCAAGGGTAAACTTACCTCTCATCACAAGGCCAACACCCAGGATCAGTACAATATAGCCTGCCAGAGTATTGATAAGAGCCGGGATACTTCCAAGCCAGATATTTATATGTCCGTACTCAATCTTTTCCTTGTTAACTGCTGCCTGATAACCAGCCCACTTCTTGAAAAAGCCAGCCTCTGCGCCGCTACTCTTTATAGTCTCGATCATCATTACGCCTGAAAGCGTTGTAGACTCGAGCTTGGCCACATCGCGAAGGCTCTGGCGCGTAATATTGATTCTCTTTTGAGCTATTACCCTACCCATAAAGCTGTTAATGATAATCGTCACGATACCAACTGCGGATAAAAGCGGACTATATCTGAGCATGAATATCAGATAGAAGATCATCAGAACAATATTCAAAAGAAGCGGAGCCACAGTATCTACCAGTGTTTTGGGAATATCAGAATTTTTCCTCTGAAGGATATCTCCAGATAATCTCTGGCCAAAAAAGTTCATGGGAAGATGCAGTACCTTCCACACATAGGTACTGTGAGTCATGATCTCAAGTTTTCCATTTATCCTGAGGGAATAAATATCAGACACAGCGCTGCAGACAATGTTAAAAAACGAAACAACCGAAAACAGCACTATAAACGGCATCAGCAATTCTTTGTTCTCTCCTGATAAGAGTCTGTCCATGAAGAATCTGTTGAAGGCCGGATTAAGCGTATTAAAAAGATATGCTACGAATGTAGAAAAAAGAACAAATACAATAGCAAGTGCCGCTCCCTTTAACCTGAGCTTAACATAGTCAATTGCTCTGGTTCTCCTGCCACTTGGCTCGAAGTTCTCCCCCGGTTCAAAGCACAGCACAACCCCTGTAAAGCCTTCGTCAAACTCCTCCATAGACAGTTTGACAAGGCCCCTTGCAGGGTCATTTATATAGGCGTATCCGCCTCTGAATCCATTAAGTACAACAAAATGGTTGAATTCCCAGTGAATTATGCATGGAAAAGAACCGCTTTTAACTAGAATTTCTGGTTCAAAGCGGTATCCAGTAGCCGTAAGGCCATAGCTTCTTGCGGCCTTCAGTATATTCCTTGCATTGGAGCCATCTCTGGATACCCCACAGTCAAACCTGACCTTCTCAAGAGGTATCCACTTTCCGTAGTAAGCAAGGATCATGTCCAGGCATGCAGCTCCACATTCAAGAGCTTCCATCTGCATGACCACAGGCACACTGACTTTTTTACCTACGGAAGGCTTCCTTATAGTTTTATTGGCGCTCATGTACGCCACCTCAGTTTCCTTAGTTAAAGAGCATACTGATCATCTTGGTCTGCTTGTAACTAGCCTTAGCATCATAGTCTCCATCCGGGAAATCTGTCTGTGAGATAGAAATTACATGTCCTGCTTCATCTCTTCCCACAGAATCTATCGGCATGCGAACGCCGCCGATAATGACATCCATATCATCTTTGACATTTGAAGCCACGCTCTGGTCCTCATAGGTAACTGTCAAAATGCCATTCTTAACTACTCCATCACCATAAGCATAGCTGTTAATGGTCATGAAATAGCTCCAAATATAGAGGCCGATCACACCTATCATTATCCCGATCAGGACAGCCCACATAGCAGGCGTAGTCACGCGAAGATACTCATCCAGATTATCTGGCGATGATAGCTTCTTAACGCTCTTTTCTCTAAATATTTTGTTTTCCATAGGCACGCATTATTTGCCAGTTAGAAGCGCCTTGATAGTCAGTTCTACCTGGTCCATCTTAACCCCAACTACAACATCATTGGCAAGACTAGCAACGATGGACTTCTCAAGCTCATCCCATGCATGTCCTGCAGCAATATCATCCGCTCTTGCCTCGTCCAGAGCATCTCTGTACTGATCAAGACTCCATACAAACATTGAATCAGACGGATTTCCGCCAAGTGCAGCGTAGTCAACATATCCGCCACCGTAAACCTGCTGAAGCTTCATAATATTCTCATAATTGAGAATACCATTTTCGATAATTTCACCAATCTTACCCATGAAACCCTTAGCAAGCGCATTTCCGCCAGACTTGGACACTGACAGAAGCTCTTTTTTCTTATCAACATCCATGTCAGTCTTGGCTACAAGCTTGATCTCGCAGCTGTCCTCTTTTTTCTCCATCCACAAAAGAGCGTGGTACTCACCTGTCATTGCCCCCAACATTCCAAGTGTCTCTTCCATGAGAAGTCTCATGTGAAGTGAATCCTTGGCGCCAAGTTCAAAGTCCTCAAGGTAATTATCAATCTTTCCAAGCGCATCATAGAGCTTGAAATTCTTATTAGTGATCAGTATCTTCTCAGATTCCATAATTTATCTCCCCGCATAAAAAATTATTCTTGTTAAGCTTATTACTCGATAGTCAGAATATCTGAGAAACCAGTAACCTCAAAGATTTCCTTAACTTCTTCTGTGGCATTTCTGACAACCATTGTGCCCTGCTTGTTCATTGTCTTCTGAGCTGACAAAAGAACACGAAGTCCTGCAGATGAAATGTACTCAAGCTTAGAAAGATCAAATACAAGATTCTCAACACCGCCAAGACTTGCTGTAAGCTGTGTCTCAAGATCTGGTGCAGTCATAGTATCAAGTCTTCCCTCAAGACTGATGTTAAGATCCTTTTCTGCTAAAGTTTTTGTAATGTTCAACATGTGTTTTCCCTCCTGTAACACTTTTTAGATTAGTTAAAAAATCTATATTATTCCGCCCAGTTCTCTGGATGGAGTAATACCACAATTATTTTTCCAGTTCATACTCCTCAGGATATGGCTCTATTCCCAAAGCGTATCTCACCTGCTTTTCTATTTCCGGCTCGGTAAGCGTTGGTGCAAAGGCATCGACATCCTCCATAAGCCCTATACCAGCGAACTTCTCACTATCAATGCAGCTGATCACTATAAAGGGCCCGTCATGCTCCTCGAACTCTAAGGTGCCTGTTCTGTAGTAATTGCCCTCATACAGAAAAGCTCGTCTTTCGTCGAATTCCTCGCGGTTTTTCTCGTTAATTTCAAGGGGCTTTGCGCCATATTTTTCAAACATAGCTTCCACATACTGTAGTTTCTTTTCAATTTCTTCCTGTGATACCATGTTTCTTCCCCCTTTCTGATCATTCTTGTTTACTGTTTTCTCTTTTAACCTTCCTCAAGCTTTCTGATTCTCTCTGCTTCAGCCAGCACCTTATCTGTCCAGTGTTCGTCTGGCTCGCAGATTCTCAGAACTCTGAAGCCATATCTTTTACCATTTTCTATGATCGCATCCTCGTCATCCACGTGAAGTGAGATGCGATAGAAGGTGGGCATTTTCTGTGGAAGAGTCTCTGCCTTGGATCCTTGCACTTCCGCCCTGTGCCTGTAGCCATTTACTATGTCGTTAAAATGAATTCCATATCTTTTGAAAAGAGATTTAATATACACATCCGTACGAAAAGAGGAGGTGTATACCCATACTTCAAAGCCTCTTCTCTGAAGCTCATTGATCAGATATACCGTGCCTTTTCTGAGCCTCTCCGGGAACATCTTGTTGAGAGGAAACCTCAGCTCCGGCTCCGTTTCCATATAGTCGGGACTCACAAACAGGACTTCGTCCAAATCAAAAGATATCTTCATACTTTTTTCACCAGAGTGAGAATATTCTTGCCATCCTCATATTTGTACTGAACATCGTCCATGCTCTTTTTGACCATGAAGATTCCAAGGCCGCCGATACCCCTTTCCTCTGCAGAAAGCGTAATGTCCGGATCTTCCTTGGCAAGAGGATCATACGGAGTTCCGCTATCCATGAAGGTGATAGACACCTGGCCAACAGTATCAGTATCCAAAAGAATTTCCGCCTGGCCGATAGCATCCCCGTAGGCGTAGCTTGCTATGTTGATATAGATTTCTTCTACAGCAACACTGATCTGCATCATTGCCTTCATGGGACATTCAATCTTTTCAAGATTCATCTCCACGAATTCATTGACTTTCAGCAGATTTTCTTTGGTTGCTTCCACAGTAAGTTTTTCCATAACGCTCCCTTTTTAT
>JAEEGI010010427.1_pt1 | contig 20189 bp, 13 predicted proteins | sample 8958751 | NCBI WGS metagenome assembly JAEEGI01 (sample SAMN16246545, study PRJNA631951) | gut metagenome | biome: gut microbiome; feature: rumen; material: KS-attached | host: Bos | place: Iran: Karaj | collected 2018-10 | reverse complement strand
CAATAAAATTTAATTTTTTCTTTGGATTTTTGTTAAAGTTGCACAAAAAATTTTAGAAAGCAATGTAGATGGAACCCGTATCTTGTGTTTTACATGCTTTTTGAATACAATACGTATATAAAAGTGTTGCTGTTCGTAGATATGCAACCTGCAGCATCTTTAGAAAGCTTGCTTTCATAAAGGTGCTGCGGGTTGTGCATCTACGAAAGTAGTAACAACACTGATGTAATCAGTGTTGTTGCGAACAGCAACACGTAGAAACACTAAGAAACACGTGGTTCAGTAACACGTACATTGCTTTCTAAAATATGCTTTGTGCCACCCCGCTCAATGAGCACGTAGCGAAGCGGAGTGCGAATTGCGGCGGGTGGCGAAGCTGAGTGCGAATGTGACTTCGCAGTGAGTGAACAGCAACATGCGCCACAGCAGCACGTAGCGAAGCGGAGTGCGAATTGTATGACAATGGGCCCCCGATGTGTACTCCAACAGGAATGATTAACATGCAAGACTTCAACCTTAAAAAAATAGCAGAGAGCGGTCAGGTTTTCCGCGCCAACGAACTGCCCGACGGCTCGTATGAATTTATCGCCGAAGACAGAAGGCTCATCCTCGATCCTGCCGCGCCCTTCCTAAAGGACATCCAGGCGGATCCCTTCTGGAGGAGCTACTTTGACCTTGAAAAGGATTATGCCTCAGTCCGAGCTTCTGCGACCGACCTGCACGACGACTTCATGGCAGCGGCCTGTGAGGCGGGCGAAGGCATACGCATCCTGAACCAGTCTCCCTGGGAGATGCTGATCTCATTCATAATTTCCCAGAGAAAGTCCATTCCCGCCATCAAAACAAGCATAGAAAGGCTGTGCGAAAACTTTGGGGAAAAGAAGGACGGTTTCTTCGCGTTTCCCACTCCCGAGGCGCTGTTTAACGCGGATTCTGCAACCCTCGCATCTTGCGGCCTGGGTTACAGGCTGGAATACATCCGGGATGCGGCAGAAAGGGTGCTTCACAAAAAAATAGATCTTGAAGCTCTTAAAAGCAGCAGTAATGATGAGCTTTCCGCGGCTTTAAAAGAGATAAAGGGAGTCGGAGACAAGGTGGCAAACTGCATCATGCTCTTTGCCTATCACAGGATCGACAGGGTGCCTGTGGACACCTGGGTCAAAAAGATCATGGAAGAGGATTACAACGGAGAGGATCCTTTTTCCAAATACGGGGAAAATGCAGGCATTATGCAACAATATGCCTTTTATTATAAGAGAAACATTATCTGATTTAAGAAACGATGTGTCAGTACATCAAATCTGTATCGGGAGGAGAACGAATGAAGCTTGAAAAGTACATGAGGGAGAACTTTAATGAGGTTTTCCATACTACGCTGAACCCCAAAGGGCCCGGGGCTGTGAGGATCCATCTCGTGCCGCCGAAGTACGAAGGGGGAAAGCCCGCACCCAGCGTGGCGATAATCAACGGACAGGATATTATCCCGGTGAACTATTCCTGGGCGATCCTTCTGGCGGAGTTCATCAAAGAAGTGAACAAATACCATGGTCGTGAGGTTACGGATGAGGATGTGGAGAACATTCTGGATGCGACCTGCAGGAACATGAAAAAAGTCTTTCCGCTTACTTCAAAGAAAAGATTCAGAAATGACATTGACTTTATGATGGAAACTTTCAAGCAGGTAGCCTACGGTGAGACGGTTACGGCAAACATCGGATACATGACCCTGGGGGAGTACGCGGAGCACATGAAGGCGCCCCACAGGATGGACATCATGGTGAGCGCCATGGAGAAGCAGGGACACTGGAACTGCAATCAGTGCTGCGTCCATTGTTATGCTGCGGGTCAGAAGGATGCGGCGGAAAGCGAGCTTTCTACGGAAGAATGGAAGAAGATCCTTGACAAGCTCAGGGAGATCGGAGTGCCTCAGGTGACATTTACCGGGGGCGAGCCCACCATGAGAGAGGATCTCTTTGAACTCATCGCTCACGCAAAATGGTTCGTTTCACGCCTCAACACCAACGGCATCAGGCTTACGGCGGATTATTGCAGAAAGCTTGTGGAAAGCGAGATCGACAGCGTACAGATCACTTTCTATTCGGTGGACAAAGAGATCCACAACAGGCTTGTGGGTACCGATGGCTTCGAAAAAACGGTTGCGGGCATAGAAAATGCCCTTGCTGCAGGGATCAGTTTAAGTGTAAACACACCTCTCTGCACACTTAACAAAGACTATGTGAAGACACTGGAGTTCCTGCATTCAAAGGGTGTGACCTATGTCACCTGCTCCGGACTCATCACCACGGGAAATGCTCTTTCCGAGGAGTCGGGAAATCTGAGGCTCACAGAGGAAGAGATAAAACAAGTTCTTGCAGAGGCTGCAGATTATGCCTTTGCCAACGGCATGGAGATAAACTTCACTTCTCCCGGATGGGCAGATGAGGATTTCTTTAAGGCCCATGCCCTTAACACTCCCAGCTGCGGAGCGTGCCTCAGCAACATGGCCATCACTCCCGGCGGAAACGTTGTTCCCTGCCAGAGCTGGCTCTCGGATGAGCCTCTGGGGAATTTCCTGAAAGAAGACTGGGATAGCATCTGGAACAGCGAAGAATGCAGAAAACACAGGGATTTCTCGGCTCTCATGTCGGGTAAATGCCCTTTGAGAAAAGAAAAGTAGGGAGGGAGAGCAGATGAAAAGAATAATCATAGGTATATTTTGTTTGATCATGATGCTTTCCGCGATCCCTGCGGGGAAGGCATATGCCTCCAAGCCTCTTGACGAGATCCGGGACTACGAGATAACCGTGGATGTAAACGATGACGCCACGCTGAACATAACATATCACGTTGAATGGAAGGTGCTTGACGACAGCAGCGAAGGTCCCCTCACATGGGTGAAGATCGGGATACCGAACCGCCATTGCATAGACTGCTGGGCGCTTACGGAAAACATCAAAAGAATAGAGCACACGGAGAGCGGCGGGAGTTATGCACGCATAGACTTTGACAGGCCCTACCTTAAGAATGAGATCGTTACTTTCGAGTTCGTTGTGCATCAGGACTACATGTATCAGATGAATGAGCTGCAGGAAGGGCAGACTGTGTACCATTTTATTCCCGGCTGGTTTGACGACATCGAAGTGAAGCAGGTCAAAGTGAGATGGAACAGCGACAAAGTTGTTGCCAGAAAAGGTGTTGCGGTTGAAGAGGAGGGGTATCTTGTGTGGAGCGGATCCCTGGCAGCGGGAGAAAAGTTTCCGGAAGTCAGTGTTACCTACGACAACGATGCCTACAATTTCATCCTGACAAAGACATCCCAGGGCTGGAGCAGCAATTCCGGAGATGACGATGATGATGGCGCGGTGGGATTTTTACTTTTCTTTGCGGTTGTCATCGGTATCGTTCTCAGTGTAGTTGCAAAAATGGCTAAATACGGCAGCGGCAGCGGCTTTGGAGAAACTGAGACTGTTACCAAGAGACGCATAGAGAGGACTCTGGTCAAGTACTATCCCACCTGTCAGGGCTGCGGAGCAGCGAGACCTGAAAATGCCGAAAAGTGTGAGTACTGCGGCAGAAGCTTCATCGAGAGTGAAGAAAAAGTGGAGGAGACCGAGATCAAGGATCCCGGAAAGTACCAGAGAGACGGTGTTTTCAGGTATGATGCTTCACCGAACACTTACGTGAGAGTCCATGTGGTTCCCTATGTGGTGCACGTTCCGAGGAAAACTACGAGCACCTACCACGGAGGCGGAGGCGGATGCGCTTGTGCCTGCGCCTGTGCATGTGCCTGTGCGGGAGGCGGAAGAGCGGGATGCTCCGCAAAGGATTTCTACAACACCGCATTAAAAACAGAGCAGATCAGAAGAGCCGCAAAGGGTAAAAAGACAAAAAGGATCTGACAAGAGAAAGAGAATGAAGATGAGAATTGCAAGATTTTCTGCGGCGGTAGCGCTTGTGCTTACGCTGGGTATCAGTCCGGCGGGGGTCGGGAATGCCTATGCCTCGGAGACTTCCGAAGAAGAGCCCGTCACCACGGAAAAGGTTTACGAGTACGGAAAGGTTATTGAGAAAAACATTACCACGGACATCCCTGTGGTGCCCGGAACAAATTACAGGATAAAGGTGACTTTTACGGGAATCGAGGCGGAAGGAAAGACACTGAATCCCGTAAGGATCTACTACGAAGACGTGATGTACGACCAGTGCGTGCCAAACGTGCAGCCGGCTTACAAGGCAAAAAACGTGGATGACAGGAGCGGACTTCTGTACGAAGTCACAACGCCCGGAGTCACAGATTCAAGGGAATTTACGGTTGCTGCCATCGACGATGTGCTGACGGTGATCGTAGCGGGGGACGCGATCCTTGAAAAGGTGGAAGTGACTGCCGAAGAAGCAAAAGAGCCCGGAAAAAATCCCACCATCTACGTGATCGGGGATTCTCTTGTACAGACCTACAATTCGTCCTACTACCCCATGACAGGCTGGGGGCAGATGCTGCCTCAGTTCTTTACAAAGGATGTGAACATCGTAAATCGCGCGATCGGCGGAAGAAGTACGATGAATTTCATAAATCAGGGGCGTCTTAACGATGTACTTGTAAATGTCCGCCCGGGAGACTGCGTGCTGGTGACCTTCGGACACAACGACGGAGGCGGAGTTGCGGGGCGCGCCTGCAGCGTAGAAGACTACAAGATGTATCTTAAAGAACGTTACGTGGAAGGTGTGCGTCAGAGAGGCGGTACCACAGTGCTGGTGACTCTCGGAAACCAGAACATCTTTTCGAAAGAGGGAGAGGTGCTGCAGAGCTACCCGGATTACGTGAACGCCATGAAGGAAGCGGCAGCGGAAATGAACTGTCCGCTGATCGACTTAAATGCCAAGTCCAAGGCCTACTTTAAATCAGTTTACGATGAGTACGGCTCCGGTTTCCTGAAGGATGTGGTTTTCAACTGCTTCAGGGCGGGCATATACGAAAACTACATTGACGGAGCGGGAGACTCAACTCACTTTCAGAAATTCGGCGCCACGAAGCTTTCTGAGTTTGTGGCCCGTGGAATAGCGGAACTGGAGCTTCCCGGAGTGTCGGAGTACTATAAAGCTCCCGCTGCGGCAGAAGCTGTGCCTGCCAATGTGGGAGATGTAAAGTTTAACACAAAGAAGTATGATGAAAAGTACTTCCACATGGAGTGGAAGACCGTGAAGGGCGCGGATTTTTACGAGATAGAGCGGGCTTCCATGAACAGGGAAGGCTTTATCACGGGATTTGAACTTCTGGGCTATGCTGCGGAGGGCATGTTTGCTGACCCGCCCATAAAGCGTGAAGAAGGGATGAACTATGCCTATGTGGTCTACGGCGTGAATGCTGCCGGCAGGTCGGAGAAGCCCTCTGAGATCCTGTGGGCCGTAACGGATAATGATATAAAAGAAGAATTCAGAACGCGGCTTGAAGCAGGTGAAATCGGTGCAAGGAAGGAAGAGGAAACTGCGAAAGCCGAACAAAAAGAGGAAGCAGTGACTCAGACTGCTTCCAATACACCCGTTCCCAAACAAGAGGAACGCAGCGATGATGATGTTCAAGGGAAAGATCCTGTCCCGATCATTCTTACAATAGCCGGGATCTTTGTGGCAGCGGCGTGTGCTGTGGTTTTGATCGGGAAAAGGAAAAAATAGCGGCAGGCAGAAGCCGGTATCAGCGCTCCGACAAAGGGATATAGTCCTCGGGGGCCATTATGGGCTGGTAGGACGGGCGGATGATCTTGTCCTGATTTATGAGCTCTTCCAGGCGATGAGCGCTCCAGCCCGAAATGCGGGCCATTGCGAAAAGCGGCGTGAAAAGCTCCTGGGGAAGATCCAGCATGGAATAGACAAAACCGCTGTAGAAATCCACGTTGGCACTTACGCCCTTGTAGATACGGCGTTCTTCCGCGATGACCTTCGGAGCCAGGGTCTCCACCATGGAATAGAGCGCGTAGTCCTCGTCACGGTTCTTTTCGTGGGCCAGCTGCTGAACGTAGCTTCTGAAGATCTTCGCTCTGGGGTCGGACAGCGAATAGATCGCGTGGCCCATACCGTAGATCAGTCCTTTTTGATCAAATGCTTCTTTGTGGAGAAGCTTAAGGAGATATGCTTTTACTTCGTCTTCGTCTTTTAAGTCGGAGACGTTTTTTTTCATGTCCGCAAACATCTGTACGACCTTGATGTTGGCGCCGCCATGCTTGGGTCCCTTTAAGGAACCGAGGGCAGCCGCCATTACGGCATAGGTGTCGGAACCGGAAGAGGTGACCACGTGGGTCGTGAAGGTGGAGTTGTTACCGCCACCATGCTCTGCGTGGAGCACGAGGGCGATGTCCAGTATCCGTGCTTCAAGTTCCGTGTACTTTTTGTCGGGACGGAGAAGCCTTAATATGTTTTCCGACGTGGATGCCTTGGGATCCGGGCGGTGTATGTAAAGGCTCTTTCCTTTTTCGTAGTGGTTGTATGCCTGATAGCCGTAAACAGCCAGCATGGGAAACACGCTGATCAGCTGGAGGCACTGGCGCATCACGTTTTCAAGGGAATTGTCGTCGATGGTCTTGTCGTAGCAGGCCAGGGTCAGGACGCTTCTCGCCAGAGTGTTCATCATGTCCTTGCTGGGAGCCTTCATGATGACGTCCCTCACAAAGTTGGTGGGGAGGGAACGCATGTGCGAAAGAAGGGAGGTGAACTCCTCAAGCTCCGATGCATTGGGAAGCTTGCCATAGAGGAGGAGATAGGTGGTCTCTTCAAAACCGAATCTCTTGTCGTTAAGAAATCCCGCGCAAAGATCTTCTATGTTGATGCCACGGTACCTGAGTATGCCTTCGCAGGGAACTGACACGCCCTCTACCGTTTTGGAGGAGATTATCTCGGATATCCTGGTGAGGCCCGTGACCACGCCTTTTCCGTTCAGGTCGCGCAAGCCTCTTTTTACTTCATACCGTGCATATAATGACGGATCGATGGTGCCGTTTTCAAGGCATATTCCCGCAAGGCTGTTTAGAATCTGGTTTTTGTCCATGGTAACCCCCTTTCGACTTTTAAGTCACTTTAACATGTTAATAGATAGATGATTTATTTTATCAGAGAACGAAAGCACATGTCAACGGATTTCTGTATCGTTGGCTTAAAGACAGCTCGAGACGGATAAGTCATAAAAAGAAAGTTTACTAAAATAGAAATCAAGTCAGTAAAACAGGATTGCTATCCTGTTTGTTTTATTGCATTACTTAACGGATTTCGAAAAATATGCACAAAGAAGTCAGGCACAAAAAAGTATAAAATGTAAAAAATGTACAAAAATCTCCTTGACAAGTAGTAAAAACGGAAGTAAACTTCAGGTAAAGTTTTACTAAACTATGGGGTAAAACTCACGTTTATTTACGGATGAACCGTAGAAGGAGGTAATATGAAGAAAAATCTTAAGAAGCTCACAGCATTCGTGGCTTCTGCAGTGATGGTGCTTTCTCTTGCTGCCTGCGGCAACAAGGAGACTGAGGATAAGACTGCTCCTACAGCAGCTCCCGCACAACAGTCCACCGCCACTGCCACATCTACTCCCGTTCCCACAGAAGGGCCCAAGGAGATCAAGACTATCAGATGGGGTACACACTGGATGCCCGGACTCAATCCCTGGAATCAGGATGAGGTTACCGGCGAGTATACAATGCAGGCTGAAGAGCGTGAAGCCAGGATCGCAGCGGAAAATGCGTGCCTTGAGCAGCTCGGTGTAAAATTTGAGTATGTTCAGTATGACACTCTGGTAAACATTCTTCAGAGCGTAATGGCAGGAAATCCTGTTGCAGATCTTTGCGTTCTCTGGGGAGGATCCGAGAACACGATCTTAAAGCAGAATGTCTGCAGAAAGCTGGATGATTTTGCTCATCTGTTCAAAGAGAATGAGTCCATGAGCTGGATGCTCGACGCTCCCATGTACGATCATTACTATCTCATGAGCGATGTTGTCAGATTTATGCCCAGATGGCCCCTTTGCTACAACATCACTATGATCGAAGCAGTTGACAGCCTTAAGGATGCCAACGGAAACACCATCTATCCCAACACTCTCTTTGATGAGGGCAAATGGACATGGTCAACCTTCAAGGATTATCTTGAAAAGATCGATGCTTACTACAAGAACAACGACAAGATCGATGCTTACTACACAGATACACGTTTCGCAACTCTCTCGGCAGCTTATTCCGCAGGTGCAGCCATCTACGGCGAAGACGGTCTCGGCGTTGAGAGCCAGGGCATGAAGGATGCCTGGAATTTTGTAAACAGCCTTCTTAAGTCCAACCTTATCACCGTTGAGCTTTACGATGACGGTTACACACCCGGCTGGTGCTGGCCCGCTTACCATCTTCAGGACGGACAGACAGTGTTTGCAGACTGCCCTGACTGGCTCATCAACGGTGCAGCAAGCGGATGCGCAGACAGAGGCGAATCCATCGGTATCGTTCCCTGGCCCAGAAGCGACAAGCTTTCATTTAATGATGAAAAGTACAATCAGGTAATGACAGTGGGCGATTCCATCTGCATACCCAAGGGTGTTGATGATGCCACAACAGAGCTTGCCATCAAGGCACTTCTTCTTTACACAGAGACCTATCTCTGCGAAAGAGGCGGCGTAAGCAGCTACGAAGAGTATCTTGATGCTGCTTCCACAGCTAAGGCTGCAGAGTACGGATTTGATATCTTCCACGACAAGATCGGTGATTCCATCCTTGATTCCTTCAAGTATCTTACAAACAAGGTTCAGGGCGGAAACGACTACTCCGACCTTCTCGGCTACCGTGTAAAGTGGGATGATGTCATCGGCAAATCCTTCTTTGGAATTGACGGATTCGCATCCTATGACGTTTCCATCGCTCAGAACATGAACCTGTTCCTTGACGTTGTAAATGAGATGCAGGCTATCCTTTCCAGCGACAAGCTGAACGACACTGAAAAGCCGAAGGTTTCTCACATCGATCCTATTGCGGTTCCTGTGGGAACAACCGAAGCCTCCGCTATCTGGGGCGATTTCTACTCTGCAGAAGATAATATTGACGGTGTAATGGGAATGGACAGATTCTCCATTAAGTGGAATGAAGGCTTCTCGGCAGACATCTTCAAGACACCCGGCTACTATCACAGATGCTTCAAGGGACAGTTCACGGATGCAGCGGGAAACGTTGATTACAATACAGCAAGCGTTTATGTTTACAATCCCAACAACAAGAAAGCACCCACAGTAAAGGTTAATGACAAGGCTGCGGATGTTGCTCTCAACACAGATGTTTCAACACTGGTGTGGGCAGGTGAGAATGGATTTATCCTCTCAGCTGTGGATGCTGACGGAGTTGATGTTACTCCCAACGTAGTTCCCGACCTTTCCACTCTTGATACATCAACAGCAGGCACATACGATGTTGCGGTTACCGTAACTGACTATGCAGGAAACGTTACAACAGTGACCGTTAAGGTTAAGGTTGTTGCACAGTAACAGATCAGAACTTAAAGTGAGCCGGGGGATCCCTTCGGCTCACTTATCCCAATAAAGCTCACGGAGAAAAAGCAATGAAGAAGAAAAAACTCATCATTACAATATCTGCGATAGTTGTACTCCTTGTCGCCATTGTTGCCATCAGGAGGATCGGTCGCAAAAACACCATGGAGCTTTCAGGGGAAAGACTTAACACACTTACTTACGAAGAATCTTATTTAAACTATCTCGCGGAGAACGGATACACCGGCAGGCTGGCCTCGGATGAGGTGGCTGTCGATGTTTCCGCCTACACCGCGGACAAAGTAATGGAAGCCTCCTATGCAGACGGACTGGTCCTCACGGGAGAAGAGGGAAAGATCACCTTTTCCTTTACGGTCGAAGAAGCCGGCTTCTACAATCTTTTACTCACCTATCTTCCCCTTAAGGGAACCACCTCTGACATCCAGAGAAAGATCAGCATTGACAACGAGATCTGCTACAACGCTCTTTCCCAGATACTTTTAAAGAGAGAGTACAGCGACGAGAAGATCAAAACAAAAAATAAAAACGAGATCAGACCGGGCTCCGATGAAGTCTTCACGGAGAAAACGGTTTACATAGAGGATTACGGCAGGAGAAACGGCGAACCGCTGATGTTCTACCTTTCAAAAGGCAGGCATACGATCACTTTTGAGTCCGCCAAGGAACCTGTTGCCATCAGGGAACTTGTGTTCAAAGCAAGAGGAGAGCTTCAGAGCTACTCGGATGCGGTGGCTCTTTTAAAGAGCACCTATCCCGTTTACAGCGGCAAAACCCTGAAGGGAGAAGCCGAAAGGACCGAGGGTATCACTTCAGGCATATACAAAAGCTCTTCATCCATAAACATCAACAAGAACTATTCCGACGCGGATCTGTCGCCCTATCATCCCTACAGGATCGTCTACAACACCATCGGCGGAGATTCCTTCAAGATTTCGGGTGATTATGTTACCTGGGAGATCGACGCTCCGGAGACGGGACTTTACGAGATCACATTTAAGGGCAGACAGTCGGCTAAAAGAGGTGTCACATCCTACAGAAGACTGTATGTTAACGGAGCCGTTCCCTACGCCGAGGCAGACAGGATCTCTTTCGGCTACTCCGGCGACATGACAAATTACACCGTGGGAACAAACGACGGAGAACCCATGCTCTTCCTTTTGAACAAAGGAAAGAACACAGTTACGCTGGAGGTTGTTCTCGGTGATTTCGGAAGCATTCTCACCGAAGTCGAAGAGAGTATGTTCAATCTCAACAGACTCTACCTTAAAACTGTAACGCTCACGGGAACAGCACCCAGCAAATACATTGATTACGAGATCAGAAAAAAAGTTCCGGACTTTGAAAGCGTGATGAGTACGGAATCTGAAAGACTTACAAAATGCCTGAACGAAATGGTTGCCATCACAGGCGAAAAGGGAGAGAACACCACCCTTCTGGAAAAAATGGCGATCGAAGCAGCAGAACTGGCAAAGGAACCTGAAAGCGTGACAGAAGAGCTTTCCAGATGGAAGAGTAACATCTCGGCTCTCGGAACCTGGGCGGTGAGCATTTCAGAAATGCCCCTGGAGCTGGACAGCCTCTATATTTCCGGTCAGAATGAAAAGCTTCCGAAAGCTACCGCAGGGTTCATTAAAAATGCTTATTACGATGTGTTCAGATTCTTTGCTTCCTTCTTTGTAAAGACGAACGAAGTTACAAGTTCAGAGGATTACGACGGTAAAGACGACGATGTGCTGGTTGTATGGATGGTGTCATCCGGTAAGGAACAGGCACAGATCCTTCAGAACATGATCGACGAGCAGTTCATTCCCAAATACGACATCCCCGTAAAGCTGCAGCTCATCCCTCTGGGAGTGGTTCTGAGAGCGGCTCTTACCGGAAACGGCCCGGACGTGCTGGTGGGTGTAGGACAGGGAACTCTGGCGGATTTTGCCATGAGAAATGCCCTTGTGGACATTTCGGAGCTTCCGGGCTTTAAGGAGGAATCCGAAAGATTCTACGAGAGCGCCATCACCGGAGCAAAGTATCTTGACGGTGTTTACGGTCTTCCGGAGACCCAGACCTTCATGATGACTTTCTACAGAAAAGACGTTCTTGACGAACTGGGGGTTGAAGTTCCCGGGACATGGGACGAGATCAAGGATCTGATCCCGATCCTTCAAAGAAACAATTACGATTTTTATATGCCCAAGACAGAGATCTTCTCATCAATCGTGTTCCAGTACGGCGGAGACTACTACCTTGGAAACGGAGATGATTACGGTGTCGGATCCGGACTTTCATCGAATGTTGCAATGGAGGCCTTTAAAAACCTGACGGATTTCTTCACTGCATACAAATTACAGGTGTCCGCGGACTTCTCCAACAGATTCAGGACCGGTGAGATGCCTGTGGGTATCACGAATTACACTACTTACTGTAACCTTGAGATCTTCGCGCCGGAGATCAAGGGACTCTGGTCATTTGCTCCCTTTCCGGGAACACTGAAAGAGGACGGAACCATCGACAATACCTTCGTTACGGACACAAGCCAGAGTGTTATCCTGAATTCAACTAAGATGAAGGATCAGGCCTGGACCTTCCTTAAATGGTGGACAGGGACCGAAGCCCAGCTGAATTACGCAACAAAGATCGAGTCGGTAATGGGAACCGCGGCAAGATACGCAGCGGCAGACAAAGAAGTTCTGGCGTCCCTTCCCTGGAGTGCATCGGAGTACAGAGCGCTCAGCAAACAGCTTGAAAATACAAAGGGCATTCCCGCAGTTCCCGGAAGCTACATGACGACCAGAATGGTAACATATGCCTTTGACGACGTTGTTTCCAACAACGCAAACCCCAGAGAAACACTCTATCTGAACGTTAAGGCCATCGACAGGGAGCTTATGAAAAAGCGAAAAGAGTTTGGACTTATCCAAGGAGAATAGGTAATGGAAAAAACAAAAACAAAAGAAAGCTTCGGGAAGATCTGGAAGAGGCACGGCTCAAAATACCTGATGATCCTGCCCTTTGCCCTGATCTTTGTGACATTTTCACTGATCCCCGTGATCGTGGCCATCGTGCTGAGCTTTACTTCCTTCAACATGGCTGAAATGCCGAAGTTTGTGGGATTTGAAAACTATATCAGTCTCCTGGTGGATGACGATGTGTTCCTGACTGCGGTGAAGAACACCTTCGTCCTTGCAATAGTGACCGGACCTTTGAGCTACTTCCTCTGCTTCGTACTGGCATGGCTCATCAATGAGCTCCCTCCGGTGCCCAGAGCGATCCTTACCCTGATCTTCTACGCTCCTTCCATTTCGGGAAATGCGTACCTGGTCTGGAAACTGATCTTTTCTTCGGACACCTACGGTTACGCAAACGCATGGCTTTTGAAACTGGGACTCACGGAGGACGCCATACTGTGGTTTGAAAATGCGGACTACATCCTCCCCATCCTCATTGTGGTTCAGCTGTGGCTGAGCCTCGGAGTCAGCTTCCTGTCATTCATCGCGGGTCTTCAGACCGTGGACAAGTCCCTCTACGAAGCGGCTGCGGTGGAGGGCGTCAGGAACCGCTGGCAGGAGCTCTGGTACATCACCCTTCCTTCCATGAAACCTCAGCTCATGTTCGGTGCGGTAATGCAGATCACCAATTCACTTTCGATCTCAGGCATATCCATTGAGCTTGCGGGCTTCCCTTCCGTAAACTATGCGGGACACACGATCCTGACCCACCTTCACGACTACGGTACCGTGCGCTACGAGATGGGCTATGCCTGCACCATAGCGGTTGCCCTTTTCCTCATAATGATGCTCTGCAACGTGCTTGTACAGAAGCTTTTGAGAAAGATTGGTTAATGTCATATGAACAAAAAACCCGGTAAGATAATCAAATATTTAAAGGGCCGGAAGATCAGAAGAAGAAACAGGAGTCTCGGAACAGACATAGCCCTGACCCTGATACTTGCGATCTTCGGTGCGTTTTCAGCTCTGCCCCTTTTGAACATAGTGGCAAATGCCTTTAAGCCCATGAGTGAGATCTTCCTTTTCCCTCCGAAGCTTATTACGGTGGAAAACCCCACTTTCAATAACTTCTTTGATCTGGGAAACATCATCGAGGGCTTTGACATACCCTTCGGAAGGTATCTTTTTAACACGGTGTTCATTACAGGCATAGGAACCGCGGGCACGGTGCTCCTTGGCTCCATGGCAGCCTTTCCTCTTGCAAAGTACACCTTCCCCGGCTCAAAAGTGATGTCACAGATCATAGTTTACTCCCTCATGTTCTCGAGTTCTGTAACTGCGATCCCCGCTTACTTCATCATGAGCGGCCTCGGTATCATCGACACCTACTGGGCGGTTGTCCTTCCTGCCATCGGCGGGACCCTCGGACTCTACCTCATGAAGAACTTCATGGTGCAGATCCCCGACGAGATGATCGAAGCGGCAAAGATCGACGGGGCCGGAGAGCTGAAGGTCTTCTTTCAGGTCGTGATGCCTCTTTGCAAGCCTGCGTGGATCACCCTCATCATCCTTTCCATTCAGGGCCTCTGGGGCAATTCCGGCGGTGATTTCATCTACTCCGAGGAACTGAAGCCTTTGAGCTACGTCCTTTCACAGATCACATCCTCGGGTATCGCCCGCACAGGCGTCTCCTCGGCAGTTTCACTGATCATGCTGATAGTGCCTGTCACGGTTTTTGTAATTTCGCAGAGTAACGTTATTGAAACAATGTCAACCTCGGGATTAAAGGGTTAATCATGAAAAAAGGAACATTCAAAAGAGTTACGGCTGTGATCGGAGCTTTAGCGATCCTCGCCGCAGCACCTCTTACAAACGCATATGCAGCGGATGGAACGGCCTACGAGTACGAAGGCTACACCTACGACTACTGGGGAAATGCCCAGGACACTCCCGCCGCCTTTCGCCTTGCCACCATCATTAACGATGAGTCCCTGGTGGGATTTACCTTCGGCTCCATAGATGATGTGAGCACTTCAAAGGACGGAAGGATCTTCCTGTGCGACAAGCTGAGCAGCAGAGTGAACATCTTTGATGAAAACGGAGAGTTTGTGACATCCGTAAAGGTTTTAAAGACAGGAGTCGGAAAGATCGCCCTGAATCCCGACGGAAGCCAGATGTCTCTCATCGAGCCCTCCGGAACCTGGTATCAGGAAAAAACGAAGGAGCTCTACATCGCCGATTCCGCCAACAAGAATGTTTACGTCCTTGACGGCGAGACCTACTTCCTGAACAGAGTTTTACCCGCGCCGGAAAACATGACGGGAGTAACTGAGTACGCGCCTTCCAAGATCACCGTTGACAACGCGGGCAGGATCTACATCGTGGTCGCATCCAGCTATGAAGGCATAGTTGAGCTGAACCCCGACGGAAGTTTCTCCGGGTACTACGGTGTAAACGAACCCAGGATCAATCTGGTTCAGTACTTCTGGAAGTCCATCGCTACGGACAAGCAGAAGGAGAAGATGGGAAAGACCTATGCTCCGGGATTTACTAACGTGGCACTTGATTCCGAAGGCTTTGTATATGCAGTGACGAAAGAAACAAACGCAGCAACAAAGCTCTTCAGGCTGAATTCCAACGGAGAGAACGTGATCCGTGCGGAGAGCTTCGATCTTATCGGAGATCTTCATCTGAGTTCAAAAAATTCAACGGACAGCGCCTTTATCGACGTTTCGGTAACGGATTACGGTGTTGCCGCGGTTCTTGATGAAACCAAGGGAAGGATCTTCCTTTATGATTTTGACGGTAACATGCTGAATGCCTTCGGGGGCTACGGCTACTCCAAGGGTCAGTTCAAAAAGCCCACCTCTCTTTCCTGGCTGGGAACAAATCTGGTCGTAACGGACACTGAGCTGAGATGCGCCTACATCCTCACTCCCACGGATTTCGGAAGAGCTGCCCTTGCGGCAAGCGAAGCCTACTACCTGGGACAGTGGGAAAAAGCGACGGAATTCTTTAATGAATGCATAAAACTAAACGCAAACTACGAGGTGGCCTACGTGGGACTGGGAAAGAACCTTCTCATGCAGGACAGATACGAGGATGCGATGTACTACTTTAAGCTGGGAAACTCCAGACTTTATTACTCAAAGGCCTACAAGGGCTACAGAGGTGAGCAGATCAGAGAAAAGTTCTGGATCTTCGCTCTTGTGTTTACGGCACTGATGGTGCTTTTGGTAAGATCAGAGGTTAAGTACCACAAAAAGAACCGGAAGGGAGAAGAGTCGTGATGAACAAATTAAAATATGTCTCACATTGTGTTTTTCACCCCTTTGACGGTTTCTACGAAACAAAGCACAGGGGGATGGGAAGCAGATGGATCCCATGGGCGATCCTTGCGCTTTACGGGATCGTTTCCTGCATAGATGTGCAGTACAAGGGTTTCGTGATAAATTTTTACCACGTTTCCAACATGAGTTCGGTCCGTACCTTCATTTCTTCCATCACGATCTTTTTGCTTTTTGCACTGAGCAACTGGACCGTGACAACGCTCATGGACGGCAAGGGGAAACTGAACGATATTTTCCTTGTTACGACCTACTCCCTGGTACCTGTGATCTTTTGCAGACTGATCGTGATCTTCCTGAGTAATTACATCATACGTGAAGAGGCAGCGATACTCTATGCAGTGACGGCTTTTTCCTGGGTATGGTTCGGCTTCATGATGATCTCCGGGCTTTGCACGGTGCATGAGTACGGCCTTGCAAAGAACCTGGTGACCATCCTCATTACGGCTGTGGCAGCGGCCATCATCATCTTCCTGCTGGTGCTTTTCATCTCCCTCATCGAGCAGATGCTGGGCTTTTTCACAACGTTTTTCAAAGAATTTTCACGAAGGATATAAATTACCGGTGAAACTATGAGAAAGAAAACTATCACAATTACATCAATCGCAGCCGGAGCGCTGATCCTTGTCCTTCTCCTTGTAAGAGGGATCGGGATCATGGGCATATCAAAGACTCCCTTCACCACCGACTACTCTTACTCCGTGAACAAAGGGAAAGAGATCGAGATCTCCGTGTCAAAGGATGTTGCGGTGGCTGAGACTGAGGGAAAGATCCTTTACGTGAATCCTTCCTCCCTCAACCTGATCCTCGAGGACAAAACGACGGGAAAACGTTATTCCGCCATTTCATCCGATAAAAAGGCCACGGAATTCGAAAAGTCCCTTATGATCGTGAATTTTGTCGGAAAGGACAATGTTTTTTCAGAGTGGGATTCCTTTACAAAAGCCCGTGAAAATGAGAGCTACAGCCTTACAGCCATCGACAACGGTGTGAGGATCGCAATGCAGTTGAATGAAGGAGCCAGCGAAAGGTTTTACGAGTATCTTCCCCAAAAGATGTCTCCGGAAAACTACAGCCTTTTTAAGGATGGACTGGACAAAGCGGTTGAAGAGGGCATTATCGATGAAGCGCTGAAAAAGAAGTATCTGACCACTCTGACCCTTGTCTTTAAAAAGAGCAAGCAGGATGAGTACTACAACTGCACCTACATCGGAAATCCTCCCATGTCGGCCTGCAGACAGATGATCGCAATGGCTCAGATGGTGGGATACACTACGGAAATGCTCCTTGAGGATGCCAAGAAATATGATTTTAAGGTGGAATTCAAGGAGGCCCCTGTTTTTGACATTGTTCTGGATGTTACACTTGAAGGGGACGAGCTCGTTGTGAATGTCCCCGCCTCGGGCATAGTCAGCAGCAATCCCTATTTCACCATTACAAACATAGAGCTTCTCCCCAACTTCGGGCTTGTGACCAATTCCGAAGTGGAGGAAGGTTATCTCTTTGTTCCGGATGGCTGCGGAGCACTGATCGGAATGAACGGATACAACCCCAAAGTACCGGATTATTTCCGCCCGGTCTACAATAACGATTTTTACAAGGACTATCTCTACACACCTGAGTACACGACGGAGCTCATGATGCCTGTTTTCGGAGTCATTTACAGGACGGGCGCCATGAAGCCCTTTTCCATCCTGGGAATGATCGAGAGCGGCGCAGACTATGCAAACATAGAAGCGATGCTTGCATCTTCGGCGGAGGTTTCCACGGGAAGAGTGTTCAATAAGGTATATGCCTCCTTTGACGTGAGCCAGTACGAGTGGGTTCCTGTTTTCGGAGAGTTTTCCGACAACACAAGTACCTACCTTTCCGTAATGCCTCAGACAAAGGAAAATTTCAGAGTACGCTATGCTACATTTTCTGAAGGCGCCGACTACTTTGAAATGGCGGAGGTTTACAGAAACCATCTCTTCGGATCAAAGGACGGAGATGTTTACAACACCTCTGCAAAGCTCTATCTTGAGATACTGGGCACACTTTCCACCACACAGAGGATCATCGGTATACCTTACAACAGCAGATACTCCATGACGACCTACGAGGAACTGGGGGAGATCCTTACGGATCTTGACGCAAAGAACGCCAACGTTTCCTACCTCGGAGCATTTGACGGCGGAAAAGACAACATGCTCATGAATCACGGAAAGCTTGTATCAAAGAACGGAAGCAAAAAGGAACTGGAGCAGCTTAAGGAGCTGATCGATGAAACCGGATCCACCCTCTATCTGGGAACAGATTTCATGCGGATCTGGGATTCCACGGGAAACGGCTTTGCAACAGGCATACATGCGGACGAGGATTACACGAAACAGCCCGCGAGAGTCTACGGCACAAACAAAGCAGTTGGCGAAGCCTGGAACGGCAAGTTCAGCTATCTCCTTTTGAAGCCTTCCTATCTTGTGGATACTGTCAGAGACTTTTTAAAGAAGACCGGTGAAAAGGATTCGAACCTTTACGTTGCAGCCCTCACCAATCAGTACTATGCAGATTACGGAAACAGCAGCATCACCCCAACGGACGCGCAGAATGCGGTAAACACGGCGCTGGATGCTTTAAGTGAAAACAGGAAGCTTGCTCTGGATTCTCCCAGAGCCGATAAATTAAAGTACGGAACAGTAGCCTGTGACATACCGAGGGATTCGTCGGAATATGCAGTGTTCAGTGCAACGATCCCCTTCTATCAGCTGGTTCTGAACGGAATGTGCGAGTACACGACGGTCACTGCAAACAACACTTCCATGGGTTACGATTACTATCTCATGCAGTCTCTTGAAACCGGATCTGAGCTTAAATTCACTCTTTCATCAAAGAGCGTGGATGTTTTGAGAGACACCGAATACTCCTACATCTATTCCGCCCAGTATGACCTTCTTAAGGAAGACATAAAGAGGACGGTTGAGGAATACAAAAAAGCAATGGAGATCATTGAGAAGACAAAGATCATCGATCACAGGATCGTAAACGACAACGTCTTCCTTACGGTTTACGAAAACGGAACAAAGATCTACACTAATTACAACGGCATCGGGGTACAGGCGGAGGGGATGGAGATTCCCGCCAACGGGTATGTGATATGCAGATGAATAAGATGAAATACAAAAACAAAAGAAAACTGTGCGGCTTCATGTACACCATTCCATGGATCATAGGTTTTGTCCTGTTTTTTGCGGTTCCCATCTTTAAGACCATATGGTGGTCCTTTAACTCGGTGGGAGTCAGCGAAAACGGAGGTATGAGCCTGACCTGGGCAGGTTTCGGAAACTACGTATCCCTCTTTACGGAGCAGGTTGCGTCGGGATCACGCACTTTCCTTCAGGTTTTTACCAACGAGAACACAAATCTTCTGGTGAACACCCCCATCATCGTGATCTTCAGCCTTTTCCTTGCGATCCTCGCAAACGTGAAGTTCAAGGCTCAGGGAGTGGTGAGAACGGTTTTCTTCCTGCCTATAGTTTTGGGACTTAAGGTCATCACGGACCTTATTACCATCACAACGGGAGGAGATCTGGTATCAAGAGGAAACGGCCTCTTTTCCCAGGGCTTCGCCGCAATGATGCTCCTTCGCTACACATCCATCAGCAGCGACATCATCCTGACCATCACCTCCTACGTTGACAACATCTTCCAGCTGGTTTCCAGAGCGGGTGTACAGACCCTGATCTATCTTGCGGGGCTGCAGTCCATCTCTCCCAGCCTTTATGAGGTGGCAAAGATCGAAGGTGCCACGACCTACGAGTCCTTCTGGAAGGTAACACTTCCCCTGATCGGAAACATAACCATGTTTGTTGTGGTCTACACCATCGTTGACTACTTCCTCGGATCGTCCATAGCAACCGAGGTTTACAGTTTCGCTTTCACAAAGAGCCGCATCGGTATCGCTTCCGCATTGTCGGTGGTTTACATGATCAACGTGCTTCTGGTGCTTTTCCTTGTACTTCTGGTCTCAAAAAAGGCGGTGAAGAAAGATGTCTGATAAGAAAAATAAAAAAACGAACAGGCCTCCGAAGCCTTTTAAAGTGGTTGCAAAGAAGAGCATTGTAAGCGTATTGTTTGGTATAATGGTTGCGGGAATGTGCTTCACCATGATCTACCCGATCATAAAGCTTTTTCCCAACGTTTTCGGCGAACTAACGGATCTCGGAAATCCGGATGTAATCTGGATCCCCGTGAACCGTTCCACTCTGAGCTTCACCGCAGCATGGCGTTTCACCATGAAGGAAGGGATCATGACCCTCTTTAAATCTGTGGGGTATGCAGGTCTCATCACCGTGATCCAGATCTTTATGTCCGCAATGGTGGGCTACGCCATAGCAA
>JAEEGI010010423.1_pt1 | contig 20191 bp, 20 predicted proteins | sample 8958751 | NCBI WGS metagenome assembly JAEEGI01 (sample SAMN16246545, study PRJNA631951) | gut metagenome | biome: gut microbiome; feature: rumen; material: KS-attached | host: Bos | place: Iran: Karaj | collected 2018-10 | reverse complement strand
TTATTGAAAAAGATTGTGGCATCACCTTTTTATATAAAGCAGCGGTTGCATCAGGACTGCAGTCCGGATATCTGAAAACAATCCCCCTTGAAGACTTTAGGGTAAAACATGATTTTACCTTCATCTGGCCCAAAGATACCGTTTTCAGTGAAGAGATCCGTGCAATATGTGAGGAAATCCATTAGCTATATCAAGATTAATATGTATTAAATTCAAGAAAAAAGCGCTACTTTTTACAATTAATGTTAGAAGTAGCGCTTAATAACCTTTAAACGTATATTATATTATAATTCCTTCAAGATGGTCACATTCATGCTGAATTATCTGAGCAGTCCATCCTGTAAACTTCTGTTTACGCTTATTAAAAGACATATCTTCAAACTCAACTTCAATTTCCTTATATCTAGTTGTTCTTCTTGTTCCTACTAATGATAGACATCCTTCTTCTGTGTTAAAAGCGCCGCTCTTTTTTACAATCACAGGATTAAACATAATCATATTCATAAGTCCCATATTTACAACAATAATTCGTTTATTTACTCCAATCATATTAGCAGCCATACCAACACAACTATCTGAATTAGCTGCTAATGTATCAAGAAGATCTCTTGCAATTTGAATATCTTTACTCGTTGCAGGTTCTGACTTTTTTCCAAGAAACAATACGTCTCTACATATATCTCTAACCATTATTATAAATCCTCCATTATTAATTATTATTTTTTCATTTCTTCTGAAAGTTCAATTTCACTATAGTTAGGCAAAAAAATGTAAAAATTAGCTTCTAGCAACTTATATTTTCTAACATATTCCGTTGTATAATTATAATATTTATCCAACTGTGTAGTTCCATTATCTTCTTTACCATTTAACCCCGACTTAATTTTATTTTCAATTACAATTACTTTAGATGATCCTTTTATAAATAAGTCAATATTTCCTTCGCTTTCTCTAACTATTTCATAATCATCATGAAAATCATCTATATTCAAAACTTCTTTTGAAAATTCTAAAAACATCTTTGGATTATATCGAAAATAATATGCCAAAAGATTCAACATAATCACCTCATCGTTTTCTTTTCTGATAATTTCAAGAAAAGACACATTTAAGTTATTGAAATGTCCATTAGGTTTTAATTTAGTAACAGATGATTCTTTCTCCCATACGACACCTCACAAATATTATTAACTATATAACTTAGCTGTTATAAGCACACTTAGCACAATACATTTTATGCAAAAATAAACTTTAGCACTTTGCCATAGATTTTACAACTACTTAAAAAGCTATCAAAACTTTATCTCATACAATAAATACTATTATTCGTAGCTTCATCATCTATCTAATTTAATAAAACACCTCTCAATCCCTGTCTTTACCTTATTGGGGCATTGACAAAAATTGGAAGGTGTTTTATATACTTATCCTTATGATTAAATTCAGTAACACTTTTCTTAAAAAGATATACCTATTTAAATTTTTTATATTGTCTATTTTTTCTAAATAAAACCTCTATACCTATTAATGATACTGACATAATTGTCATTAATAAATAAATAATTGACATATTATTATCCCCTGTGGTTGGAGATTTTGCTGTTTCACTAGATTCCACTTTGACAGCCTCATCTGTAACCACCGCTGTGTCGGCTGCCACCTCTAAGGATACTTCATTAAGATTTTCTTCTTTCTTTATCTTAACCAGTGCAAAGATAGCATTCTCAATATCTGTTGCCATTGCATCAACCTTTTCCTGATTATCAGACATAAAGCCTCTCTCTACTTCATTAATTGCATCAGTAACTCCTGAGAAGTCCTCATAATCTGAAGGTGTTAAACTTCTAGCCTTGGCAATTTCGGCATCAACCTCACTATAGTCTGCCTCTGCAAGATACTTAATCTTAAGCCAATCACTACTTGTCATATCTATCGCACCAGCACCTGAATTACCTGTTACCACTTCTTTTACATCTTCAAGAGGAAGTACCTGATATGAGAATGGAAGTACTCCTTCTGTTTCATAAGTAAATTCCATTGGTGTAGCCTCTTCAAGAGTATAATCTCTCTTCTCGTATGACTGTTCATTTACAATATGTGAAGCCCATGCCCAGTTACCAATTGTAGATTTGTCTTTCCAGTCAAAACCTGTTGTGAATAAATTCTCACCATTATTATCCCAGCTACTACCTGTATATGTACCCTTAGAATTAGTTACCTCAGAGTTAACAATTAACACATGATTATATGCATTTTGGAACATAACTGCCCATTCAGGCTGCATATTCTTAGGATCATCTCCTTGAATTTCAGCACCTGTAATAGGTTCTTCAATACCATTAAACACACATGTATCTGCTGCAATACATGCGCCATTTCTAGAATTTAGGCAACGAGATAAATGATAAGGTCCAATTTCTTCAAACACAGGATTAGCCTCCGCCGCTGTCTGGTGTGTTGAATCATCAATATAACAGTTAATCAAGTTACCAACGCCCTGTCTAATCATAGGCACACGTTGTCCAACATTTACATAATGATTATAGCAAAGAGTAAGGTTAATATTACTATTAGCATCCTCTACGACTTCTCCATCTGGTCTTACATAATTAACGAAATCCTTATCTCCAGAGCCACTTAAGTGGCACTTTTTATGATATGCAGAATAAGCCATAATCTGACCAGGTGTAGCACCAGCTGTTCTCATCTGATAGTATAAGCTCTTCTCCGGATTTAATTCACCCTTCTGATATCTTTCTTCCATAAACATAATAGACTGATAAATAGAGCTATCTTCTGATGGTGTTTCAGTTGCCTCATCACCTATCTTGCACCATGAAATTGTGATTCCATTAGAACCATTTTCTATATCAATATTACCATCTGAGGCGATTTCAAATGTACAATGATCAATCCATACATTCTTGCCACCGTTAATCTTAATATTAGTCCAACCAACTTCCTTTTGTGCACCAGCATCATCCCACTGCCACATTTCCTTAAACTTAAGATTTCTAATAACGATATCATTACTACTAATTTTAAGTTCAGTATGTTTAATACTACTGCCATTAGTAGAGAAAATTGTAAGTCCATCAATACCACTTAAACTAATCTGTGTTACATCACTTTTAGCCATAAGCGGATTAGTAAATCCCCCATTTACATTAGCAAGTTCATTAGATGGTTTCTTATACTTTCTTACGAAGTTATACTTTCTAAGGACGCTACTTGTAAGTAAGTCTGATAGATATTGATATCCCAAATCCATATCCTTAGTGATTTCCATGACTTTAACCTGGCCTTTCTGTGCATCACGGATTGCATCAAGAAATTCCTTCTCATCATTAATCACCCTGTAATACTCAGTGCCAACGTATTCACTTCTGTCATGAATATTCCCCTCTACTGAAGCAAATCCTGTCACTGATAGAAAAGAGCTATTATAGCTACTTTTAGTTGTAATAGTTCCAGGAATCTGGGACACTCCACTTTCTGTGGGATAGGCTGATTCATTATTCTTAATTGCCTCAGAATCGCTTCCTGCATAGATTGCCACACTGCCTGGCATTAGAGCTGCTGAAAATGTTAAGACTCCGGCAATAACCAGAGTACCTACCCTTAAAGCACTCTTTCCGCTAAATAATAAATTTTTTCTCATTAAAATACATCCTCCCCCTGTAAATTAACTTTTAGCAAGATAAATGTTAACATATTTTAATGAGAATAACAATAGATTTTATGCAGTTTTCACTGAATTTAACTTATTTTTTTGCTTATATTAGTAGAATTTACCATTATACTGTTTTGATATTCACAATTTAAAATTTAACTTGTCATAAAATTTACAGTTTAATATTAGAATTAAAAAATCATCTTGTCATAAAATTTACAGTTTAATGTTAGAATTAAAAAAGGACTATCCTAATTGGATAGTCTCTCTCTTTTTTTACTGAATTTCAGCTTTATATACTTTATATGAATAAATCGATCCTGAGTACCTATGTGAATCTGCTTATTACACTGAAATGAAACATTATGGACTCCGTTTTTGTTGATATGATTCAGGCATCTTATGACCACATTTGCACATCATTTTTCTGCCCCATACCCTGTCGGATATCCTTGTACCGACCGTTATCAAAAGCTCGACAAATATTGCAAATGTTTCAAGCTTTGACCTGGTGAACATTAAACTTATTGCTGCTTTTTTTCCGCTTGATGTTTTTTCTGATTCATTCATTCTTTTTGCATATAGAAGTTCTGATACAGCAATATCTAATGCCTGGCATAAATATGAAGGACAGAAACTGAGAATCCGTAAAACACCTGCCTATTTCTGTAAAGGTATAGTTAGATTCATAAGTTGTTGAAATCAGATATTTTAAGTGTTAAAATTAAAGAGCGATTTGGTATGTTTAACATATCATCTGAGAAACACCGATTGGTTGCGCCAACAACCTTTCCGGTGTTTTTCTTTTATAAAAATCCTCAAATGCTGTCTGTACGCGCTTGTTGATATCGTTGTCCTCACAAACATATAAGTTAATGCTAGCAGAATAAAAGCTTATTATTTGCAAAACTCTTTTTATAAAAAAATTATTTGCAAATACATAAGAGTTCTTTGGAAAATAATCTATGTTTATGACAATTGCCTTACCATTGTTACTTCCATTCTCAAAACTATCAGCAGAACTCTATAATTCAATTGCTATGCCTGTACCATAATCAATTGCTCTTTCAACATAGGTTAGAAGTGCCTTGTATGCATCCTGGAAGAAATCAGGTATTCCTAATTTTCTCTGGTTTACGATGACTTCTTTCAGCTTTAAACAAGCATTATAATCAAAGAAGTCATAATCTCCATCATCTAATAATGTTTCACATTCTGCATTAACTCTATCAACCATATTGTCAAGAAACCATGTGCTTTGTTCATCACCAAAATATATTTCTTCTACTCTCGAGTCAGGTTCCATAGACAAATCATATGTTGGACCATATTTCTTCATATCATCAAGTGTTTTTGCCAAATATAATCTCATGTTTACATTTCCCTCCTCTTCTTGATTTTAAAATGCGTCTCTTCATTAGTTCCAGGAGTGCCATCAAGTTTAACGTACTTCTTTGCTTTATTATCAAATATACGCAGATAACCCGATGGCATATCAGCCTTTATTGTATAGTTTGCATTTCTGAAAACATATTTTACACCCTTTGCTTCTCCCTTTTTGCTTGGTGTAAACTTAGAAACCACGTCATTAAGGTTTACTTTATTCTTCTCCCAATTCGAATTATATTTTGATTCTCGTAATTTACTCTTGTAATAGCGGATGGCATCAAGCATTGAGCTATGAATCATTATTCTTGCATAGAATTTTGCTGCTTTTGAATAACCTGCTTTACTGTCTGACATAGGGCACCTCCTTACATAATCTGTGAAAATCTGTATACGTTCTGAAGTCAATGCCCAATATATCAAGTTGTCTTTCAGCTATTTTATCGTGTTTGCCATATAGAATCAGTTTTTCCGGTAACAATACAAGTATTTTTTTCATGAATGAATAATCGCATTCATCAGCTGTTGTATCGCATCCTAAAAATCCTGCGGCAACCATTACTCCATGTGGAGTATTTTTGAAAATTACATCTGGATCAAGTCCACCAGTTCTTGTGTTTAATAATATTTTTATACCATTAACGGCAAGAACAGCCAAAAACAGATGATTCAATAAAATTATTGCCTCTTGCCATTCTTCATCCATATCTGAAGTTACAGTCACATCCATGCCTATAACTCCCATAAACAAAGAATATTCTTCAATCTCATCCAATACTTTGCCTATTCTTGGGTATAAGTTTTTATCCCTTCCAAAAAAACACAATACTGTTTTGGCTGGATTGATGATACGCCAATTTTTTCTCTGTGAATATGGCACAACCATCTCTGGCCATTCATCTAGGAACATGTCCTTTGTAAAAATCGGCAATCCATTTTCATCGAAAGTAATATCCTTATCTTTGAGATAATCGTACATTTCATCAATAGAAATGAAAAGATCTAACATGCTTCTTATTTGCATATTTTACCTCCTATTACGAAATACTCGGAGGAAATGTGCAAACATAATACGATTTGGTATGTTTAACACATCATCCTCTCCTAATTTAATTGTTCTTTATTTATCAAAATACCTGCGCCAACAGTTATTTTTTTTCAATTTTATCCTGTCATTTAGCTACCTCCTAATATTTCTGTCGCTTTTTTGCAAAGCCCTTTGATACATGATATTTCTTTGTGATTTCACTCACAGACATGCCTTTAGTCTCTTCGTATGGCATTGCTACTTCTCCAGCAAGAGCTTTTACTTGCCATTCTACACTGCAGTATACTTGTGCTTTCTTAAACGAACGCTGAAGAGTTGGTGTATAACCTATCTCATACATAAATATATGGCACATTTCGTGTAAAATAAAACCTAGATAAGCTCCGATTCTGTCCATTGCTCCATCATAAACATATTGCTTTATTTCTATGGTGAATCCATTGCCTTCATTCTTAATACATTGAGCAACAACATTCTTTGGCATTGCGTCATCTTCAACCACACTGTATGTGCTGCCTTCAAATACATCCGGTAGCTTTTCTAAAGATTCGAGCACCGGAAATGGACCTTCTTCTGGTACGTCAAATAATTCTCTAAAAAAAAGCGAATATGTTCTAAGTTTAGCCCTGCTCACAGGCTTTGTTATGTAGTCCAATTTAGTTTTCCTCCTTCTTCTGTAATAATTTAATTATCCTGTCTGCCGTTTCGTCATCAATGTCATCAAATGATCTTGCAAATTGCAATGCCACCTTACGTTGCATTATAGACGAGTCTTTCATATCAATTTTTGTTTGAACCCTGGATTCTTCAATAGCTTCATTTAATTCTGTCCGTTCATCTGTGCTCAAATTATAAAATTGGGCAATAGTCTCTGCCCATCCTTTAGGTACATTCTTCTTTCCATTTTCTACTGCAGATAAAAATGGAGTCGTTGTGCCCAACATTTCTGCCATATCGCCCATTACTTGATGATTTTTGACACGTAAAACTCTCACAAATTCACCAAACCTCGTATACATATAGTGCACTCCTTTCTACAACTGTAGAATATCACCTTTTAAACAAAAAATCAATAATTTTATTAACCTATTTTTGGTTAACTTAGATAACCCCTATTCTTTTTAACTCCTATTTCCTGCGATAGCTTGTATCTACTATCCTATAGACAGCAATAAAAAAGCCCTGCCATCACTGGCAAGGCTCTATATACACGCATTTTTAGTTTCCTTCATCTTATATTTTTTATCAAGAAACTTTTTTGCATCCTCTGTAGTAATTTTTCCCTTTTTTTCTTTTTCAATATATTATTTAAAATCTGCAGTAGGTTCGAGACCATCAACTATTTATCAGATTCCGGCATAGAATCACATTTATTTATCCAGCTCCTTAATAATATTCAAAAGATATCCTCTTAGATACAATCCGAATCCCCATACAAAAGAACCACACACCGTCGTAATAATCTTCTGAATTGTAGTCACGGAAATCAGGCTTGTGTACTGGTAAACTAAATTGGTAACATGATGTTCGATAATATATAATATAATCATCATGAAGGAGGAACATCATGTCAGTACATTATAGTGAGGAATTTAAGAAAGATGTTGTTAAAGCATATATGGATGGTGATAGACCTATAGTCCAGATTGCTGCAGATTACAACGTCGCTAAGAGCACAGTCTCAGAATGGGTAAAAAAATACGGAGAAGAATGCCAATATAAGAAAAATACCACAAAAACTAATGAATCAGAATCTGCTAAAGAGATTCGTCGCTTAAATAAGCTATTACATGAAAAAGATAAGGAAATTGATTTCTTAAAAAAAGCAGCGGCATTCTTCGCCAAGGAGATAGATTAGTGGTATATCGCTTCATTGACGAGCACAAAGAAAGTTTTGGTTTAAGATGGCTGTGCCGACATTTCGGAATTAGCCTTAATTGTTATTACAATTATCTTGCTGATAAAAAAGAGGATTATCATAAGCAGCGTGAAGCCATCTTAGAAAGGATTAAATACATTTTCTATAACAACAATAGAACTGTTGGACATAGAGCTGTAAGGATCTTTTTAAAAAGATATGGCATATATTTGAGTAAAACAACAGTGCATAAATATATGAATAAAGATTTAGGACTTGGCGCAGTTATAATGCGTAAAAAGCCTAATTACAAACGCTGCAAAAAGCACAAGATATTTGATAATCTACTTAAACAAAACTTTAACGTTAATGAAAAGAATAAAGTCTGGTGCACAGATTTTACCTATATGCGTCAGCCAAATGGCAAGTTTAGATACAACTGTACTATTATTGATTTATATGATAGATCAGTTATTGCTTCAAAAAATAGCGATTATATAAATACAGAACTTGCCATCGATACATTAGAGGAAGCTCTCAATAAAGAAAATCACCCAAAGAACTTAATATTACATTCAGATCAGGGAGTTCAATATACTTCCTGGGAGTTTGTTGCTTTCTGTAAGGATAATGGTGTTACTCAAAGTATGAGTAAAGCTGGTTATCCTTATGATAATGCGCCTATGGAAAGATTTTATAATACATTTAAGAATTGTTTTTATTACAGATACACTTTTGAAAGTGTTGAAATGCTTGATGAAATGACAAGAAGATATATGAATTGGTACAACTATGTAAGACCACATTCAGCTAATGGATATTTGACTCCTATGGAGGCAAGATCAAAGTAGTTATTTTCGGACCAAAGTGTTACCAAAAATCTTGACCAGTACAATATTTACTGATTCAACCTTGTTAATGGCACAAAGCTTTTTCCCCGCGTCTTTGCTGGACGCTCCGCAATGGAAGGCCTGCTCTGTCGGTAATCCATAATCGAGTACAATAAGCCTATCATGACAATCCGGATTTGATTTAATCCGAAGCGATGGGTACTGGTTTATAAAATCATTAACCACAGATGTCGTAAGAAATCCTCTCTTGCCATGCCCATTCTCCGTAAAAAGAATTACTTCCACGCCTGTTCCGTGAAGTCGCAATTTGCGACTTCATGTATTCTATATTCAAACAAAGATGTTTTTTGTGGTCGCAAAAATCGACCGCAAACCTTACACAAGGCATTTGAGATAAGAATTTCATATGCCGACACTGGCATAATTGAAACCCACGATTTGCTTCAGCAGATGCTTAATCTTGTAAATATGCTGATACTTGCTGGTGATTTAGAGTTTGCACGTCTTAAATCTGTATACGGATATCTGAATAATCTGTATATCAGATAGCACAAACCTGAGAAAGCACTAGAGCATAAAAAATGGCTGAATGCCAGAAATAAACAAAATAAGAATATCACACACAGAAACGCATAAGCTATTAATGCCACTAAAAAAGCTGTTTGACATCGCCAGATATCAATGGTATAGTATCTTTAGTGGTTGCGCTGCGGAAACTTGCGATGCCCGCAGCCGGTGGAGTTCCATGCGTGGGCTCCACTTTTTTTATGCCAAATAAAGGAGGATTCAGAAATGGCTAATAAAACATTTTACACATATGATGAGCAAATCGAAAAGCTTGAAAAAGAAAAGCAACTTATTATTTCTGATTCTGAATTTGCCAAAACCACTTTACAAAAGTTAAGCTATTTTTCATTAATCGGCGGATATAAGGATTTATTTAAGCATAAACCATCCGGTAATTATCTACATGGAGTTACTTTTGAGGAAATTACCGCTTTCTATTACTTTGACGAAGAATTAAGAACGCTCTTTCTAAAATATATCTTACATGTGGAAAGACAGTTAAAATCCATGCTTTCCTACTACTTTTGCGAAAAATATGGAGAACAACAGACGGCATATTTAACTGCAGCTAATTATAACTATACTCGCAGAAATCAAAGCAAAATAAATCACCTGATTACTACCTTAAGTAAAACCATCGCCTTACCAAACAACTATAGTTATATCACTCATCATGCAACAGTGTATGGAAATGTCCCTTTATGGGTAGCAACCAATGCGCTTACTTTTGGACAAATTTCAAAAATGTATCAATATACTACTTCGGATATCCGCACCAAAGTTAGCCTGAATTTTGCCAATATGTCAGAGGTTCAATTGCATCAGCTCATCCGTATCCTTGCAAGCTGTAGAAATGTATGTGCTCATAATGAGAGGCTTTATTCATTTCAAGTAAATGAAGCTATTCCTGATACGGTTTTACATAGTAAATTACAAATACCACAGAAAAACGGACAATATGCTATCGGCAAGAAGGATTTATTTGCAGTAGTGATTGCTTTGCGTTATCTTATTGATAATCAGGAATTTAAACAATTTAAAGCTGAGCTCAAACGATTGATTCATTCTGTTCTCAAGAACTGCCCACACATCAGCCAGGAACTACTATTTTCCAAAATGGGTTTTTCTGAAAACTGGGAAAAAATTGTATGCTATAAAAAATAGTTACATGACGTACAATCAGCGAGAGAAGTTACACACATGTTTGCTATTAATATAACCAATGTAACTATTCTTCATCATAAAAGTCATCAAGTACATACATCGGGTGATGTATTTGACTGTAAAATATTGGAGTCGTCTAGTATAAGTGACTGCAAACCAGAATGACTTAAAGAGCTATTAGAAGATGTATCATCACTCTGGCAAACCTCTTTGGTATGACTGTCAGAACCTGTTTTCTTCTTGGACGCATTAAGTCTTTGGGGTTTAAAATGATTAGCATCTTTTCGATCCTTGAATCCGGTCCGATAAACAAAAGTCCTCGGGAAATCTTTTAATATTTCTTTTCATTGCTTTATTGATATTCTTGGTCTCAACCTAATACAGAATTGTCAAATCGCACTATCATAACTTGTCTTCCTCGTATATCATAAATCAATTAAGAAATATCAATGTTCTGACCGGTTCTTTCAATTGTCTTATTTTCTTCATTTGTTACAACTTCATCCATACGACACCTCATCTATATAAAACATTTTTATTTGAGGTTACAAATTGGAACCTCAAATGATATTTAATTTACACAACTTGTTTATATGTCACTATAGAGAGAAGCAAAGAATATAATTTCAAATAGAGGATTAACAATTGCATAACTGCAATTTATAATAATGTTGTGAGTTTGCAAACATCACATGTTCAGAAAAGAAGGAGGAAACGAAAATGTATAGATCCTCTGACATATATGAAAATATCGTTAGATTTACTCACTTCAGAATAACGCATAAGAAAGGAACGGTGCGATATGGGAGATTTTTTTCAAGGAAAAGACGAACGTATTGTAGATGGCACTCGATATACAAGATATCTCGATTTGAACAAATGGTATGGCATTGTGGTTCCTAAGGATGAAAACGCATATAATGAGATGTGTGACTATAAAGTATGGGATGACAATAAAGGTGATATAAGAGATATTTACTGGTTTATGAAATTTCACGAAGACAAGTTTTATCTTATGGAGAAATACTTATTTAATTTCATAGACGCAGAATGCCATCTGTTGATCAATATGTATGAAGAGGAGTGGATAGAAGGAGATAATTTGAAAAAAACTCTCGAGATAACTGATCGCATGATTAACAATTCAGATAATGAGGAATTTCTTGAACTGGCAAAGGAGTTTCGCAACCTTGTTCTGAAGGCAATTGAAGTCAATACATGTGTGGGGTGCTTTTTCTAAAAATCGAAGCATAAAAAGGCTCTCTTACTACCGATAATGGCAGTATGGGAGCCTCTGTTATTTGCAATTCTTTCAACATCTATTTGAATTGTTCTTTCGACTTTATAGAGATGATGCCATATCTTTTATTCCGCTCATCACGTTCTTGTCGTGATTTGTAAAAATGCCCATTCCCTCCAAGCCCAGATAGCCGAGGAAATCGCCATCGTATGAGAACTTTGCTCCATCGTACATATTGTCATATCCTTCATTCAGCCCCCGCCGCCAATGATGGCAGTGTGGGGAGCCTTGATGTTTCTTACTTGCTTTTTTGATTAGGTGGCGAATTACGGTTTTCCTCCTATAGTGATTCTCTACATCCTTATACAGGCGTTCCACTATATGTCATCAACAATCCTCTTCTTTTAAACATTATATTCCGAACCTCGTATCAAGTTGATTGGATTCTGTTTTACCATTAAAATACAAAATGTACCGATTATCATTCTGCTCTTCACCGCTAATTACTGCTTCCACTTGAGTAGCTTTCCATGTAACTTGACACAAATCAGAACTGGCATTTGCCCCATCAGCTGCTATATCAAAAGAATACTTTACAATCGTTCCTGTTTCATCTTGAAGAACTAATCTGGCATGTGTATGTCCAAATGGCCAATCCGGATCTCCTACCTGCTGGAATAATAATTCATATTTTCCATCCGGTGATGTATATGAAGCTACATCATGTATTTTATACTTTGTTGTATATGTAAAAATTCCAGCTAAAATCATAATTAGAATATTGAAGAATGCCACCATCCCCAGAATAACTCTAACCACTGGTTTCTTTATGGCTTTACAGCATAACATTGAAATAAATGTTGCTATGAATGCTATAACAAAAATCATTTTATTCGCCTCTATCTTTGTCTTTTTCACTCTGAGAAATTCTCTCTGTAAGTAGCCTTGGCCTTTGCGCTGGTCAGATCCAACTCGTCCATATCCACTTTAACCTAGATATGATGCTTCGTTTCAGATAGTTTGGACAAAAGACAGACAGTCTCCACATGCACAGTTCCAGGGAACATATCCACTAGACAGACCTTCTTAATCTTATAGCCTCTTTCCTGTAACATTACTAAATCTCTTTGAAGAGAAGTTGGCTTACATGAAATATAAACCATAGAATCCACACCATAATCAATAATTTTTTCTAGGGCCTTAGGATTAATACCATCTCTTGGTGGATCAAGAACGATAAAATCAGGCTTATCTTCTATCTTATCAAGGGCAGTTAATACATCTTCTGCAATAAATTCGCAGTTATCAAGTTCATTAAGCTTAGCATTTTCCTTAGCTGACTTAACTGCATCTTCAACGATTTCAACACCAACAATTTTTTTAGCAACAGGAGCCAAAATCTGAGCAATTGTACCTGTTCCCGAATAAAGATCAAAAATAACCTTATCCTTAGTCTCACCAACATACTCTCTTGCCTTTGAATAAAGAACCTCAGCTCCTAAAGAATTAGTCTGGAAAAATGCAAATGCAGCAATCTTAAAATTAAGACCTAAAAGCTCTTCTGTAATATAATCCTGACCATAGATAATTTCTGTGCCCTCATTAATTACAACATCAGCAATAGAATCATTAAGTGTGTGTAATACACCAACAATCTTTCCTTCTAAATCAAGCTTTAATAAGGCATCAGATAATTCCTTAATCTTAGCATCATGATTTTCTTGTGTTGTAGTTATTAAATCAATTAGGATTTCTTTTGTCTTAACAGCCTTACGTACAAGTAAATGTCTTAAGAAGCCTTCATGACTATTCTTTCCTAAAAATTTAAGGTCATTACTAGTTGCCCAAGCCTTAACACAGTCAAGAATCTTAGAATAATCCTTATCTACAATCTTACATCCTGATACATTAACAATGTCATACATACTGTTTCTCTTATGAAGACCAAGAGCTAATGGGCCATCTTTAAATTCATCTCCAAAAGAGAATTCCATCTTATTTCTATATTCTTCAAACTTAGGACTACCTAAAATTCCTTCAAATTCATAATCCGTCTTAGCCACAGCATCAATAAGTTTTTTAACCTGTTCTCTCTTCATTTCAAGCTGTGTATTATAATCAACTGTCTGATACACACAACCACCACAATTACCAAAATGTGGACAGACTTCGTTAGTTTCACTATCAGCTTTCTTAATAACCTCTAATAATCTACCTTCACACTTACCATGTTTCTTTTTATTAACCATAAAGCTTACTTCCTGACCTGGGATAGAGTTTTTAACTATAACTCTACTTGGCTCTTCTTCCCCCATAGGAATAAAACTAGCATTAGCAATAACCACATCATTAGCAGATAAATCTCCCTTATCTACCTTAGCAATTGGCTCAACTACTGCTTTATTAGGAAAATCTGCATATAAAACTCTACCTGTATAAACTTCACCTTTTTTCAAATTCTTTCTCCAATCTTTATCCAATAAATAGCCTAATCATATTATCATAAAAAATATATTTCCTTCAACACTAAAAAAGCCCTTTCTATCTTAGGATAGAAAGGACTTAAATTCTTATCAAAACAAATGACACAACTAGTAAGTCAGCGAATCTGACTAATTCTCAAGTTCAAAATCATCATCATCATCAAAATCATCATCGAAGTCATCATCATCAAAGTCATCATCAAAATCATCTAAATAATCTGGTGTGAAATATCTATAAATTGCATATGCCACAGCAGCAATTGCTGCAACTGCTGCTAAAACAGCAAGTACGATAACAACAATATTAACCTTCTTACTCTTCTTAACTTCTACTTCCTTCTTACGTAGAATATCATTAAGTTTTGTAGCAGCAATGATTTCTTCAATTTTGTCCTTACTCATATGCCCTCTCCTTTCAATCACGGTCAATCTTTAATTAGAATTATATCATAGTAATTTTAATGTTGCAATAAACTTTACTTTTTCTTAAGATTTGCAAATTGACTAAGCATGCGCTTAATTCCAAACTCCTCAAAATCTACTGTGACCATATAATCTCTTGGAGACTCCTCTATTTTTTTGACAATACCCTCACCAAATTTAGCATGAATAACAGTGTCCCCTTCTCTATAACCGAGACTTTCTATTCCGCCAAGTCCAGTACTAGGGCCTTCTTTACTAGTCTTAAAGGCACTTACATTAGTGCTTCTTTTGAAGGCTGAATCTTTCTTATTTCCCTTCTTTAAATCAAAAAGATCCATTGGGAATTCCTTACCAAAACCTACCTTAGTATTATTAGTCTTAAAACCTGAATTACTCTGGCTAGGCTTAGTTGTATATGCACTTGCAGAAGATGAATAACTTGATTTATAAGCATTGCCACCGTAACTTGAAGAATAGCTCTTACCTATTGGAACTCTCTTGCTTTCATATTCCTTAGTTTTACCAGAACCATAAGCTGATAAAATACTCTTTCCAACTGCTCTAAAATTAGTCTTGTTACCTGAAGAATAATCCTCATCCCCACCGTAACTAATATTCTTGTTATTACTATAACCGGTGCAATTATTCTCGATATTAAGATACTCTTCTGGAATTTCCTTTATAAAACGAGAAACCTTACAGCTTTGAGTTTCTCCTCTAATCATACGCATCTTAGCAGCAGAAAGATAAAGCTCCTTCTTGGCTCTAGTGATACCTACATAACAAAGACGTCTTTCCTCTTCAATTTCCGTTGGATCATCGCTAGTAATAGTCATATAACTTGGGAAAAGGCCATCCTCCATACCAGTCATAAATACTATAGGGAATTCAAGACCCTTAGCTGAATGAAGTGTCATAAGCATTACCTGCTTTTCCGACTCATCTAAATTATCAATATCTGCAATTAAGGCAACTTCTTCAAGGAAGCCTGAAAGAGTTGGTTCAACTTCCTCTTCCTTACAAGTCTGCTCATAACTTACTATCTTAGAAATCAATTCATTAATATTCTCCTTACGAGCCTCAACCTCTTCTCTTTCTTCCTTTTCAAGTAAGCTGTCAATATATCTTGTTTCCTCTAAGATTTCTTCAATTAATTCATGAAGAGAAATATCATCAAGTCTTTCTCTAAACTTCTCAATTAAATCTACGAAAGGCTTAACCTTACCTGCACCACGCTTGATAGAATCTATGCTATCAATTTCAGTTAAGGCATCCCAGAAAGTAATCTCATTATTATCAGCGTATTCCTGAATGTTATTAATTGTAGTATCGCCAATTCCTCGCTTAGGAATATTAATGATTCTTTTAACTGCCTGACCATCATTAGCATTATCAATAGTCTTTAAATAAGCAAGTAAATCCTTAATTTCCTTTCTCTGATAGAAACTTACACCACCATAGATTCTGTAAGGAATATTACGCATAAGTAGCTTTTCTTCTAGGGCACGGGACTGGGCATTAGTTCTATAAAGAATGGCAATGTCATTATAATCCCATCCATCTCTAACCTTCTCAGCAATCATAGAAACAACGCCTTCAGCCTCTGTAAAGCCTGAATCATACTGAGCAAAATTTACTAAATCCCCTTCTCCATTCTCTGTCCAAAGGGCCTTATCCTTTCTGCCTCTATTATTCTTAATTACAGCATTAGCCACATTAAGAATTGTCTGAGTTGAACGGTAATTCTGCTCTAACTTAATAACCTTGGCACCGTCAAATGTAGTCTCAAAACTTAAGATATTAGTGATATTAGCACCTCTAAACTTATAAATTGACTGATCATCATCACCAACTACGCAAAGATTTCTATACTTATCAGCAAGTAAACTAATAAGCTTAAACTGAGATGTATTAGTATCCTGATACTCATCTACCATTATGTACTGGAACTTCTCCTGATAGTAATTAAGAACTTCATCATCTTTTTCAAAAAGTTCTACAGTCTTAAAAATAATATCATCAAAATCAAGGGCATTATTAAGACGAAGCTGCTTTTGGTATTCTCTATAAACTTGAGCAATTCTTCTTCCGTTATAGTCTCCGCCTACTGAAAGTTCATAATCAGCAGGAGCCTGTAACTCATCCTTAGCCTTAGAAATTGCGCTCATAATTGAACGTTCCTTAAGCATCTTAGTATCTATATTAAATCTCTTACAAATCTCTTTAATGACACTTTTCTGATCTTCTGTATCATAGATTGTAAAGTTGTTATCATATCCAATTCTATCTATATATCTTCTTAAAATACGCACACAAGTTGAGTGGAAAGTTGAAACCCAAACCTTACCTGCATTCTCACCAACAGCTAAATCCACTCTTTCCTTCATTTCTCTCGCTGCCTTATTAGTAAAGGTAATGGCTAAAATATTGTAAGGGGCTACCTTACAGTCATCTATTAAATATGCAATTCTGCTTGTTAAAACCTTAGTTTTACCAGAACCCGCTCCGGCAATAATAAGCAATGGGCCCTCAGTTGTCTCAACAGCCTTCTTCTGCATTCTATTAAGTCCACTTAAGTTCATATCAACCTCTCATAATCTCTTCTTAAATCTCAAACAAAAATCATTATATCATAAATGAATTCCAAAGAGAACATCTTTTCGAAAAAGAAAGCCCTAGTATTTTGCCAATAGGCTTTAATACTAGGGTTTCTTTAAAACAAATATTTTTATATTGGTTTTATTATCACATTTAACTAAATTAACTTTGTTCCGCAATTTCCACAAAACTTAGTTCCTGTTGTTGGTGTGCCACAATTAGGACAAAACTTTGGAATCTGACCAATTATTGTAGGATTTGTAAAACCTGCATTAGCTCCCTGATTAGCATTATTCATTGAATTTACCATCTGTGAGCCAAGAGCCATTCCCATACTTGCACCAACCATATCACCAGCAAGGCTTGAACCGCCCTTTGACATTCCATCAGCCATAGAAATATTAGTGTACTTATTCATATCTCCAACCATAGCCTGAGCTGCTGCCTTGTTCTGCATTCTAGTAACTTCTTCTGGATATGAAACGCTAGCAATGTTAAAATCTGTAACACTAAAGCCTAACTTGCATAATTCCATATCAAGATCTGACTTAATACCTGCTGAAATCTGTAAGCTGTAAGCTTGTAGATTGAAAATGTCTTTACCTTCCGTAGCAATCCATTTCATAAGTAATTGATCAACCACGGCAGACACTCTAAGCTTAACATCCTCTACTCTATACTCTGTCTTAACTCCAGCTAACTTATCAATAAGAGTGATGTAATCATCCACCTTAAAAGAATAATTACCAAAGGCTCTTATTGGAAGACCACCTGGTAAATTAAGCTGTGGTGCGGCAAGAACTACTGGGTTTTTAGTGCCCCACTTTTCAGTAAACTCTTTAGTGTTAACAAATAAAACCTCAGCTCTTAAACCACTGTTAAAACCGAACTTAAAACCCTTTAGAGTAGAAAGGAAAGGAATAATATCAGTTTCAATATTGTATTCACCTTCATCCTTAAAGACACCCTCTATCTTTCCGTTATACATAAAGATAGCGTCCTGTCCTGCTCTAAGAATAAGTTTAGAACCTTTTTTTATTTCATTGTTTGACCACTTGTGGAAAATGATGTCATCTCTATGCTCATTCCATTCCACAACATTGGCAAATTGACCACCAAAAATACCCATTTTGTCTCCTTAGAATTTCTTTAAAAATATATTTCCCACGCCTTTGTAGTAATAAAAGACTAATAGCTCTTTATTATAGACCCATCTGAGCCTTAAGAGCTGCTAATTCATCATCTACTGCCTGATTTGTAGGATTTGCATCATACTTAGCTGTTAAGCTATCGATGTTATTGTCTTCTTCAAGCTTGTTAAGCTCAGACATTGCATTAGCCTCATCAAGCATCTTGTCTGCCTTTGCTTCCATCTTCTCAAATGCAGCCATACTTGAGCTTGCGCCCATTCCCTTGCTTGCTACCTTATTAATCTTTTCCTGAGCCTTTGCAGCCTTAACCTTAGCCTTAATTGTATCTCTCTTAGCTTCAAGTTCAGCAGCATCCTTAACTAACTTATCATGCATCTGACGCATCTTTGTAGCATTTGCCTCAGCTGTCTGTGCAAGCTGTGTAAGTGAAGCCTGATTTGAAACTAATACCTGCTTCTTTTCAAGGAATGTTCTAGCATCTGCTTCGTTACCTGCAAGTAATGCCTTCTCAGCATATGACTGCATCTTAGCGATCTGCTCGTTACATTCATTTAATTCTCTCTTAGTTCTAGCCTCTTCTGCCATAACTGAAGCAGTTTCAGCCTTAACCTCTGCTAAATCCTTCTCAAGATTTCTTAAATACTGATCAATCATCTTCTCTGGATCTTCAGCCTTATCAAGTAATGCATTAATATTTGCACTCATAATATCCTTAAATCTTGTTAAAATTCCCATGTTTTCCTCCAAATCTCCCTTACAAGGGTAAAACAAATTTAATTTGTTTCATTATAATATAAATTTAAATTCTTGTCACCTATCTCTATTTCCTTAGGCAATTTAAATTTATCACAAAACTGGTATTTTACAAAGGTAAAAGACTGCACTTTAAGACTTATTTTATGCATTTTCAAACACTTTTTATGACTTCTAAAAAATATTATTAATAATGTCATCTAGTTTTCAATACTACTTGCTATATAAAATTTTTTTCTATATAATAAACTTTGAACGCATTTTAAGCTATTCAATACTAAATACTGAAAAGAGGTTCATAAATATAACTATGAATGATGATAATAAAGCGTTTATTAACGCACTTTTAAAGAAATTAGTAAAACTTAATTATATAAAGCCAAATGATGTTCCTAACATCAATCTATATATGGATCAGGTGACAACTTTCATGGACGAGCATTTAAGCGATGTGAAGCGCCATGAGGATGATAAGATTCTTACAAAGACTATGATTAACAACTACACTAAGAACAACTTATTACCTGCCCCTGTTAAGAAGAAGTATTCTAAGGAACACATTTATATCCTTACTTTCATTTATTATTTCAAGAACATCTTGTTTATAAGTGATATTCAAAAGATACTTAATCCTTTGACAGATAAGTTCTTTGATACTGATTCAAAGCCAGATCTTGAGACTATTTACAATGAGATTTACTTACTTGAGAAGACTCAGATTGACTACTTATCAAAGGATGTTATTAAGAAGTCAGAAATTGCCAATGATTCTTTTAAGGATGTTGAGGACGAGGATGAAAGAGAATTCTTACAGCTCTTCTCTTTAGTATGCCTTTTAAGCTTTGATGTTTATATGAAGAAGAATATCATTGAGAACTTAATCGATGATTTTAACGCTAAGCAGGAATCAAAGAAGAAGAAGGCTGTTAAGACTGAGAAGAAGGAATCTAAGAAAGAAACCAAGAAGGAATCTAAGAAAGAAAGTAAATAATTAAT
>JAEEGI010010420.1_pt1 | contig 20191 bp, 11 predicted proteins | sample 8958751 | NCBI WGS metagenome assembly JAEEGI01 (sample SAMN16246545, study PRJNA631951) | gut metagenome | biome: gut microbiome; feature: rumen; material: KS-attached | host: Bos | place: Iran: Karaj | collected 2018-10 | reverse complement strand
CACATTGGCAGTGAAGTCATAGAGCAGTATTTCAGAATTACCATTATAGGTTTCCCATACCTTGCCATCCTCTTCCCTAAGCAAGGCAACCTGATAGGGAGTGCCCTCGCCATTCAGAGTTTCCATGACTTTCGTATATCTCACTTCGTTAATCAGTGTGTCACCTGAAAGCCAATTGACTAAAGTGTTGTAATGACCTTCAGTATCTTTACACACTATAGCATCAAGCGTATACCATTCATTGCCCTCCTGGATCATAGGCACATACTCTTGCGCTTGTGTTTTAACCCCTCCCGCCATCAGCAGGAGCGCAAGCAGGGTGTAAAGTCTTGTCGTTTTCATTGGTCTATTTGTGTTTTGTTCTTCATTCCTTTTCTGTCGTTATCCAAGAATTTGCAGAACTCCACCAAGCTGCGCTGTATCACGCCACCCACCTGCAACTGCTCTTTGTACTGTGCCACCATAGTGGGCGACATGCTGCGGTTCAACGCAAAACGCACCACTTCCATATTGGCCTCTTTGCACAATAGGATGCCAATGCTGGGATTCTCGTTGGAGCGCCGCTCTTCTTGATCCAACGCCTCCAAATAGAACTCCAACTGCCCAAGGTCTTTGGGCTGGAACTCCGTTGTCTTCAGTTCAATGGCAACCATGCATTGCAACAGCCGGTGGTAGAACAGCAGGTCAACCTTGAAAGCTTTGCCTCCCACCATGAGCCGATGCTCTTCATCGATAAACAAAAAGTCTTTGCCCAGCTCAAGGATGAAGTCCTTCATGTGTTTGATTATGCTCTTTCGGAGTTTTGTTTCCTTGTAATTGAGCGGCAGGCCCAGCATGTCCAAACTGACACGGTCTTTGAACAGTAGAGGAGCCTGCGGGTATTGGGTTTGCAGCATCTGCGACTGAACATCACGGCTGCCCAGTATGGCCGACATCGTATCGGTCTTGATAGCACGTTCCAGTTCCTTGTTTTGGAGTCGTTCTCGCCATGCATACATTATGTAAAACAGCCTCTCCTCATTTGTGCGACAACGATTTAGCACTATTTGATGGTTGCCCCATCCTGTACAGAACAGGACTTTCGGAATTTGTGCCGTTTCGAACGGCACAAATGGATTGGGTTGAATTTGTGACGATTGGATTGGCACAACCTGATGATTGGGAATTTGTGCCATTTCAAACGGCAGAATTTGTTGAGGCTTAACTTTGCCAATCAACTCGATAAAGGCCGGAGATGAATAGGTTTCATAGAACTGAACCATCTTATAAATGGTGCGATAGCTCCAGCCCCTCACCGTGGGGTCTTGTGTATGGATATACTCCGCCAATTGACGAACCACGCCGCTGCCCCAAGCCGCAGTTTTCAATTTACCGGATACAAATCCACCCACTTCCCACACCATCATCACCGACTCGCCGTTAATCTGCTGCACCACACGGTCACGATGGGATGCGATGATGCCATAAATTGCCTCGAAGTCGCTCTTGTATACCGTTATTGAACGGTTTTCGTTTGTGTTCTTTTTCTCCATTCAAATGTTTTTCTTTTGCTTGCAAAGTTAGGCTTTTTTCCGATAGATGGATAACATATCTCCTTATTCCTTAATCCATTTTCCACTTTCCGCTTCGGTCCCTGAGCCTGCCGAATGAGAAATTATTCCATCACCGCCACCCGCGCCACATGCTTTTTCCCGTCAATATCCCTAATCCTCACCAAATAAACCCCTTCCGCCAAACCAGCCACACTGATTTCATTCGCATCGCGCACGGTCTTCACTAACTGCCCGAAGGCGTTGTAAACCTGCACCTCGGCGGCTTCAATGCCTTCAACGACAACCCTGTCCCTAGCTGGATTAGGCCAAAGCGTCAAGCTGTTGTCGTTCTGCTCCGCGATGCCGACAGTCGACGAATAATGGAAATCAAGGATGAAGAGATCGCCGTCCTCGTCCAGGACTAACTGTTCCACCTTGTTGTGAATCGGGAATTCAAACTCAAACAAGTCCCAAATCAACGAAAGGCCCGCAATGCATTCAATTCCAGGTGTCCCGTATGCTGTGTGATAGACTTCTTCCAATTCCCATGTCTCGTCATAAACATAGTAAAAGTATTCGTAATAGTCGGTGCAGTTGTTGTCGGCATCGTACTGATACTCTGTCTTTCTACGATTGCCCCATTCCTGGGTATCAGACTGATAGGCATAGTAGATATCAACGAGAAGATTCCCCGAGGCATCATACTCATAGTCGTCTTTGAAACGTCCCTGCCATTCGTCGGTGGTGTACCAGTAGATGTATTCCGTCTTCTCAATGCAAAATTGCTGAGCGTTATACTGGTAAACGATTTTGTTGTCAGGTCGCCAAAACTCCTGGCTGGTCCACAGGCTTTCGGTTTCCTCTATGCAAAGACCCTCGGTGTTGTAGGTGTATTCGGTTTTTTTCGCTGGCATCCATTCGCCCTCGTTATAGTAGTAGAAAGTGTACGCCTGAAGCAGTCCGTCCTCGTAGTCCCATGTCTTCTTGGCCAATTCTTCCCAGTTCCCGTTCTCCATATCGTAAATAAGAGAAAGGACAAGATGGCTTTCAGCGTCGTAGGTCAGGACTTGTTTCTCGTACATTTCCCAGGTTCCGTCGTACTGATAGCTGGAGCAGTAGATTTCCTCTACAAGGCTTTGCGCATTGTAGACATACTCATATTTCCTCTCATCGTCGTAATCGATGAAAGTGGTCAGACGGTCCAGTTCGTCGTAGGCATATTCGAAAGCAAAATCCATCTCCCATTCATCATAAAGGTAATAAATGGCAATCCAAGTACAGTTGAAATGCGCATCGTAATCGAGAAGGATTCTCATGTCGTCGCCTACGTTCATCGTGACGCTATCCAATTTCATGGTGTAAACATTCTCATGGCGGTTCATTTTCTCCACCAGTTCAAGGCTCTCTTCCCACGATCTCTGTTTGGATTCTTTCTTGATAGGTTGTGCCGAGGCCGACACAATGCAGCACATCAGGGCTGCGATAATGATAGACTTTTTCATTGCTGTTGAGTATCTATAATGTTTGTGATCGATTACTTCCCTAAATGGAAGCTATAGGCATAATGCAAAAACACGCCAGGCTTCAGGCGGTTTTTGACAAATGGATGAGAACCAGTCGCGCTGTCACCAAATTCAATCCCTTCATCTTTAAGATTGACAAGCTGTCCGCCAATACCGAAGTCGGAATGGCCGATGGAATAGCCAAGAATAAGTTGTGAGTAAAACCCTTCCACTGAATAATAGAGAGAATAACCTCCTTCTGCCCACGTGTCTTGTCTTTTTAGGCTAAAGGCATATCCGGCACGAAGCTCAGCGTATGGTTTTGCATTGCCAGAACGGAAGTTATATTTTGCATCTGCAAAGACGGGCAAGTATTGGAGAAATTGGTGTACACAATAATTGGCACCGATGCCCACACCCAAACGGTCAGTCACTTGATAGCGGAAAACAGGCCCCACGGCTCCTTCAAGGTCGATGGAATTAAAAGTGCCTTGAAAAGGATAGCAAAACATAATGCCTGCATTGGCTTCGGCTTGAAGCACAAACTGTCCTTTTTCCTGTGCGTTGAGGCTGCCTGTCGCAAGAAGCAACCCGAATAATAGAAAAATGGTCTTTTTCATTGGTGTTTATTTTATTGGTTCTTTTTCTTGTTGTCACTTCGCGTCACTGCGAGGAACGAAGAAGTACAATGAAGAGTTTCCCTTTATGGGAATGGAGTGGCATTTGTCTTGTGAGCTGTTGTTCGATAAATTTTGCCTTAACTCCATTCCCTAGAAAGGGTGCTCAAACAGTAATTACTCAACAATAAACTTGTTGCTCACTCCATTGTATTCATAAACATAGATGCCTGGCGTGTAGGTGCTCACATTAAGATGGATCCTGTCGGCATCGGGCGAAAGCATCTTGGTGTCCACCAATCGGCCTTGTGAGTCGTAAACATGCATCTCGGTGGCTTTTCCATCCAAAGTGTAAGGCAGTGCAATCATAAACTTGGCAGGGTTCGGATACGGATTTTGTTGGGTGATGACCATCTCTTCTGCCGAAAGATTGCCTTGGGTGGCATATATCTCAAGACTGTAGTTTTCGCTGTAATCAACCAGATCGAATCTTAATTCATTGCCTACCCTATAAACTCCATTCAGCAAATATCCATTTTCACAAAACAGGATTTCACCGTCTTCGTTTATGAAAACCGTAGTTGCAGTACCACCGCCGTACATTGACCTGACACAAAGGCCAATCTCTATCTTATCGTCAGTGTTGAACAAATGTTTTCCTGCAATAACCACATTGAAACCCGTAAAACTGGTAATCCAATCCCCATTCAAGGTGAAGGGAATCTCTTTCGTAAATTCAAAACTCGCATCATACACTGAAAATCCCCTTAGGGCACCCGTATCATCATATTCGCCGAGAACATACGACACCTCGGGCAAGACCTCACAGACATATTCGCGAATAGATTGTTGGAAAACAGGCTGAATGTCTGATCCGTGGTTGGTGAAAGAATGCAACAAAGTGGCTTGGGAAAAAGAAGTCAGGGTTGCAAATACGATAACTAAGGTCAGAATCATTTTTTTCATTTTGTCGGATTGCCGGTTATATCCCATCGGCCCATCGGTTTTATGTATTAAATTTGCTTATCTACTTGTTAGATTAATATTACTCACGGCACCCTATACAAACTCACCTCATCATCCAAAGTACACTGAATCAATCCGAAATGCTTGGCGTAATAAATCTCCGTCGGGAAATTCTTGGTTCTCGGATAGCCAACGTCGACAAGCTTGAGGTGCATCACGCCTTCATAGTTCTTTCCACTCACCTCAAAGGAATCAAGGTATTCGGCCGAATAATCCATCCCTCCATCGTAATCCGTCTCGTAGCACTTGTCGGGATAGAACAGGTTGCCGTCGATGCGCATCGCATAAATGGCTTCGTTGAAGTACATCCTGAATTCGTCGGTGCCTTCGTGCTCGTCGTCATGTTTGTAGGCAGAAATGGTAGTCGAAACCCGCATCGTGCCGTAGGTGTTCGTCCCGCTCTGGGTAATGTGCTCATGCTCGCCTTTGTCCGTATGGATGAAGAGAACGGTGGTACCCGTCTCCGTCGTATACGATTCGGCAGCGTCAAATCTCAGCGACTGCATGATGTCGTTCTCGTCCATCATTGTGAAACGGACGTTCATAGTATCGGCAAACCAGTCGCGGCTGGCATCGTTCACCTGGTAGACTTTCGTCTTCACGCAAGAGGCCATCACCAAGGCCAATGCACACATGATTATGATCCTATTCTTCATAGTACCAGTATTTTTCACCGTTCGACATAATGACACCCAACAAGCCCGTCTCGTAGTTGTAGTAATACGTTTCAGCATAGATGGAGCCTTCCTCTACATTATAATAGTCCGCCGTCAGCTTGAAAACGTCATGGTAGTAATGCCCGTTGATCTCCAAAGAATCAGCCACATTGTAGTTGGAATGGTCCTCGCCGTAGAAAGGAATCCTTGCGGAGCCAACGACAAAGAGGTTAGCCTGTTTCTCAGCCTCCGACGCCATTCCTTCCTCTTCATACAGCATATAAAGGTTCGAGAAATTGATTTCCACGTCGAAAATCGGGTAGTTAGGCGTACATTTCGTGATGTCCACCTCATAGTCATAATAGTAGTTCGGGGCGGGCTTGTACTTTTCAAGATAGATGTAGTCGAAGCCAGTCTCTTTCTGGCGGTGGCGCGACACGGTGAAGTCAATCACCACGCGGTCGCTCTCGTGCTGCATACGAAACACGTCGCCGTCCTGATAAGGCACGGTGGCCAGATACTGTGCTGGGATTTTCCCCAAATCTTTGTACATCGGTTCCTTGTGCTGCGGACAAGCCGTAAGCAACACCATCATCGCTCCAAAGATTATTGGGAGCGATACGATTCTGAATACTTTGTTCATTTTATCCATGGGATATGTTTTTGAATTACAACCCCAAAAATATAGGATTATTGCGTCGTTTTTTCAAGCCCCATGGCCATTACAAACTTTTGCAAAACTACTTCATTGGTTTATAACACATTGCGGTTTTAAATTACAACTTTTTCCTACTCCTCCACTACCACTTTTGTCGCCAAACTCATCCCATCCTTATCGTTAATCCTTACTAAATACACCTTCCCCGCCATCATCAGCAGCGCAAGCAAGGCTATAATTCTTGTTGCTTTCATTTTTCAATTGGTATTATTAGTCCCATTAGTCCTATAAGTCCCCCTTCGTTAGCACAAAAACACGTAAGCACGAAAGCACGAAAGCACGTTAGCACGAATAACGAAATATCCAAACCGCCCAAACTACCTTACCACAAACTTCCGCGTCTCCTCCCCCACACTAATGAAATACATCCCCTCAGCCAGTCCCGTCACGTCAATCTGTTGCGTCTCATCGATGATGCTGCCCTGCAGCAACGTCTGGCCCATGATGTTGGTGATGCGATATTCCTCGTAGGGACGCACCGCGTGCGTCCGAACAAACAACATCCCATCGGTCGGATTGGGATAAACCACCAGTCCTGTCGTAGGAGTCGAAGGGCCGTCCTCCTCAATACCATTATGGTATTCCTGATACACCTCATCACAATCCCTGTCACCGTATTTGAAGGACAATTCTCCATCGCGCCAGAAACAACGCATGCCCTCCACGCGATATTTTTTGTCGGGCGTCATCAATCGTTCCGGGAAGAAACTGGTCATGTGGCCGATGCCGCAGACAATGTTTCCGCTGAAAATGCCGTTTTCATCGCTCACCATCAGCGTCTTATACAGTTCTCCATCGTATTCATAATACCTCACCGAGTCCACATGCATGGTGATGCTCTCCATACCGACCTTAATCTCCCACTCATCGCCAGCCTCGGCACCGAAGTCGTATAGGGCAGTGAATTCCTGCAAGTCCTTGTTCCACCAATACACCACTCCGTCTTCTTCGTAAAGGTATTCACGAGTGACTTCCTGGTGTTCACCCTTGTCATACAGCGTATTGGTACGGATGATGATGACCACAGTCTTGTCATTGACCGTGGTGTCGGATGCATATTCCAAATGCTGATAAGTAATGCTACCATCCTCATTTTGGATTTCATAGTACCACTCCGTCCCAACAAAAGGATAGCCAACCATCTCTATCCCGCTAAACACAGGATAGCCGTCGTTGATATTGTCAACATCATATTCCCAACGGTGTACCAGGGTAAGCACCGCAGGATATTGTTCCACCAAGGCTTCCGCACCTGTATTCAAGGCTTGGACCAAATCGTGGCCGAATTGCACGCTGTCGAGTAACCATTCTGTCGGCGATTCCGTGGGATGAAAAGCACAAGAGTGTTGCATCGGCTCACCTTGGCTTACGCCAGCATGGTTATCCAAAACACCCAACCAATAGCAATCGCTGAAATGGTCATTCTCTTGTTGGATATAGGCGATAGCTCCCTTTGTTTCTGCCGCCGTAATTACTTCACCCGTATTATACACATTCTGCACAGTGCAATGACGGGCACTTCCATCACCACCGATAATGCCCCCTGGGCATCTCGAAGCACTCACCGATCCCCTATTGTACACATTCAGTATATAAGTATAGTTGCTGCTAGTTTTTCCAACTATACCGCCTGCATCTGCATAATACACATCGCTGGTTGCCACATCTCCATAATTAGTGCATTCCACCACATACAAGTTACCAAAAGGATTACCAACGCCAACACTACCGACAATGCCTCCAGCATTTCTATAACCCGACACTTGGGCATAATTATGACAATTCTGTACGGAAAACAGCAAGAAGCTCGGCACAATGATGTCATCCCTGAAACAATAGAAACCGATGATACCGCCACAGTTTCCTGTACCTTCCACATCGCCATAATTCTGGAACATGTTAATGTTGCCATTGCCCAGATAACCACTAATACCTCCCACATGGACATTCCAACTTCCGGAGGAAACCACTTGACCATAATTGATACCTTCCGAGAGATCCACGCAATTCAACATGCCTGCCAGACCTCCAGCGCATCCGCCATGTTCGTCGCCGTCGGCAACAACCTTCTGTCTATTGCAACAAGAGTAATTCATTTCACCGTACCACATTGAGCCCACAATGCCTCCTGCATACTTGCCTCCGTGGACATAGAAACTCTCAACCCAGCCAGTCATCTGACAATTGGACAACACATAGTGTGCATAAGCATCTATATCATTGACTTTTCCAACAACACCGCCAGCACATTCAGAACCTTCCACCTTCACCGCCTCCTTAACACGACATCTTGCAATAGTATAAGTCTCGTCGCTCGACCATTGTTCGCCATAGGTATAGCCTGCATAGCCCACTAAGCCTCCAGCCACACCATTGTCGGTCTTTGCGCAACCATCGTAGATACTACAATCGGAAATGTTTGTCAAACCCGCATAGCCCACAAGGGTGCCCACATATTTCCCATTTCCGCTGACATAGCATTGCGCTAAATGGACATTGTTGATTTCGGCCCCATTGGTGCAGCCAAAGAGACCACCCACGGGCTGCGTATCACCGTCAGTGATGGTTTGGTGCATATTCAAAATGGTTTTGGCATCGCCCCATCCATCGAAATGTCCTGTAAAAGGATGCTCAGGCGTTCCGATGGAAATCCATTGCTGGATACCGCCATCGCAATTGGCCAGATTGATATCCTCCATAATCTTGTAATAGGCATCGCCACCCGTGCCATTGTTGGTCTGTTGTGCAAGCAAAGCCAGTTGTTCCGATGTATATATCAGATAGGGATTCTCTTCTGTTCCGTCGCCGCCTCCGTAGGATTCAGCCGCAGTGCCGTCCCAACAATAGCTTTGTTCCTCGCAATCGTAAGGACCAAGTTGCAGTATTGGATCGCCATTAACCAGATAGCAACGCAGCCAATTCGGATAAGGGCCGTCTTCAATCTCGCCAGAACAAGCGTATGGATAAGGGAACAATCCACTGATTTCGCCTATACCCTCGATGATGGTGCCACCGCCATAGTATCCCAATTCTCCATCGTATGATACCCGTTGAGCCCTAAACTGATGGTTATGCCCCCAACCTTCATAATAAGTAAGTTCCGTCACCGTGACTTCATAGGTACAGGAATCAATCTCGCAAGTCCACGATTCGCCCACTTCGGCATCGAAGTCATAAAGCGTGGTGAATCTGCCTAAGGTCTGGTTGTACCAATACACCTTACCGTTGTCCTCATAGACATACTGCTCATTGCCATTGCCACCGAGGAACTGCCGCGAAATAACGCTGCATTGGTGGCCTTGAATGATCGTATCACCAAGCACCTCCATATGATAATAGGTAATGGGACTGCCCATAAAAGAAGGAAGGTTGAAATACCACTCCGCGCCTTGGGGAGCGAAATGGTCATCGAAATACGGGTCTTTGTAGATCAACTCCCCGTCTTGATAGACCTCTCCCAAATGGTATTCAGAGCCATCCAAAGGGAGCAATTGAATAGGATAAAGCAGGCCATAATTGCAGCCAATTCCTTCAATCCAATTTTTGCTATAAAAATGTTCTCCTTCCGAACAATCATAATCAAACCAAAAACGTTTTCTCGTGCTTCCATTGATTTCAATCTCGTCAATATCAAAAATGGCTTGAGAATAGCCAGAATAATAATCATCGCCATCAAAAGGGAACCAGTCACACTCGGAAAGCGAGAAGTCATAAATGAGTCGCTCCTCATTCGGCTCCATTTCAAAATACAAATAATTGGGAATATTTACCGCATTGAGTATCCTGAAATACCATTTGCCATCAGCTTCCACACGCATGCCGCCAAAACAATCTCCATCGATGACGTTGCCATAAGACGTACAATTAATCACCTTATGATAAGTCATGCCGTCTACTACGGTATCCCCTTTTATTCCGATTTGGATATAAGGTGCCCAACCCAAATTGAAGTTTTGGTAATAGATGGCCCACCGCGTGTTATCCAAAGTGAAGCTATTCTCATTATTATCGCAGTTAAAATCACGCTCATGATATAAAATGTCGCCATCTTCCACATAACAACGAAGGTATTCTATCTCACTTGCATCATACAAAATGTCGCCATTGCAAGTCCAGACGCTGGGGAACAAGCCTTTCTCATAGCCGATTCCTTCAATGATTTTCCCACGAAAAGCTGGATGATTCTGATATTCGTTAAACTTAACCCACTGCGTGCGGTATGTGTGTCCGTCCCACGTCACACTGCCAACGCTGTCGACGGTCACCAGATGCGAGCAGGAACCCACCTCGTAATACCACGAGTCGCCCGCTTCGGCATCAAAGTCATACAAAGTAGTGAAGTCGTTTGTGGTTGGGTTGAACCAATACACCTTGTTGCCTTCTTGGTAAACGAATTCGCCATACTCATGTCCTGGGCCCGTTTCAACAAAATTTTGTGTGATGATACTGCAATGATGGCCTTGTATAATCGTGTCGCCATCCACGGAAAACAGTGCATATTCATGATGCATGCCCCATGGGTTGAACACGTCGAAATACCACTCCGCGCCCTGAGGAGCGAAACTGCCTTGCTGCGCCACGCCGCTGAAGGCTAAGGCCAACAGGATTGCTAAGGTTAATACTAACTTTTTCATAGTTCTAAATATTTAATTGTTATTCATTTACACCGTCGTAAGCACGATAGCACGATAGCACGTAAGTACAAATACCGTTTCCCCCTCTCAGAGGGGGTGGCCGCAGGCCGGGGGAGTCACCTCACCACAAACTTCCTAGTCTCCTCCCCCACACTAACAAAATACATCCCCTCAGCCAATCCCGACACATCAATCTGTTGCATCTCATCGATGATGCTGCCCTGCAGCAACGTCTGGCCCATGATGTTGGTGATGCGATATTCCTCGTAGGGACGCACCGCGTGCGTCCGAACAAACAACACCCCATCGGTCGGGTTAGGATAGAGGCTGAATGCAATTTCGCCATTCTCACCGACACCGAGATGTGTCAGCACGCGATTCGAGTATGAAAGTTCACCCGAACTGAACACAGCAGCCACCACCGCGTCACCTATGAGATCATCGGGGTTGTAATTATAGGTGTTGACGAAACTACCTACCTCCTCCACAAAGCGCAACTCGCCGTCAACCCAATCGTAGATGCGATAGGCCTCAATGGAGGCTCCGTTTTCAGCCTCAAAGGAAGTCCATTGCAGGACATGGTTGTTTAGGCCTTGAATATGGTCGAGATGGATGGGGCGATTCCAATAACTTGGCACAGGACATTCCTCTCCGTCAGTAGTCACACCGACCAAATGATATTGCCATTGCGTCTCCCCGCTACCGATATTGTCCAGGAAACTTCCTTCTGAATAGGGCATAACGCCAACAAGATGACCATTTCTATAGATGTTGACTTCGGTGATATAAGCAGACTGCGCATCATCGACCACCCAACTGATTTGGTTCAAGTTAGTTGCAAGGTCAGTAGAGGCAAGACTGATGTCAACACCATTTCGTACCTCAACGCTGTCGAAAGCTTCACCACAGTCATTATACAGATGTGTCCAATAGATGCCCGGATCAACTACTTCAATCTCTCTTTGATTTTCTCCTGTCGACCATTCATATTCCCAGCGGTAAGGATAGCTAGGGCTTGGGGGTGCAGTAAGCGTAATCATTTCTCCTCCGTGTTTCCATTCATATTCAGGGAGCCATGGGTCAGGGGCAGAAAAAGCTTTGAACCAAATCTGAAACCTGAACCAGTCTGCCCCGTATGATTGATAATATTGATAGCACACTACAAAAGCGGAATTCGTATCATCATCACCCGGAATCAAGGTAAGTACTGGTCCTAGTTCATAGAAATCAATGCCGGTTATTGGAGAATAAACATACCAGTGACTATTATATGAAAAGTTATAAACAGTGTCAACAATGACAATACTATCATAATCCTGTAGACAATACTCAAAGTTTTGGTCGGGTTCGATATCATCGATATACATCTGCAAATAGTTTTGCGCTTCAACGAGCAAGCAACTCGCAAGCATCATCGTAAGTAATAGTGCCTTTTTCATTTTATTGTTCCTTTCTAGTATTGCTATTGATTGATATTACCATACTATAAATTTCCGCGTCTCACCAGATACGGTAATGAAATACATGCCCTCAGGCAGACCCGACACGTCAATCTGCTGGGTCTCAGCGTTAAGGCTGCCCGTGAGGACGGTTTGGCCTGTCAGGTTTGTGACACGATACGTTTGGCCTTGTAGAGACGCGATTAATCGCGTCTCCACGAACAAAACGCCATTGGTCGGGTTAGGATAGAGGTCGAATTGAGCAACGACATGTTCATAAGTAGGTTCGTCAATGCCATGGATTTCAGAAAAAATGGCATCGCAATCTTTTTCGCCGTTTTTGAACACCAACTTATCCTCAACCCAATAGCAGCGCAGTCCGTCCACACGCAGACCTTCTCCATTGCGCATCAGTCGTTCAGGGAAGAAGCTAGTCTGATGGCCAATACCGCACACGATATCGCCACTGAAGAGATTGTAGACATCGCTCACATGCATGACACGGAATGTCCTTCCATTGTAATCCAAACTGTCAACAGCATCCACATGCATGGTGAGGCTTTGCATGCCAACTCTGATTTGCCATGTATCACCCACCTCGGCAACAAGATTGTAAAGTGTAGTGAACTGATGCAGGTCGCGATTCCACCAATAGACAATGCCTTCTTCCTCATAGACATACTCATGCGTCACGACAGTGTTGTCACTCTTGTCGTATAGTGTGTTGGTACGAATGACAATTTTCACATCTTTGTGATTGATGGTCGTGTCACCGGCATATTCCAGATGCTGGTATGTGACACTTCCATCACCGTTCTGTATTTCATAGTACCACTCCGATCCAAAGAACGGGAACAAAGGAACTTCCTGAAAATCGAAAATAGGCAAACCTCCATTGACACCATACTCATCTTTTTGCCAGACACATAGATTGGGATAACTCGGCACAGAGTCGAGTACAGCAGGAGCGCCGAAGTTCAATGCGTCCAAAAGATAGTCGGTGCCATATTGCGGGTCATTCAGCATCCATTCGTTGAAGGCCTCACCTTCATTAAATGCTGACGATCCTGGTAAGTCAGGTAGATTGGCATTGCCACAGGCTGGCAAGTCATCTTGCTCCAACCAATAGCAGTTCATATATTTGCCTTCCTCTGTAGTGTGACCAATGATAGCACCATAGCTCATCGTATCGAAACTCGAAGGCAATTCGGGACCAACAATCGTACCAGCATTATAGACATTATAGATGCTTCCTGTTGAAAGACCCACGATGCCTCCAAGGGCTTCATTTGCCCTGTTGGGGTCGTCGTACACAGCCGAAACCTCGCCTCGATTATAACAGTTTGCCACCACGCCACCGCTATGTTCACCAACAAGTCCACCAACTTCGGCACCAGAGGTCGATATGGAACTCATATTGCCCATATTGGCACATTCTATCACAATACCATCCATATTAATGCCGATGATACCTCCTGCGTTATAGTTGGCAGTAACATCACCCCAATTGAAGCACCTTGACACCTCTATATCCCAACAATATCCAACAATACCGCCAGAATACCGTCCCAAAGTGATTTCACCATAATTTTTGCATTCCCTAACTACAAAAGCAGACGATTCATCATTGCCGATGACACCACCAGTACCCAAAATGCCTCCCGTATCTTCTATCCCTATAACATTAGAGTAATTCATGCAATTCTCTATGACCAAAACACATCTTTGGGAACAAGCATAACCAACTATACCCCCACAAGAATAATATGAGCCATCAGTGCTAAACCTTATATTACTCGTGCAATCTTTGATGAAAAGTGTATCCATCTCGTTATCATAAGCAAAGACATTGCCTACGATTCCGCCCTGACCTCCTGAGCGGACAGTGGTAATCATCTCGCACTCTATCACATTACAATTGATAAAATCTGTATTCCTCGCTTCCCCTGCTATGATGCCCATGCCGTTACCTGCCACAATTCTGGAATCCTCCACCGTAAGATTCTTGATGACAGCATTCTTGGTATCACCAAAAAGGCCTGAACTGATATGGTATTCGCTTATATACATTCCCTTGATGACATGCTCGTTGCCGTCAAAGACACCTCTGAAATATGTTGGTTGAGGTTGAGCAGGAGAAGCATCTAGTCCGATCACAGGCCACTCAAGTGTACCGCCTTCGTCGTTAAGGCAGATGTCGTCAACAAGAATGTAATGTGCTGTACCTTCCCCCTCGTTGGTCTGCTGCGCAAGCAAAGCCAATTGCTGAGGCGTTGCAATCTGGAAGGGGTTCTCTTCCGTACCATCACCGCCTTCGTAGGCCTCGGCCACCGTGCCGTCCCAACAAGTGGTATTGAAAGGATAAACGGCATCGCAGGCATAGTTGCCTTGGTGGTAGATCGTCTCACCATTGACAAGATAGCATCTAAGGAAATCGGGATAAGGACCTTCATAAACAGCCCCCTCGCATATCGAAGGATAAGGGAACAAGCCTTCCACACTCCCTATACCGTCGATGATGCGTCCTTCAGAATAATAGAAATACTCGCCATTAACGGGTGCCACATTTTGTACCCGATAGGTATGCCCTTCGAAGAGAATATCATCAACGGAACGCACCCTGATTTCGTAAGAGCAATCGCCCACTTCGCAAATCCATGATTCTCCCACTTCGGCATCAAAGTCGTAAAGCGTCGTAAATGCGTCCAAAGTAGGGTTATACCAATACACCTTCCTGTCTTCCTCATAGACATACTGATAGTCAGCATCACCAAGGAATTGCCTTGAGATGACAGTACATTGATGTCCTTGTATAAGGGTATCGCCAATCACCTCCATACGATAATACGATATATCACTTCCCATATAGGAAGAGAGGTTGAAATACCATTCTGCGCCTTGTGGAGCAAATGTGCTGAAATTGGTGTCAATATTGCCAGCCTCATCCATACTCTTCCAATGCGAATTGTTTGCAAAGTAATACAGATGGTTGTCTCGTCCTCTAAAAAGCGTGCCGCCAGTTGCCGTGAGTGGTTCTCCAATTTCATGGAAATGCACTCCTTGATCATTGGAATAGGCCAACACCGAATGGTTGTCGTGTTGTCTACAAATATAGACAGCACCATTGTCAGCCACTGCTATTGACGCTGCCATAGAGCCAGCCAAATAATAACCTGGAACCTGCTGGAATCCAATGTATTCACCTGCGTTAGCTACAGCCATCACATTGCCTTCGGCGTCAAACTCCATGTCCCTGACACTTATATTGGGAAAGGCAGCGAGCTCCCATTCCCAATACTCAGCATCCGTATAATTGCAATGATAGATGCCATCGTTTTGTGCATTGTTCGACCAGAAGCTGACAAACACATCGCCTTCCTCGTTGGCAATCACATCACCAATGTGGTGAGTTTGGCTCATTGGAGTGATGTCGGCACTGCTCCAAGTTGAGCCGCCATCAAGCGTGAAATGCAGGCTCTCATTACCATATTCATTGGTGCCCCAAATGAACAGTGTGTCGTTTGAAACTGCATACATCCCATCCACCAAACAAGTAGGGAACATTGGGGTAATATGCCAAGTATCACCGTTGTTGTCGGAATAATAGACCTGGCTATAGTAAGGAGGTATAAGGAACACCCTGCCTTGGTCGCTAACCGTCATCTGAGTGCCGCTATAAATGGTCTCGTTGGAAAAGACAGGTTCCCAAGTCAGGCCTTCATCCGTTGAGCGACAGAGACAACCCATTTCAAAAGAAGTCGAGTACAGGTAGCCGTTGGGGGCAACCGCCAAGACATATCCCGGAGCACCGATAGGCTTCCAAATGTTTTGTGCCGAAAGTGCCATGTTGCATCCGAGACAAATAGCCAATATTGTTATTAGTTTTTTCATTGTAGTATGTATTTAAGTGTTATTTATTCACTACGAATTTCTTTGTTTCACCTGCAAAGGTAATGAAATACATGCCCTTCGGCAAACCTGACACATCAATCTGCTGGGTTTCAGCAGTGAGATTGCCCATTTGGACGGTTTGGCCCATGAGGTTGGTGATACGGTAGGTTTGGGTCGGTAGAGACGGTGCATGCACCGTCTGTACAAACAAGACACCATCGGTCGGATTCGGATAGATGGTGAAGGTCCCTGAGCCCGTCGAAGGAGTCGAAGGGCCGTCTTCCTCGATGCCATTATGCAGTTCGGCATACACCTCATCACAGTCCTTATCGCCGTATTTGAACACCAGATTACCCTCACGCCAGAAGCAACGGATGCCTTCCACACGGTAAGCTTTGTCCTTCGACATCAGTCTTTCTGGGAAGAAACTCGTGAGATGGCCGATGCCACATACGATGATGCCACTGAAAAGGTCTTGTTCATCACTCACTACCAGCATCTTGAAAAGCCTACCGTCATAATAATACTGCTCCACAGCATCCACATACATCGTGAGGATTTCCGTGCCAACCTTGATGACCCAACTGTCGCCTTGTTGGGCACCAAGGTCATACAGCACGGTAAACTCCATCAATTCATTATTCCACCAATATACCACATTGTCCTCCTCATAGATGTATTCGCGCGTCACTTCCTGATGCCGACCCTTATCATATAAGGTATTGGTGCGAATGATAACCGTCACAGTCTTGTCGTTGACGGTGGTGTCGGCAGATTGCTGCAAATGCTGATAGGTGATGCTGCCATCCTCGTTCAGGATTTCGTAGTACCATTCAGAGCCGTTGAAGGTGGTCATACCACTGCCGCAGTCTTCGGTAATGTTGGTGAAACCGCTCCAGTTCTCATCGTTCTGGTAAGCTTCCAATGCGCCACAAGGCACAATGATGGGAATGTCCACAGGGAGATGCCATGCGTTTGGTGACTCATGACGCCACAATTGAGGAGGAGACATAGTCTTCAACACAAGGGATGACAACTCAGTGTAATCAAAGGCAGGTTCCGAAATCCAGTTAACTGAATCGCCGAGGACGATGCGGTTGAGCATGTTGCAAGAATCGAATGTATACGCATTAACTTTCTGTACCAAATCGGGAATGACCATATCGCCCGTGAGACTTGTGCAACGTTGAAAAGCACTGCCTAATGTTCTTAGTGTGGACGGGAGTTCAATATGGGTGAGACTCCTGCATAATGCGAAAGAAGCATCTTTAATCCCCGTAACGCCCTCAGGAATATTGATTTCTTCCAAATTCGTACATTCCAAAAAAGCACCATCTTCAATAGAAATCAAGCTTTCAGGCAAATGGACGCGCCTTAAGTTGCTGCAATAAGCAAAAGTTGACTGTTCTATCTTTATCCAACCTTCAGGGATGTCAACTTCGGTTAGCCCAGTGCATCTATAAAACACACCACCTTTAATATTTTCACTATCGACAAAGGTGATATTGTGGGGAAGATCTAATTCCTCGATTCCCTCACACATTTCAAAAGCCCCAAGACCTAAGCTAATATTCTCTGGTATTGTCAAGGTTCCAGTTATGCCATTACAGGCCATAAAAGCGTCTCGGCCAATTAAGAGCAAGGAATCATTGAGTGTCAGACTATTAAAGCCCGTACAACCCGCAAAAGCATAATCTTTGATTGCTTTCAAACCGCTCGGCATCACCAAATCGCCCGTGAGTCGGGTGCAACCAGCAAAACAATACATGCCGATGGTTTCTAACGATTGCGAAAGCACAAGATGGTCAAAACAATCAGCAAAAGCTGAAGTATATAAATCTGGCAAAGGCATGTTATTGAAGATTGGATTTGTAGTATGGCCTACCTCAACCACTGAATTGGGAAGGACTAAATCGCCAGAGAAGCCCGAACAGTCATGGAAAGCCCCATACTTGATGTGGGTCACCGTTTCTGGAAGCACAAGATTGCCCGTGAAACCTGTACATCCCGAAAAAGCCTGTTCTCGAATCTCCCTCAAACCATTCGGAAGAACCAGACCAGTATAGCCAGAGCACTTAGCAAAGGCATATTCTCCGATGATTTCCACGGTCTCGGGCAAGACAAGTGTTCCCGTCAAACCGCTACAGCCACAGAATAACCCCTGAGGTATCTCCGAAATGAATAAGGGTAAAATGAGGTCCGTGAATCCGGTACAGTCCCTGAACACATTCTCTTTGAACACTACCGTCGAGAAGGATAAGTCAAGGGTGCCAGTAAAGCCTGAGCAACCATAAAATGCTCCTTCCCGAATTGTGTCGATAGTTGATGGTAACATAAAATCGGTCAGACCCGCACAATTCATAAAAGCCCATTCGCCAATCTCGGTCACTGTGTAGGTCTCATCCTCGTAAGTCACCGTAAAAGGAATATCGAGTTCGCCTTGGGCGTTTTCGCCATCCACATGACCGACAACGCTCACGCAAGGTGGATTGATGCTTATAATGGTGTAGAGCAGATCCCCAGATTGAAAATCATAGGCCAAGGCTTGCATGGCGAAGCCGACCAAAAGCGTTAAGGTTAAAATCAACTTTTTCATTGTTCTAAGTATTTAATTGTTAATTATTTATTTCGATTAAACAGCATTGACAATCTCCTCAAAAGTGCGGTTATCGTCGCTGAGGTCCATCTTCATTTGTTTTATGCGGTTCTTGCGTTTGTAATAGGATTCGGTCTGCGTGTCCAACAGGATGGAAATCACCTGGTTGGAGAAGCCATTTTTCGAGAGGCAGCAAATGCGCACATCCCATTTTCCGAGCTTGGGATAGAGTTCAAGGAGGCGCTGCGAGAAGCCGTCGTACACCAAGTCGGTGAGGCTGATGAAGTCGGCCCAGTCGTCGTCGCTGAGGTCGAAGTTCATCGTGTCAGAGGTCACCTGCTCGCTGAGAGCCTGCGCCGTGGTGTAAACCTTGTTGCGTCCCATGATCTTGTTGGTCATCAACAACTCCTTCTGCGACAGTGTCTGACGGTCACGGCGCAGGTCGTCGTTGGTGCGGATGAGGTTCTCCATGTCACTCACCAGCTCGTGGATGCGGTTCTGGTCACGCTCCACCTGCCCACGGAACTGCTCCACAGCCAGTTTGTGGTCGCTCACCTTCTTCCTCACAATCAGCACGATGACCAGCAGGGCAATCACCGCTGCAGCGATGATGAGCCAGAGCTTGAGGCTGCGGTTGCGCATCAGGACCTCCATCTCGCTCTTCTGCGCCTTCAGTTCGTATTCCGCCTTGAGGCGTTGCAGGTTATCTGAAGCGTGCTCTTTGTCGCTCTGAGCCATGTTATTCATGAAAAGCTCTTGGTATTCAAAGGCTTTTTCGTAGTCGCCCTCGTTGTAGGCGATGCCGTAAAGCGTTTGGTACACCGACATCTTCAGTCCGGCGCGCTCGCTGCGGAGGGCGGCGTTGAGATAAGATTTAGCTTCAGTGTAGTTTTTTGTGTAGTAATATAACACGCCCATCGTCATGTTGGCGATGTCGGTGTTGTTGTCGTCAAGCTCGCCCTCCAAAGCGCGTCTGACGCATGTCATGGCCTCAGGGAAGTTGCCCACAGGCAGATAATAGTCGCGGCCCATTTCAAGGTAGATGTCGCTTTGCATCCCCTTGTCGTCCAACAAGGCAGCGATGCTGAAAGCCGTGTCGTAGTAGCGTTTGGCTTGGGCAAACTGCTCCAGCGAATTCGCCACACGGCCGCAGTTGCGCATCGTGGTCATCACTGCTGCAGAGTCATGAACCTGACGGAAGCAGTCAATGGCTTCGCGGTGCATAGTAAGGGCATCGTTGAAAAGGCCGTGTTTGTTGTACATCGCGCCGAGGTTGTCCTTGAGTTGGCCTTCCAGGCGGATGTTTTCGGTGGTTGGCTCGCAGCCTTGCATCAGCGTGAGGGCTTGCAGGAAACGCTCGGTGGCCTCCTCTGAGAGGCGTTGCTGGCGCAGTTCGGTGCCTTCTTCATATAAGGCACGCGCCTGCTGCAGGCGTTTGGCGGGAGTGTCGCACGAGGACAGCATCACGCCGAGCGCGAGGGTCGTTAGGATGAGTGATTTTAGTGTTGCTTTCATAGGGTTGACTTTTTTCTGTCGGGCCTTCGACAGGCTCAGGCACCTTACCTTCAAGTGACAGCCAA
>JAEEGI010010418.1_pt1 | contig 20192 bp, 18 predicted proteins | sample 8958751 | NCBI WGS metagenome assembly JAEEGI01 (sample SAMN16246545, study PRJNA631951) | gut metagenome | biome: gut microbiome; feature: rumen; material: KS-attached | host: Bos | place: Iran: Karaj | collected 2018-10 | reverse complement strand
ATCCATCGGTCACTCTCCGGAAGCAGAAACTGCTCACGGGCGGGGTATTTTCCGTAAATGCGGAACTGGACGCCAAAGTGGTACTGGTTCCGATAGAAGTGATGAGGGAGCTCCTGGAGTACGACCAGGAGGTTTCGGCCCTTGAGATTTGGACGGCAAAAGGACGGCAGGAAGAAGTTGAAAAGTGGCTTACAGAGTATTTGGGAGACAGTTTCAAGGTCCTTGACCGCTACCGCCAGAACCAGTCCGTATTCAAGATGATGCGCTACGAAAAACTGGCCATCTTCCTTATTCTGATATTCGTTGTGATTATCATAGCCTTCAACATCTACAGTTCTCTCAAGATGCTGGTGATAGAGAAGCAGGGAGACACCGGAACGCTGCGTTCCCTTGGGGCGCCGGAGAGCATGCTACGGAAGGTTTTCCTCCTGGAGGGCTGGCTGGTAAGCCTGCTTGGAATGGTAATCGGCCTCGTTCTGGGGGTCACAGTGGTGCTTCTTCAGCAGAAGTTCGGGATTGTGCCCATGCCCGGCGGTTTCCTGGTGCAGGCATACCCCGTGGTTCTGAAAGCGACGGACATCCTGTGGATTACCCTTGGCGTCGCCGGGGTCGGCTACCTTATGGCCCTGATACCGTCCAGAAAGGTCTGATGCAACGGAAGGAACGTTTTTTGAATCTATAATAAGTAAAACCGCATAATATGAAAAAGATTATTTTAGCCCTTGTACTTCTTACCGCATGCGCCGCAGCATACGGACAGTTTATCCCCGAAGGTCAGGCTAAGCGTATCGGTTCCAAAATACGCATAGACGGTCAGAAACTCACCCCTGAGCAGCAGGCCCTTCTCCTTCAGGATATTGACGGTGTAGACTATACCCGCAAGTGGAATAATGCACGCCTTACCCGCAACTGGGGCATCGGCCTCACCGCAGCCGGCGGTACGGTTGCAGTTGTAGGCGCCGGAGGAACAATGGTCATGGTTCTTGCCACGGCCCTTGGCGTAGCCTTCGGCGCGGGCGCAGGGGCTGTTGTAGGCTCCGTGGGCGGTGAAGAGACGGCATCCGATACCGCATCTGAAGCCGCCAACAATGTTGCAGAGGAGATGGGGCCCAAGATTGCCGCATGGTCTGCGGTCACAGGCGTAGGCCTGGTCACAACTGCAGTGGGCATTCCTCTCTGGATAACCGGAAGCCGCAAGATGGGAAAGATTGTGAAGACTTACAACGGCAGTGCCCGTCACACAGACTCCGGTCTCTACTTCGGGCCCACGGCATCTGGCGCAGGACTCGCCTTCGTATTCTAAAAAAACGGGCCTCCAACTCTGGGGGTCCGTTTTTCAACCTTATATAGAGCAAGATTATTTCTTGCGGCTCTTGTACCTCTGATAGAACATATCCACACGACCGGCGGTATCCACAAGCTTCACCTTTCCAGTGTAGAAAGGATGTGAAGTGTTGGAAATTTCCAGCTTCACCAGCGGGTACTCAACGCCTTCCACGGTAATGGTTTCCTTGGAGGGAGCGCAGGAACGGGTGACGAAGACTGTGTCGTTCGACATATCCTTGAAAGCTACAAGACGGTAGGTTTCGGGATGAATTCCTTTCTTCATTTTACGTAAAAATATAATTGTTAACAATTTTGGACCGCAAAGATAGTTATTTGTTTTCGATATTCCAAATGTTCCGGAATTATTTGGCCATGTCAGGGTTTATGATTACCTTTGAAGACTAATTAACACTAAACCTAACCACTTCTAAGGCCATTTATGGACCCCGTTAAAGTAATCGAAATCAAGAAAAGCGTTTTCGAGGACAATGACAAGGACGCCGCCCTTCTGCGTAAGGATCTGAAAGACAAAGGCGTGTACCTCCTTAACCTCATGTCTTCCCCCGGCAGCGGGAAAACCACCACGCTCATCAAGACTATCAATCTGCTCCGAGACAAGATAAGCATAGCCGTCATGGAGGCCGATATAGATTCCGACGTGGATGCCATCAAGATCAAGGAGGCAACCGGAATTCAGTCCATACAGCTGCATACCGGCGGCATGTGCCACCTGGATGCGGAGATGACCCGCCAGGGGCTGGACAACGTGGACCTGAAGGGTATCGACCTGGTGGTTCTTGAGAACGTGGGTAACCTCGTGTGTCCGGCGGAATTCGACACCGGGGCATGCCGCAACGCCATGATCCTCTCCGTCCCGGAAGGCCATGACAAGCCTCTGAAATACCCCCTCATGTTCTCTGTCTGCGACCTCGTGATAGTGAACAAGATTGACGTACTCCCCTACTTTGACTTCGACCTTGAAAAGTGCACGGAGTACGTTCACATGCGCAATCCCAGGGCTCAGGTCATTCCTATCTGCGCCAAGACCGGAGAAGGCGTGGAGAAGGTTGCGGAGTGGCTCCTTACCGAAGTAAATAATTGGAAAAACAAATAGTTATGCCAGAGATGTCAAAAAAGTTCGTCCCTAAGCACAAGGGCGACAAGAATCCCAATCCAAAGCTCCTGAAGTTTGTCCGCCACGTCACGGACCGCATTCCCGGCAAGATAAAGATGACAACGGACGCCCCGGAGTACTGGGGCCTTGCCTGCATCTTTGAGGACGAGATGGATCCTATCACCCGCGAAGCCTCGCTGGACCTCCTTCTGGACATGCTTCCCAAAGACTTCTTCAAGGTAAGGAAGCACCACACCTACCAGGAGCTGCACCAGATGAACAACCAGAAGCACTACGCATCATCCGACAAGGAATTTGACGACCTTCTGGACAAACTGGCATACTTCGGCATGCTGGAGTACGACTACGGAGACCATTACCTGAACGGACAGGGCCCTGACCCGGGCACAACCTTCAACCGCGAAGACCGCATCTACTGGGTCCCCATGTTCGTTCCCGGCAGCGCGGAATACACCAACATGAACGTGGACCTCATGGACAAGCACCCGGAGCTGGCCATGTTCTTCGAGCGCATGACCTTCCTCCCTCTGGAGAAGATCACCCCCATGGTGCCCATGGGCGGCAGCGGTATCGGCATGCACGTGATTCCCGTAGAGAAGGCCATCTCCATGGAGAACCAGTCCGTAGACATAGAGCACATAAGCTACTGGCTCAAGAAATACGAGGGCCACATCGGCGTCGGAATATGCTCCTGCCGCTACGGCCGCAAGAAACTGGACGAGGGCTGCGCGGACGACTACCGCGACTGGTGCATCGGTGTCGGTGACATGGCCGATTATCTCCGCGAGACCGGCCGCGGACACGACATCACCTACGACGAGGCCATGGCCATCCTCAAAAAGGCGGAAGACCACGGCTTTGTGCACCAGGTAACCAACATCGACGGCGAGGGCAAGATTTTCGCAATCTGCAACTGCAACGTCAAGATATGCAATGCGTTAAGGACCTCCCAACTGTTCAATACCCCCAACATGAGCCGCAGCGCATACGTCGCCGAGGTTGATCCCAAGAACTGCGTGGCTTGTGGCCGATGCGTCGAGTACTGCCCTGCCGGTGCCGTAAGGCTTGGCCAGAAGCTCTGCACCAAGCATGGTCCCCAGACCTATCCCAAGCAGGAGCTTCCTGACGCGGCAAAGTGGGGTCCGCACAAGTGGGACGAGGACTACCGCGACAAGAACCGCATCAACTGCTACCCTACCGGCACAGCCCCATGCAAGACTGCCTGTCCGGCCCATATCGCCGTCCAGGGCTATCTGAAGAAAGCTGCCGAAGGCAAATACACAGAGGCGCTTGAACTCATCAAGAGGGAGAATCCCTTCCCTGCCGTGTGCGGCCGCGTCTGCAACCGCAGGTGCGAGGACGCCTGCACTCGCGGTACCATAGACCAGCCCATCGCCATCGACGCAGTGAAGAAATTCATCGCCGAGCAGGATCTCAAGGCGGAGACAAGGTTCATCCCCGAAGTTAACATTTGCTCCAACGTCCAGGACCACTGGGAGGAGAAGATTGCCATCATCGGCGGCGGTCCTGCAGGCCTTTCCTGCGCATACTACCTGGCCACAATGGGTTACAAGCCCACCGTATTTGAAAGGAACCAGGAGCCCGGCGGCATGCTCCGCTACGGCATCCCTTCATACAAACTGGACAAGGACGTCATCAAGGCGGAAATCGACATAATGAAGGAAATCGGCGTGGATATCCGCTGCGGCGTGGAAGTGGGCAAGGACATCACCATCGCCCAGCTCCGCGAACAGGGCTACAAGGGCTTCTACGTGGCCATCGGCTGCCAGGGCGGACGCCTTCCCGGCGTTTCCGGAGAGACCCTCCCCGGCACAACCACCGCCATCGACTTCCTGCACGATGCCAACTGCGGCAATGTGAAGGTAAGCGGCAAGGTGGTCGTCGTGGGCGGCGGCAACGTTGCCATCGACGCGGCCCGCGTTGCGATGAGAAGCGGCGCATCGGAGGTTACCATGCTTTCCCTGGAAACCGAGGACATCATGCCTGCATCCCTTGAGGAAAGGACCGAGGCCCGCGAGGACGGCGTAGTCCTGAACCCCGGCTGGGGTCCCAAGAAAGTGCTTGGAGACGGGAAGGTTACCGGCATCGTCTTCAAGAAATGCACCTCCGTATTCAACGCAGAGCACAAGTTTGCGCCGGAGTACGATGAGACGCAGCTTATCACCCTGGATGCCGACATGGTCATCTTTGCAATCGGCCAGACTGTAGTGCTGAAAGACCTTCTCAAGGATACCAGGGTAGAGTTCTTCCGCGGCGTTTATCCTGTTGCGGACAAGCTCACCTACCAGACCGCAGAGCCGGACATCTTCGTTGGCGGCGACGTCTACACCGGCCCCAAATTCGCCATCGACGCCATTGCCGCCGGCAAGGAGGCTGCAGAGAGCCTGCACCGCTTTGTCCAGCACGGCCACATGACCATCGGCCGCAACAGGCGCGACTTCATTGAGCTGAACAAGGACGATATCTACGTGGAGTCCTACGACAATGGCTCACGCCAGGCACCGGAAGACTTCAAGCCCAAGAGCAAGTTCCAGGAGTATCACGGTACCCTCACGGAGGAGCAGGTGCGCAAGGAAACTGCCCGCTGCCTCTCCTGCGGCGCCTCCGTTGTGGACGAAAACCGCTGCATAGGCTGCGGCATCTGCACCACCAAGTGCGGCTTCGACGCCATCCACCTGCACAGGGTGCACCCTGAGGCCAGTGTCATGAGAACGTCGGAGAACAAGTTCGACGGCATACTCCCGTACATGCTCAAACGTACCGGCAAGATTCTTTTCAAAAAGAAGTAATGCACGAGCTTGGCATAGTCTTCTACATTATCCGTGACGTCAAGAAGGCGGCGCAGGAGAACGGTGTAGAGCACGTGAACGCCGTGGTCATGAACATAGGCGAGGTGTCCACCATCGTCCCGGAATACCTCATGGACTGCTGGCGGTGGGCTGCGGACAAGGAAGACCTCCTCCGCGGCTGCGAGCTAAAGTTCAATATCCTTCCTGCCGTAACGTACTGTGAAGACTGCCACAGCGAGTACGCTACCGTAGAGCATGGACGCACCTGTCCGCACTGCGGGAGCGAGAAGACATACCTTCTCAGAGGGAACGAAGTCGAAATCAAAGAAATAGAAGTTTAATCCCTATTTTAATTAACCAATAATCATGTTTTTCCAAGTTTATGGGGCTAACGCCCTCTCTCAGTGGGGAATGCTGATCGTTGTCCTTCTGGGCCTCATCCTCCTCAATGAATTTGCACGCCGTACCAAACTCGGTGGCATTATCACTTTCCTTGTTGTCCCCGTTGCCCTTACGGCCTACTTCCTGGCCATATGGTTCGGAGTACGTAACGGCGCACAGTGGGCACTTGAGAATCAGACCCACGTCTACATGCAGGGCTGGTTCCACTATGCCAAACTGTATGCGGCAACCGCCGGGTGTATCGGCTTCATGATGATCAAGTACAAATGGGGAATCGGCGCAAAGCACTGGTTCAAACCTTTCCCCTTCATCATCGTGGGTATCAACATCCTCATCGCCTGCGTCTCTGACTTCGAGTCCGCAGTGATGGGTTGGAACAAGTGGTGGCTCACCTCCGAAGGCGTATGGCAGTACGGCGGCTGGCACAATGTGATGAACGGCGTGGCCGGCCTGGTCAACATCATGTGTATGACCGCATGGTGGAACGTGTATCCTTCCAAGGACAAGAAGGACATGATCTGGGCCGACATGACCTGGGTCTACATCCTTGTCTACGACATCTGGAACTTCGCATACACCTACAACTGCCTGCCTACACACAGCTGGTACTGCGGTATCGCCCTGCTCCTTGCTCCCACCGTGGCAGCTCTCTGCTGGAACCGTGGCGGCTGGATCCAGAACCGTGCAAATACCCTTGCAATCTGGTGCATGTTCGCACAGGTATTCCCTCTGTTCCAGGAGACCTTCAAGACCGGTCAGCAGTGGTTCAGCTGGGCAACCCTCCCCGTACTCTATCCTCAGGGTACCGCTACCATCGAGCAGCTCTATGCTGCCGCAGGCGGTGAGGCCGCAGTGGTGGGAACCACAGTGGATCCTTCCGTAGTTGCAGCCAATCCTACCATGATGATCGTCATCAGCGCACTGGCACTCGTTACCAACATTGCAGCTATCTGCTGGATTGTATGCATTGCCAAGAAGCGCCACATCAATCCTTACAAGGAAGACGTCTTCGTGGACCAGAAGTACTACAAGGACGCAATGGCCCGCGCAGACCTCAGCTAATCGCGCGTGGAGCTAACTGGCTGTACGCCAGTAACTTAAGTAATAATCCCTGGGTCAAAACACCCAGGGATTATTATGTATTCTACAGATTATCAATCACTTACCTCCACGCCTTTCCGTGAAAGCAAGGGAATCGCCCCAGGCGTTGTACTGAATTCTATGGCCGATGGCGGCAAGGCGTATGTCCAGGCAGGTCTGGCACTGGTCCGGAGTGTCTTTCACGCAGGCCTTGTCAGGGTAGATGAAATAACTCTCACGGTACTCTCCCGGAGTGAGGTTGGGCATTATCACGTTTGCCCCAGCCTTTATGGCCTTTTCTCTGCCCTGGGGGTCTATGGTCTGGTTGGCGGTAGCCGCCACCATGTTTATCCTTGGCATCATGAGCCTCAGGACAGCTATCATCTTGAGGGTCATGTCCATGCGCTCTTTTGCACTTGGAATAAGGTCCTTGAACTTGTAAAGCGGAGTGTCCGGATGCGGAATGTAGGGGCCAAGGCCAACCATGGCCACATCCATCTTTTTGAAAAACAGAAGGTCTCCGGCCAGGTGGTCAAGCGTCTGGAAAGGAAGGCCCACCATGACTCCGGTGCCGGCCTGGTAGCCAGTCTTGATAAGGCTCTCTATGCATCCTATTCTCTGGCGGAAACTGTGCTTGGAGTCCCTTGGATGTATCTTGTAGTAAAGCTCCTCGTTTGAGGATTCTATCCTGAGGAGGTAGCGGTGCGCTCCGGCATCGAACCACCGGCGATAGGTGTCTTCCGTCTGCTCTCCAAGCGAGAGGGTTATTCCAAGGCTGCCGCCGTCTATCATTTTGATTTCACGGACCAGGCGCTCTATACGTGCAATGAATTCAGGGTCACTGCGTTCCCCGCTCTGGAGAGCCACGGAGCCGTATCCCAGCTCATGCGAAAGACGGGCGCAGGAAAGGACTTCATCGTCCGAGAGGCAATACCTCTCTACCCTGGCGTTTCCGCGCCGGAGGCCGCAGTAGAGGCAGTTCTTCTCGCAAGTATTGCCAAACTCTATGAGCCCCCTCAGATGGACATAATTGTCCAGCTCCCGGAGCTTCACCTCCAGGGCACGCCTCAGAAGACTCTCCATCTCCTCCCCTTCCGCTGCCAGAAGGGCCTTTATTTCCTCTAACGTCATGTCCATAATGCAAATATAACAAATCTCCGTGGAATACACATTCCATCTATTTTCATTATCTTTGCATAATTACAGAATAAGTTATGCTCAAGGTTGTAAAAGTAACGTACACACTGCTTGCTGCAGGAATGATTCTTTTGGGAACGGCAAGCGCAAAGGCCCAGACTGCAGACGGCGGGGCCATTATTGAGAAAGAATTCCACCTGTTTGACTTCACCCTCAATGCCAAACGCCTGGAAGGCGGCATCACACTCGGCCAGGCCGGCGCCTTCACGGAATATGCCCGCTTTGGCATGGGCGCCTACGTCCTTTTCAACGGCTTCTACCTGGATTTCATAAAGGCAGATCCCCAGCACAAGTATGAAGGACACATTACAGATACCAAGTGGGACGACAACGTAGCCTTCTGCATAAGCACCGGGTACCAGATTCCCATTCTTAATTGGCTGCGCATAATGCCGGTGCTTGGCTACGCCCAAACCAACTACGGCGTCACGGACGGCAGTTCCGTGAACATTGAAAGCGGAGAATCCGCCTCCTGGTATCACGACTATAAAGTGACACCTGGCTCCAGAACTCATTATTTCACCTTCGGCGGAGGCATCTCCATTCAGCCGTGCAAGTGGTTCAGCATCCATGCAGTGGCATCCAGCCGCGCCATTTACGGTGGCATTGGCATAGACATCATAAGCCTGGCAACAAGATAACTTAGCTTCCCGCTGCCATGACAATAGAAGTAGTAGCGGCCATAATCCGCAAAGGAGACAGGATTTTTGCCACCCAGCGCGGCTATGGCGACTGGAAAGATTACTGGGAATTCCCGGGCGGGAAGGTAGAGGCCTCAGAAGCGCCGGAAGATGCGCTCCTTCGCGAAATCCGCGAAGAACTGGATGCAGAGATTAGAATTGACAAATTCCTCTGTACAATTGAATGGGACTATCCCAAATTCCACCTCTCCATGCGCTGCTACATCTGTTCTCTCCTTACGGAAGCCCTCCACCTGAACGAGCACGAAGCTTCACGCTGGCTATCCTCCAATGAGCTTGGCACCGTAAACTGGCTCCCCGCAGACCACCAGCTCCTTCCGCTCCTGGAGCAAGAGCTTGACAAGCAATAAAAAACCGCAGCAGAATTGATTCTGTTGCGGTTTTTAGTGACTCCTACAGCAAGCCACCTTGCAAATCATTGCATAAGAAGCATTTAGCACATTGCATAGGGTTGCATTATAATGGAGGAATACCGCAAAAGTTCCGATTAAAATGCCACAAATATTACTATCAAATTACCGCAAAAACACCGGACAAAACACCACAAAAGTTCCGATTAGCTGTTGGAATTTCAAGAATTAGTCGTACCTTTGGCAGAGAAAATGGATGAAAGACTATATGGATTATCTTGAAAGAGCTGCAGATAGGATGCTGATGGACAGACTGGATGGGTTCGGTGCTGTTCTTATTGAGGGGCCCAAGTGGTGCGGCAAGACCACTACAGCCAGCCAGCAAGCAAAGAGTATTATCAAAATGCAAGATCCGGATAATGCCTCAGAGTATCTGGCCACCGCTGCGACTAAGCCGTCCCTCCTTCTAAAGGGCGCGAATCCTCGCCTGATTGACGAGTGGCAGGATGCGCCCGTACTTTGGGATACGGTTAGAAATGACGTGGACGGGCGCACGGATGTGGGTCTATACATCCTCACTGGCTCAAACGCCGTGAATAAAGAGGAAATCAAGCATTCCGGAACTGGTCGTATCGCCAAAATGAAGATGTATCCGATGAGCCTTTGGGAATCCAAGGAATCCAGCGGTGAAGTCTCCCTGCAACGTCTATTTGACGACCCTGATTATGACTTCGATGGAGCCCTGTCTCCTCTCTCGGTAGAAGACCTTATCTTCCTTGCCTGCCGCGGTGGATGGCCTGCTTCCCTAAAGGCTAGGACAGATGTGGCCAGGCTGCTCACAGCCCAGGAGTATATCAATACGCTTTGCTCGGATGATATCAACCGCATAGACGGCGTTCAGCGCAATGAACGGATAGCCCGGATGATTCTTCGTTCATATGCTCGCAACGTTTCAACGCTGACCAAGAAGACAGCCATTCTTGCCGATATTACCAGTTCAGGGGAGTTCAGCGTATCGATGGATACGATGGATGATTATCTGGATGTGTTCATTCGGCTCTTTGTCATTAAAGACATCGAAGCATGGTGCCCGCCTATCCGCAGTAAAACAGCCATCCGCAGCGGTCTAAAGCGGGAGTTCATTGATCCATCAATCGCAGTAGCAGCCTTAGGGCTAGCTCCTGAAGCACTGCAGACGCAGTTAAAGACCTTCGGTTTCATTTTTGAGAATATGTGTGCACGTGATTTACGTGCCTATTCCCAACAGCAGCGTGGCGAGTTATCTTACTACCGTGATCGTTACAATCTGGAGTCGGATCTTGTGCTACATCTTGGCGACGGTCGTTATGCCCTCATTGAATGCAAGTTGGGCAGCGCCGAGATTGAAGACGGAGCATCCCACTTGAAAGAGATTGTCCGGCTAATCTGTGAGCATAACAAGGAAGAAAAGCAGAATCCCATCCGAGAGCCCGACCTACTCATCATCCTCACTGGTGGCAAGATGGCCTACACCCGTCCGGACGGTGTCAAAGTAATACCGCTAGGATGTATGAAATGGTAATTGATTGTATGATCCGTGGTACAGCGGTGGTACAGAAATAAAGAAAAACCCCATCTGACGCGTGCCAGACGGGGTTTTCTAGTGACTCCTACAGGACTCAAACCTGTAACCTTTTGATCCGTAGTCAAATGCTCTATTCAATTGAGCTAAGGAGCCGTTTGGCCTTGTGGCCTTATTCTTTTTCTGCAGAGTAGACCTTTTCCTTGATACGGGCCTTCTTGCCGGTGAGATCACGGAGGTAGAAGATGCGTGCGCGGCGAACCTTACCGACCTTGTTTACCTCGATGCTGTCAATGAACGGGGACTGGTAGGGGAAAATCCTTTCAACACCTACGCCGCTGGATACCTTGCGGACAGTGAATGTCCTGGTGAAGGGATCCATACCCTTTATCTGGATAACTACTCCACGGAATTTCTGGAGTCTCTCCTTATCACCTTCCTTGATTCTGTAGGTCACGGTGATTGTGTCACCGGCCTTGAACTCCGGATAGGAGGCGACTTTCTCATTCTGGAAAGCCTGCTCTGCAATTTTAATCAAATCCATAGTACTAATTCTTCTTCTTAAGTGCAACTTTGCGGTTTGGCTCCTGCAAGAGGTTGCTGTAATTTTTGGGACTGCAAAGATACAAACTTTTCCCGAAGTTCCAAAAGATTTCCAAAGAAATTAGTAAATATTTTTCACCTTGTCGAAGGTTGCCTTGTCTTCACGCGTGAGATCCGGGGTAAAACTGGAGCTGCCGCGCAAATTCTCAAGGACCTCTTTCTCACTTCTGGACAATTTGTGGGGCACCCATACCTGGAACTTGACGTACATGTCACCGGTGCCGCGGCCATAACCCTGAACGCTTGGAAGGCCTTTGCCGCGAAGCTTCACTACGGTGCCGGACTGCGTACCGGGCTCTACCTTCAGCTTTGTGCTGCCGTCTATGCAGGGAACGCTGATTTCCGTACCCAGCATGGCGTCCATGACGGATATCACACGGGTATAGAAGAGGTTGTTTCCGTCCCTCTGGAGCTGAGGGTGGGCAATCTCGTTGATTACAACAAGAAGGTCTCCGTTCTGGCCGCCGTGAGGAGCGCTGTGGCCCTCCCCTCTTACGGTTATCTGCATGCCGTCCTCTACGCCTGCGGGAATGTTCACGCGGACGGTTTCCCGGCGCCTCTCAAGGCCGGTTCCGTTACACCTGCGGCAGGGATTGGAGATAATCTTTCCCTCCCCCCTGCACTGAGGGCACGTGCCAATGGTATAGCCAATTCCGAAGATGCCCCTGGTCTGCTGCCTTACGCGGCCCTGACCGCCGCAGGTAGGGCAGGTTTTGATGTCGGAATCGCTCTTGGCTCCTTTGCCGCCGCAGTCCGGGCAAGGACGTGCGCGTTCTATGGAAACCTCCTTTACACAGCCGTTTGCAATCTCCTCCAGGGTGAGTTTTACGCTGGTACGGATGTCACGGCCGCGGACTACGCGGGTACCGGAGTCCGATCCGCCTCCGAAACCTCCGAAATTGAACCCGCCGCCTCCGAAATCGAAGCCGAAACTTCCGCCGAAGATGTTGCGGAGGAAGTCGTTGATGTCCATGCCGCCGAAGTCGAACCCGCCGGCGCCGCCGCCCATCTGCTCTGCAGCGAATCCAAACTGGTCGTACTTTGCCCTTTTGTCAGGGTCTGACAGTATGGAATATGCTTCAGCAGCTTCCTTGAAGTTCTCTTCTGCGGTCTTCTTCTCCGCATCTGTGCCGTTTACCCAGCGGTCCGGGTGCCACTTGAGGGCAAGTTTGCGGTAGGCGGACTTTATCTCGTCCGCCGATGCCTTCTTGTCCACTCCAAGGACCTCGTAGTAATCTCTCTTGCCAGCCATAGCGTTATGCTCCTACAACAACTTTGGCATACCTGAGGACCTTTCCGCCCAGGGTATAGCCCGTCTGGACAACGTCTATCACCTTGCCCTTGAGCTCCTCTGAAGGGGCCGGGAAGGTGGTGACGGCCTCGTGAACCTCAGTATCGAAATCGGCGCCCTTGGCCTCGATTTTCTCGAGGCCTTTGGTCTTGAGGTACGCCGTTAATTTCCCAAAAATCATTTCCGTGCCTTCCTTGGCGGCTGCGCTGTCCTGGCTCTTTTCCAGGGCGGCAAGGGCTATCTCGCAGTCGTCCAGGATGGGAAGAAGGCCTTTTATGGTGTCTGCCGATGCGCTGCCAACAAGGGCAAGCTTTTCCTCTGCCGTGCGGCGGCGGAAGGTATCGAACTCTGCCATGAGACGGAGGTAGTCCGCCTTGGCGTCGGAGGCCTGTTTCTGGGCCTCTTCCAGCTTCTGGGATGCCTCTTCAAGCTGATTGTTAAGACCTTCCACACGCGCTTCCAGCGCTGCCATTTTCTTGCCTTCCGGCACTTCCTTATTCTTTTTCTCTGCCATAATCAAATAAATTCGCCGCAAAGATAGCAAATTATCTGCCAATTCGGACAATCTGCCATATTGTCAGTATGCGCGCGCGGGACTACCGGGTCCAGAAGGTCCCATTTCTCTGCCCTGAGTTTTCCCTGCTCGAACAGGGTCATGAGGCGGTTTTCGTACGCCCTCTGCTTTTTGGGGGGCATGGAGTCGAGGAAATCACGGACGTCCATGTCTGCCTTCTCCGCATTGCAGCGGGGACATGCGCAGACCTTGTTGGAGTAGTCTCCGCTCCCGCCTTTGGAGCGCGGGACGATGTGGTCCGTTTCCATGGTTTCAAGGGTAAGGGGATGGCCGCAGTAGATGCAGCAGCCTGCGCTCTCCTGGAGCAGGCGTTCACGGGTGTTGTTCTGTCTTTTCATAGCTCTTTGTCTTTAAAAGTCCGATGCAAAGTAACGGCCTGCCGCCCGCATTCCCCAATTTTGGCAAGCCTTTCCAAAATTTGGTTTTACGGAAAAAATTGTTAGGAAATCTTCCTATTAACCCGTATCTTTGAAATATGAAAAGAATTCTCGTTCTAACCACATTATTATCCGTTGCCTTAAGCGCCACGGCACAGGAAAATCTGCAGAAAGGCGCGGTTGCGTCAAGCGTAAACAAATCATTCACAACCATAAAGGAGCTTCCCATAACAAGCGTCAAAAACCAGTACCGCAGCGGTACGTGCTGGGACTTCGGAACGCTGGGATTTCTGGAGAGCGAGATCCTCCGGAAGTCCGGAAGGACATACGACCTCTGCGAGATGTTCGTTGTGAACAAGGACTATATGGACTGCGCCACTCACTACGTCCGTATGCACGGCTTCAGCCAGATCTCCGAGGGCGGCTCCTGTGACGACGTCATCGACGTAATACGCAACTACGGCATCTGCCCGGAAGAGGCTATGCCCGCACCGGGGTCCCTCACAGGCGATTCCCTCGCCAACTTCAAGGTCTTCTTCCCGGAACTGGAAAAGATGGTCAAGACTGCCTTTGTGCCGGGCGCAAAGGAGCAGAGGCCGCGCTGGAAGGAAGACGTCCAGGCACTCATCGAACGATATGTTGGCAAATGCCCGGAATCCTTTGTCTATGAAGGCAGGAGCTACACTCCCAAGTCCTTTGCCGGAAGCCTCGGCCTCAACCTTGACGATTACGTGAGCATCACCAGCTACACGCACCATCCTTTCAACCAGTGGTACGTCATCGAGGCCCCTTACAAATGGCGCCTGAAGCCAAGCTACAACATTCCCATAGAGCAGCTTATGGACGCGCTGGACAAGGCCCTGGACGCCGGTTACACCGTGGCCTGGGGCGGCGACGTGAGCGGCGACTTCACCCGCACAGGCCTTGCCTTCCTGCCGGAAGGCGTTGTTCCCTCCCAGGAACTCCGCCAGGAGCAGTGGGACAGCTGGGAGTTCACCTACGACCACGTGATGCTAATCTACGGCAAGGCCGTGGACCAGGACGGAGTACCATATTATCTGGTCAAAAACTCGTGGGGAAAGAGCGGCCAGTACAGGGGCATCTGGTATATGTCCCGGGACTATATCGCACTCAACACTGTGTATATCTTCCTCAACCGCAACGCACTGCCCAAAAAGCTACTAAAAGCGGTGAAATAGCATATTGCCCAAGTGCAAAAGAATTGCTAACTTTGGGTCCCGTTTATAACTAGAACTATAACCAATGACACCAATCATCGAATGTGTTCCCAACTATAGCGAAGGCCGGGATATGGCCGTTGTCAACGCTATTGTGGAAGCAATCAAGAGCGTAGAAGGAATCAAGGTCCTGGACGTGGATCCGGGAGAGGCAACCAACAGAACTGTAGTTACTTTCGTGGGAGCACCGGAACCGGTGCTTGAGGCTGCGTTCCAGGGCGCAAAGAAGGCCCAGGAACTCATAGATATGCGCCTCCACCACGGTGCCCACCCGCGCAGCGGCGCAACCGACGTTCTCCCTCTCATTCCCGTAGCCGGAATCACGCTGGAAGAATGCGCAAAACTTGCCCGCGGGCTTGCGGAGCGCCTCTGGAAAGAGCTTGGCATCCCCTGCTACTGCTATGAGGCCGCAGCCTTTACCCCTGAGAGGAAAAACCTTGCCGTATGCCGTGAAGGAGAGTACGAAGCCCTTCCCAAGAAGATGGAAGACCCGGCAAAGAAGCCGGATTTCGGCGGTACCTGGAACGAGGTCGCGGCCAAGGCCGGAGCAACAAACGTTGGCGCCCGCAATTTCCTTGTTGCAGTCAATTTCAACCTCAACACCACCAGCACCCGCCGCGCTATGGCCGTTGCCTTTGACGTCCGTGAAAAAGGCCGCAAGGCCCGCGAAGGCGGCTCCCTCACGGGAAAGCTCCTCAAGGACCAGAACGGCAACCAGATATGGATTCCAGGAACCCTTAAAGGCTGTAAGGCAATCGGCTGGTACATAGACGAATACGGCATTGCCCAGGTATCCATGAACATCACGGACATAGACACCACTCCCCTGCACGTTGCCTTTGAGGAAGTATCCCGCGCCGCTGCAGCAAGAGGCCTGAGGGTCACCGGAGCGGAGATAGTTGGCCTGGTTCCAAAGAGAGTACTCACGGAAGCCGGCAAGTTCTACCTTGAAAAGCAGCAGCGCTCCCTTGGCATAAGTGAGGAAGAGATAATAAAAATCGCCGTCAAGAGCATGTCCCTTGACGATCTGAAGCCCTTCAACCCCAAGGAAAAAGTCATCGAGTACCTCATTGCCGATGAAAAGAAAGGCCTTGTGGACATGACCCTTGAGGGTTTCATCCGGGAAACCGCATCGGAATCCGCAGCCCCCGGCGGAGGTTCCATATCGGCAGCGATGGGCGCAGCGGCAGCGGCACTTGCCACCATGGTGGCCAACCTGTCGGCCCACAAAAGGGGCTGGGACGCACGCTGGAAAGAGTTCTCCGACGTTGCGGAAAAGGGACAGGCCCTTGTGGACCGCCTCCTTGCCCTAATTGACGAGGACACCGCAGCCTTCAACCGCATTATGGACGTATTCTCCATGCCAAAGGGCACTCCGGAGGAAAAGGCGGCCCGTGAAAAGGCCATGGAAGAGGCCACCCTTTATGCCGCCTCTGTCCCTCTGGAGACCATGGAGACGTCCCTTAAGGCACTGCCTCTGGCACTTGAGATGGCACAGAAAGGTAACCCCGCAAGCGCCTCCGACGCCGGTGTAGCCGCCCTGGCCGCAGTTGCCGGCATCAAAGGCGCCCGCCTCAACGTCCGCATCAACTGCGCCGGCCTCCAGGACAAAGCCCCCGCACAGCCCCTCCTCAAAAGGGCAGATGAAATAGTAGCCGAAGCAGAGAAACTCGAAGCCCAGGTACTTGAAGCTGTAAACAAAAACATCGAACTATGACCTTCAAAGAAGAAATACTGATGGGGATTCCGGCATCGCTGCCGGATGTCAAACTCTATGACAAGGAGATTAACCATGCGCCAAAGCGCAAGGATATACTGAAGCCGGAGGAGAAGGTTCTGGCGCTGAAAAACGCCCTCAGGTACTTCCCTGAGGCCCTTCACGCAAAGCTTGCGCCGGAATTCGCAAAGGAACTTGAAGACTACGGCCGCATATACATGTACCGCTACAGGCCTTCCTATAAGATATATGCAAGGCCCATTGACGAGTACCCGGCAAAGAGCCGCCAGGCCGCTGCCATAATGGCAATGATCCAGAACAACCTGGACGAAAAGGTTGCCCAGCACCCGCACGAGCTCATTATCTACGGCGGCAACGGCGCCATCTTCCAGAACTGGGCCCAGTACCGCCTGGTAATGCAGTACCTTGCCACCATGACCGACGAGCAGACCCTCGTGATGTACTCCGGCCACCCGCTGGGCCTTTTCCCCAGCCACAAGGACGCTCCGCGCGTAATCGTGACCAACGGCATGGTAATTCCCAACTACTCCAAGCCCGATGACTGGGAGCGCATGAACGCCATGGGCGTGAGCCAGTACGGCCAGATGACGGCCGGAAGTTACATGTACATAGGCCCCCAGGGCATTGTGCACGGCACCACGATAACCGTGATGAATGCCGCCCGCAAGCAGGGCGGCTCCCCCGCCGGCAAACTCTTCGTGACGGCAGGCCTTGGCGGAATGTCGGGTGCACAGCCAAAGGCGGGAAATATTGCCGGGGTTGTAAGCGTGACGGCGGAAATCAATCCCAAGGCCGCTCAGAAGCGCTTTGACCAGGGCTGGGTGGACGAGCTCCACACAGACCTCACAGAGCTCATCGTCCGCATCCGCAAGGCCGTAGCCGCAAAGGAAGTGGTCTCCCTGGCATACGTCGGCAACGTGGTGGACCTCTGGGAGCGCCTTGCCGATGAGGATGTCCACGTAGACCTCGGCAGCGACCAGACTTCCCTCCACAACCCCTGGGCCGGAGGTTACTACCCCGTGGGCTACAGCCTGGAAGAGTCCAAAGACATGATGGCCAATGACCCCGCCGCCTTCAAGGAGGCAGTCCAGGCGTCGCTGCGCCGTCATGTGGCCGCCATCAACCGCCTCACGGCCAAGGGAATGTACTTCTTCGACTACGGAAACGCCTTCCTCCTGGAAAGTTCCCGCGCCGGTGCGGACATCCTGAAGCCGGACGGCAGTTTCCGCTACCCTTCATACGTCCAGGACATCATGGGGCCCATGTACTTCGACTACGGATTCGGACCCTTCCGCTGGGTCTGCATGAGCGAAGACCCTCAGGACCTTGCAAAGAGCGACGCCCTTGCAATGAAAGTCCTTGGAGAGATAGCCGCCACCGCCCCGGCAGAGATCGCCGGCCAGATGCGCGACAACATCCACTGGATTGAGGAAGCAGGCCGGAACCACCTTGTGGTGGGCTCCCAGGCCCGTATCCTCTATGCCGACTGTGAGGGCCGCACCAAGATAGCCCTGGCATTCAACGATGCCATCAGGAAGGGCGAAATCACCGCCCCCATCGTCCTTGGCCGCGACCACCACGACGTCTCCGGCACGGACTCCCCCTTCCGCGAGACCTCCAACATCTACGACGGCTCCCGCTTCTGTGCCGATATGGCCGTCCAGAACGTCATCGGCGACGGCTTCCGCGGCGCAACGTGGGTCTCCATCCACAACGGCGGCGGCGTAGGCTGGGGCGAGGTCATGAACGGCGGATTCGGCATGGTGATAGACGGCAGCGAAGACTCTGACCGCCACATCCGCGAAATGCTGTTCTGGGACGTGAACAACGGCATTGCCCGCCGCTCCTGGGCCAGGAACGAAGGCGCACGCTTCGCGATAGAACGTGAAATGGCCCGTACACCCGGACTTAAGGTAACCCTCCCCAACCTCGCAGATGACTCACTTGTAAGAAAAGCACTCGAAAAATGATACATTACATATCCAAAGAGCATCTCTCCCTGGAGAGAGTGAAGGAAATAATTGACAACAAAATGACCCTGGAACTGTCCCCTGAGGCAGTTCAGGCTGTAGTCAAGTGCCGCGAGTACCTGGACAGGAAGATGGAAGACATCGGCCGTCCCGTATACGGCGTAACCACCGGCTTCGGGTCACTTTACAACGTAACCATTCCAAAGGAAGACCTCTCCCAGCTTCAGCACAACCTGGTAATGTCCCATGCCTGCGGCGCCGGCGAAAAGGTGCGTCCGGAGATAGTGAAGCTGATGCTCCTGATGAAGGTCCAGTCCCTGTCTTACGGCCATTCCGGCGTTCAGCTCATAACCCTCCAGAGGCTCATCGACATGTTCAATGACGATATCCTCCCGGTGGTGTACCAGCAGGGTTCCCTGGGCGCATCCGGAGACCTGGCGCCGCTTGCGCACATGTGTCTTCCGCTCATCGGCCTTGGAGAAGTCCTGTATAAAGGAAAGGTCCGTCCTTCCGCGGAAGTCTGGGCAGAAAAGGGCTGGGAGCCCATACGCCTGCAGTCCAAAGAGGGCCTTGCCCTTCTGAACGGCACCCAGTTCATGAGCGCACATGCCGTCTGGAGCATCCTCAAGAGCATGCGCCTGAGCCGCTGGGCCGACCTCATCGGCGCCCTTTCCCTGGATGCCTACGACGGCAGGATTGAGCCGTTCCTTCCCCTCACCCACCAGCTGAGACCCCATACAGGGCAGATTCTCACCGGCAAGAAGTTCGTGGAAATCCTGGAAGGCAGCCAGCTCATAAACCGCCCCAAGGTGCATGTACAAGACCCCTACAGCTTCCGCTGCATCCCGCAGGTGCACGGCGCCGTCAAGGACAACATCCTATACGTGAAATCCGTCCTTGAGAACGAGATCAACTCTGCCACGGACAACCCCAATATCTTCCCGGACGAGGACATGGTGATATCGGCCGGAAACTTCCACGGAGAGCCCATCGCCATCCCCATGGACTCCCTGGCCATTGCCATGAGCGAGCTCGCAAGCATCTCCGAGCGCCGTACTTTCCAGCTCATAGACGGCCTCAGGGGCCTTCCCAAGTACCTGGTGGCAGAACCCGGCCTCAACAGCGGCTTCATGATTCCGCAGTACACAGCGGCCTCAATCGTGTCCCAGAACAAGGGCCTGTGCTGGCCCGCATCATGCGACTCCATCCCCTCGTCCCAGGGCCAGGAAGACCACGTCTCCATGGGCTCCAACTCGGCAACCAAGCTTGTGAGGATTGTGGACAATGTAGAGACAGTGCTTGCAATAGAGCTCTTCAACGCGGCCCAGGCGCTTGAATTCCGCCGTCCGGAAAAGACTTCTCCCAAGCTGGAAAAGATTGTGGAAGACTACCGCAAGGAAGTGCCGTTCCTGCATACGGACAGCTACATGCACCCCTACATAGAGAAGTCCATAGAATTCATCAGGAATGAGTCTTATCTATAATATAGGTATCCTTGCCGGAATAGTCCCGGAAGGCGTTCTCCGAAAGGAGGGCGCTTCGCAGGGGGAAACCGGCTTCATGGAGAACGCCTGGATACGCATCCAGGACGGCCGCATAGCGGAATTCGGCCCCATGTCAGAATGCCCGGACCTTGCCTGCGAGTCCGATGTGGAGGACAATATCAACGCCGGCGGCGGCATGGTTATGCCCGGCTTCTGCGACAGCCACACCCACATAGTCTATGCAGGCAGCCGTGATGCGGAGTTCCTGGACAAGATAAACGGCCTCAGCTATGAGGAAATAGCCGCACGTGGCGGCGGAATCCTCAATTCCAGCGACCTTCTGAACAAGACGCCG
>JAEEGI010010412.1_pt1 | contig 20206 bp, 20 predicted proteins | sample 8958751 | NCBI WGS metagenome assembly JAEEGI01 (sample SAMN16246545, study PRJNA631951) | gut metagenome | biome: gut microbiome; feature: rumen; material: KS-attached | host: Bos | place: Iran: Karaj | collected 2018-10 | reverse complement strand
GTTGTACTAGCAGCGAAGTCAGATCGTGAGGTCTGGTGGAGTTAGTAGAAGTGAGAATGTCGGCATGAGTAGCGTAATGGATGTGAAAAACATCCACACCGAAAACACAAGGTTTCCTAAGCAAGGTTAATCCGCTTAGGGTTAGTCGGGCCTAAGCTGAGGCCGTGAGGCGTAAGCGATGGACAGCAGGTCATTATTCCTGCACTACTATACTTGAGATTAAGGGGGGTCGCGAAGGTTAACCTGAGCGTGCCCATTGGACATGGTGCGTTGGTTAGGTAAGGCGATGCTGGGATAGGCAAATCCGTTCCGGATATAGCAGAGCCTAGTCGAAAGGTGAGGAGAGATCCAAACCGATTCAGGTGACATCATACCGCCAAGAAAAGCCTCGTAATCGTTGAAAGTAAAGTACCCGTACCGCAAACCGACTCTGGTGTGTTGGTAGTAATGTACTAAGGTGATCGAGATAATCTTCGTTAAGGAACTCGGCAAATTAGCCCCGTAACTTCGGGATAAGGGGTACCACCGCGAGGTGGTCACAGTAAATGGTTTCAAGTGACTGTTTAACAAAAACACAGGTCTGTGCCAAAGCGTAAGCTGATGTATACAGGCTGATACCTGCCCAGTGCTGGAAGGTTAATGGGAGGAGTTAGGGCAACCGAAGCCCCGAACAAAAGCCCCAGTGAACGGCGGCCGTAACTATAACGGTCCTAAGGTAGCGAAGTCCCTTGTCGGGTAAGTTCCGACCCGCACGAATGGTGTAACAACTTGAAAGCTGTCTTGACGAAGAACTCGGCGAAATTGAAGTACCCGTGAAGATGCGGGTTTCCCGCAACAGGACAAAAAGACCCCGTGGAGCTTTACTGTAGCTTGGCATTGGGTCTGGGTCATTCATGTGTAGGATAGGTGGGAGCCGTTGAAGCAGAGGCGTCAGCTTCTGTGGAGGCAACGTTGAAATACCACCCTTGGATTACTTAGACTCTAACTCATGAGCAAGCATGAGGACATTGCCTGGTAGGCAGTTTGACTGGGGCGGTCGCCTCCCAAAATGTAACGGAGGCGCCCAAAGGTTCCCTCAGGGTGGATGGAAATCACCCATTGAGTGCATAGGCATAAGGGAGCTTGACTGCGAGACCAACAAGTCGAGCAGGGACGAAAGTCGGGCTAAGTGATCCCACGGTTCCTTGTGGAAGGGCCGTGGCTTATCGGACAAAAGCTACCCCGGGGATAACAGGCTTATCTTGCCCAAGAGTTCACATCGACGGCAAGGTTTGGCACCTCGATGTCGGCTCGTCGCATCCTGGGGCTGGAGAAGGTCCCAAGGGTCCGGCTGTTCGCCGGTTAAAGCGGCACGCGAGCTGGGTTCAGACCGTCGTGAGACAGGTCGGTCTCTATCCGTTGTGGGCGTCCGGAGATTTGAGGGGGTTCGTCTGTAGTACGAGAGGATCCAGATGAACAAACATATGGTGTGCCAGTTGTCGCGCCCGCGGCATCGCTGGGTAGCCAAGTTTGGTTCGGATAATCGCTGAAAGCATCTAAGTGAGAAGCCGGCCCCAAGATTAGATCTCCCTTCTGCGCAAGCAGAGAAAGATCACAGATAGACTATCTGTTTGATAGGCCACAGGTGTAAGCGTCGTGAGGCGTTCAGCTGAGTGGTACTAATGATCGAGGACTTGACCTGTTTCAGAATTGATACTAATTTCTTTGTCTTTTTTAATATTTTTAATTTGTTAAAAAGGGCTTCCGGTGATTTTAGAGGTTTGGTACCACCCGTTCTCATCCCGAACACGGTCGTGAAACGAACTATCGCAGACGATACTTGGAGGGCAACTTCCTGGGAAAATATGTCGTTGCCGGGGCCTTTTTTTTATGCTTAAAATCAGGAGGTTTATACCTCCTTTTTTTATATCATTTTGTATATAGACCTTCTTAATCTATAATTATTTAAGAGGCACCTTATCATGCCTTGGGGAGGCATTTATGTCCAAATATTTTGACAAATTTTCTGTTAGAGCAAGACGTGTCCTTCAGATAGCCCAGCAGGAATCTGAACGTCTTAATCATAAATTCATAGGTTCGGAACATCTTCTTGTCGGTCTGGCCAAAGAGGAAGAGGGCGTCGCTGCACGTGTGCTCTCGCATATGGATGTCAATCTTGATAAACTCTGCCAGTCTGTTGAAGTGATTCTTGATGTAGAAAGCCATTCGGAAACTGAAGAAGGACTTACATTAAGAGCCAAGAGAGTGATCGAACTTGCAATTGATGAAGCAAGACAGATGGGTCATTCATATATCGGTACTGAACATCTTCTGTTGGGTCTGCTGCGTGAAAAGGACGGAAAAGCTGCTGAACTCCTTAATACTTACGGTGTAACACTTGACCGTGCCCGAGCAGAGATCAAGAAGTTCCTTACCCAGCCTTCCACAAGAACATCCCGTATCCCCAGCAACAATAAGACTCCGATCCTGGATCAGGTCTCACGTGATCTGACCAGTGAAGCCAAAAAGGGCAGATTGGATCCTGTCATCGGCAGAGAGAAAGAACTTGAAAGAATCGTTCAGATCCTTTCCCGCCGAACCAAAAACAATCCGGCTCTCGTAGGTGAACCCGGCGTCGGCAAAACTGCCATCGCTGAAGGTCTGGCGCAGAAGATCGTCAACGGAGATATCTTCGAAACTTTGGAAAATAAACGTGTCGTCGCACTCGATATGGCAGCTCTGGTTGCCGGTACCAAATACCGTGGTGAATTCGAGGAACGACTCAAAAAAGTCATTGATGAGATTCGCAATGCCGGAAATATCATTCTGTTCATTGATGAATTCCATACTCTGGTCGGTGCCGGCGGAGCAGACGGTGCAATCGATGCATCAAACATCCTCAAGCCGCCTCTGGCCCGCGGTGAACTCCAGTGTATCGGTGCAACGACTCTCGATGACTACCGTAAATATATAGAAAAAGATCCTTCTCTTGAGCGACGTTTTCAGACTGTTCTGGTTGAGGAACCGTCACTTGAGGAGACAAATGCCATCCTGCATGGTCTCAGGGAAAAATACGAAGAGCATCATCATGTCACGATCACTGATGACGCAATCGATGCCGCAATCGATCTTTCCACAAGATATGTTACAGACAGATCTCTTCCTGACAAGGCTATCGATATTATCGATGAAGCATGTTCAAGAGTCAGGATCCGTGAAAGAAAGATGCCTGATGATCTCAGAAATCTCAAGCAGCAGGAAGGTGTAGTCCAGAAAGAAAAGGATGCTGCAAACAAGGAAAAGAATTATAAACTTGCTGCAGAAAAGAACGATCTTGAGAAGAAACTGCACAATGATATCGGAGTGAAGGAAGCCGAATGGAAGCTTTCGCTCGATAAGAAGAATCCTGTGGTACTTCGTGAAGATGTGGCTCAGGTCGTTTCGATGTGGACTGGTATCCCTGTTGTCCAGCTGAACGCAGAAGAGAAGGAAAGACTTCTCCATATGGAGGAATACCTTCACAAGTATGTTATCGGTCAGAATGAGGCAATTGACGCCGTCTCAAAGGCAGTCAGAAGAGCCCGTGCCGGTCTCAAGGATCCCAGACGACCTATCGGTACCTTCATGATGCTCGGTCCTACCGGTGTAGGTAAGACTGAACTTGCAAAGAGACTGGCAGAGTTTATGTTTGGCAACGACAAAGCCCTTATCAGGATCGATATGTCTGAATTCATGGAAAAGCATACCGTTTCCCGACTTGTCGGTGCACCTCCGGGATATGTCGGCTATGATGAAGGCGGTGAACTTACTGAAGCGATCAGAAAGAAACCGTACAGCCTGGTACTTTTCGATGAGATCGAAAAGGCGCATCCTGACGTATTCAATATCCTGCTTCAGGTATTTGATGACGGTCATCTTACGGATGCCCAGGGAAGAAAAGTTGATTTCAGAAATGCCATCATTGTAATGACCAGCAATGTCGGTGCAACTGCAATCAGAAATAATCATTCCCTCGGTTTCTCAACTACCGGAGATGAGAATAAGGAAGCTCTCCGAACATATGAGGCTATGAAGGAAAAACTCATGGTCGAACTTAAGAAATCCTTCCGACCTGAATTCCTGAACAGAATCGATAATATCCTGGTCTTCCACTCACTGACAAAGGAAGAGATCAGACAGATAGTCGATCTTATGCTGCAGTCTGTAACGACTCAGCTCACCAGTAAAAATATCAAATTTGTCGTTACCGATGCCGCCAAGGATTATCTGGGCGATAAAGGTTATGATGAGACATATGGCGCCCGACCTCTCCGAAGAGTTATTCAGGAGAAGATCGAGGACAAACTGGCTGAGGATCTGCTCAGAGCAACCGTGGTCAGTGGAGATACCATTACCATCGATCATAAGGATGGAGACAAGGAATTATCCTATACCTTCACCAAACCGGGGGAGAAGATCGAGGCGGCTGAAGAACCGAAAGTTATCGAAAAGCCGAAGAAACCCAGAGCTCCAAGGAAAAAGAAAGTAGCAGAGACTGCTGAATAGCATTGAAGGGACCGTATTACGTAATATGGTCATTTTTTTTATGTTTGCGAACGATTATTCTGCTCTCCGTTATAATTATGTGTTGTAATGTAATTATACCCTAACAGGTATAATTACATTAAAGATGATTAAAGTATACCCAATAAGGTATAAATACAATGTTTTCAGTTTACAATATACCCTATAAGGTATAAAATGTGCTCATGAATAGTATTGGGGCTTTTATCAAAGCAAATAGAAGAGCAGCTGGGCTGACGCAGGAGGAGTTTGCAATGCGTGCCGGTCTTGGTCTGCGATTTGTCCGTGACCTGGAACAGGGTAAGGAAACGGTTCGGATGGACAAGGTCAATCAGGCGTTGGCAATGTTCGGCATGAAAGCTGTTCCCGGAAAGGCAGATGACGAATGAGTGCGTTTCGGAAGGTATCTGTCTATGTGAGGGATAACTTTGCCGGATTTCTATGTGAAACGGACAGAGGGTATAGCTTTACGTATGATGAGAAGTATCTGTCCTTGCCAAATGCGGCGGCAGTTTCCCTGACTCTTCCGCTTCAAAAGGAGCCTTATGAATCGAATGTACTGTTTCCGTTCTTCGATGGTCTGATTCCTGAGGGGTGGCTGCTGAATATAGTGATCAAAAACTGGAAGCTGGATCAGAATGATCGTTTCGGGTTACTGATGGTATCTTGCAGGGATTGTATTGGTGCGGTACGAATTGAGGCTGTTGAGTCATGAAATGCTATTGTTGCGGTAAACCTATCCTGCCGGGAGACAGTGTCAGTAATTGGCATATACGCTGCATACGCAAATTCTTTGGGACTGACGTGCTGCCGGTATTGGATTTAACTGAAGAATTGCTCGACTCTTATGTGACAGAATCTGTAGGCAAGAATCTGACAGTACCTGGCGTACAGCGGAAGATATCATTGCATTTGGAACTACAGGATGTTCCCAGTTTGACATTGGTTAACTATCCTACAGGATATATTTTGAAACTCAATACGCCGGAGTATCCCCACCTTCCGGAGGCCGAGGACCTGACAATGCGGATTGCCGAAAAAGCGGGAGTGAAGACAGTTCCACATGGTTTGCTTTGGATGAACGGACAATTTGCGTATATCACTAAACGTATCGACCGTCGGATCACTGGTAACAAGCGTATCAATGTTCAGAAATATGCCATGGAGGACTTTTGTCAGTTGGAAGGGCGATTGACTGCAGATAAGTACCATGGTTCCTATGAGCGTTGTGCAAAGATCATTGCCAAATATTCCGCCCGAAAGGGTCTGGATCTATCCGAACTTTATCTGCGGCTTGTCGTATCGTTTGTCACAGGCAATTCTGATATGCATCTCAAAAATTTCTCGCTGATCGAAACCGAACCGGGCAATGGCATGTATGTGCTGTCTTTGGCATACGATCTGCTTCCGGTAAATTTGGTGATGCCTGAGGATCGGGAGGAATTTGCCCTGACTATGAATGAAAAGAAGGCTAATCTGAGAAGAGATGATTTTATGAGTTTTGCAAAACAGTGTGGTGTGGCAGGTAATGCTGCGGAAAAGATTATTCAAAAGGTTGTTGTCGCCGAGGATGCTTATCTGACACTGTGCGACGAATCCTATTTGCCACAGGACATGAAATCCACGATGAAAGAACTGATTCAGTCACGATGCTCACGATTGAAAGCATAAGGGGTCAGAATTAAAAAATGGAAAAAGAAGCTAGAAATCTGAAAATAATCAGTATCCTTATTATTGTGGTTGGTTTGTTGAATGCACCGGGACTTTTTTCTGGTTTCAATGAGCTTAGCATTACAGCTGACTCTTCATCTTATAATCTGAGGGTATTCGAGCTTTTTGTTCTCTTTGTGATTTCTGTGCTGTTTTTGTTTAATGGTGCAGTAGGGTACAGCAGATCTTCCGGATTCAGCAAAAATAACATATATGTCAATCTTGGATTCGTAAATGTAGCACTGAGCATTGCAGCAACCGTGCTGGGTATCATCGGAAAGGGGAGCTTTACAACTCTTTCTCCTGATCTTTATGCTGCAATTGATATTGTATTCACAGGGCTGTTCGCATTCTTTGCTTATAAATACGAAAAATCGCAGAAATCGAAATAGTTATTCAGACGAATTTGTCAGTCAGATTATTGAATCAAGATAGGAGTATCATCAATCGGACTTTCCGGCATGAATCTTGACTCCCGGATAGCTTTATCTATTGGTGTGAATTCAGTATCGATTTTTTCCGCTTCGCTGATACCGCAGTCTCTGATTCTTTCGATATTCGGAATTACGTTGCGGTCCAGGGAACCGATGCTTTTGTTGTAGTTTTCCACTGCCTTTCCGAGTGATTTTCCGGTTTCTTTAAGATGGTTGAACCATGTGTTGATTCCATCTGATAATCTGTTGCTCAATTCAGCGATGTGTTTGGCATTCTCTGTAAGGGTGTTTTCATTCCAGCCCATCTTAACTGCAACCAGCAGACTGTATATGGTGGCAGGTGTGGCAAGCACGATATTTTTCTGAATGGCATATTCGAGCAGATCAGGATCGACTTCCTGTGTAATGGCAAGGAACTGATCATTAGGCATAAAGAGCACAACAAAATCGGGACTGTTGAATTGTTTCCAGTATTCCTTTTTTGAAAGCTGATCGATATGATTTTTGATCTTTTCGTCATGAGCTTCTATATACTGTGTTCTGAGTACAGGATCGTTGCATGTTACTGCATTCTGATATGCATCATATGGGACCTTTGAATCAATGATGATGTTACGGTTGTTGGGAAGACGCACGATCATATCAGGTCTGATGTTGATGCCGGGACGGATGACAGAGACCTGTGTATCATAATCGCAATATTTTTTCATACCCGAAAGTTCCACGATCCTCTCCAGAGTTGTTTCACCCCAGTTACCTCTTGCCTGACTGTTGCCAAGAATTCTGTTAAGCTGTTGAGTTTCCTTGGCAAGATCCCCTGTCTTTGTAACCAGGCTTCCGTATTCTGTTTTACGGTCGTTTTCCATTCTTGCAATTTCAGCGTGGAGCTGATTGACAAGATTGTTTATTGGCTGTTGGGCAGCAAGATTCTGTCTCTGAAGTTCGGAAGAATTGTTTTTCAGGGCATCGGATGCCATTGCTGAAAACTTCTCCGGAATGCTCTGGGAAAGTAAGTCTATTGTTTTCTTGTCATTTGAATGAACAACAAGCAGAACGATCCCCATGATTACAAGACCTATTGCTATGCCTATTGCCAAATATAATATTTCCATAGTGAATACTCCTGTTATCGAAAAGCTTTGCAGTGTGGTGCCTGAATTCTTTCATAACAATATACAACGCATACTCGGACAAAAATGGTGCAATATGACCGTATACTGACAGCAACGGTATTTATCAAGGAAAATGGAAAACAATATCTTCTTTGAAGATGCCTATTCATCCACATTTCCATTGTTAGATGGTAGTATTGATGTCAAAAGTGTTAGAGTTGAGTTGTTGAGACTGATGTCAGAATTAAACAAGAAGATGAATGATACAAACAAAAGATGGATGCCTATCATATTTGCACTTTTAGCGGCTGTGTTTTATGCCATCAATACGCCGCTTTCAAAACTTCTGCTTGAAAATGTACCTGCTACATTTATGGCTTCATTTCTTTACCTGGGAGCCGGAGTAGGCGTGGGCATTATGTATCTGTTCCATTGGCATAATGAAGAAAAAGCTGAGCGGCTTACCGGAAAAGACTTACCTTACACAATTGGAATGATCATTCTGGATATTCTTGCTCCGATTTTTCTGATGATTGGTATTCGGTACAGCGCGGCTTCCAGTGCATCGCTCTTGGGAAATTTTGAAATTGTAGCGACCACGCTTATTGCTTTGCTCATTTTTAAGGAAGCTGTCAGCAAAAGATTATGGGCGGCCATTGCCCTGATTACTGTTTCAAGCATTCTGTTGTCGTTTGAGGAAACGGGCAGTTTTCACTTCTCATATGGCTCATTGTTTGTTCTTTTGGCGACTGTATGCTGGGGACTGGAAAACAACTGTACAAGAAAGATTTCCGGCAAAAGCACTTATGAAATTGTTGTACTCAAAGGTATCTTTTCAGGAGGCGGAGCGTTCATAATTGCGATGCTGCTTGGAGAAAAACTGCCGGAGATAAAGTATATTCTGCTTGCCATGATGCTCGGATATGTGGCGTATGGCCTCAGCATTTTCCTTTATATCCGGGCGCAAAGGGATCTTGGCGCAGCAAAAACGAGTTCATTCTATGCAGTTGCACCGTTTGTGGGAGCATTTTTTTCATTCGTTCTGATAGGGGAAAAACTTACCTGGATATACTTTGTTGCGTTGATTGTAATGATAGTCGGTACGGTATTTGTAGTCATGGATACGATTGCAAGGCATCACACACATATGCATGTCCATTCCTTCACCCACACTCATGACGGAAGCACACATACGCATAAAGTTGAGCATTCCCACGAGCATGATCATTATGTGGTCGTCGATAAGCATGGACATCATCATAGCCAGAGCGAATTGGAGGCAGATTCCGGACATGCACGGGAATAATGATTATCAAGTCTCCTCAATACAGGTTTAATAATTTGGAGTTTTCAGTGATCGTTTCCTTGCGAAGAAACGGGAGTGGAAAATAATGGAATTCGGTTGGATCAATCTGTTTGGAGCAGTCATCGTTATTGTAATGATGATACCGAACATCGTTTATGCTGCCCGAAATAAGGATGAGAAAAACCTTTGCACGAATAAGGTTATGAATCTGATCGAGCAGATCGGACGATATGCGTGCATTGTGTTGATGTGGTTTCCGTTGCTTGTGTGGAAATTCGGCTTTGCAGGCGTATTGGAAATGTTGATCTACCTGGTAGGCAACGGGTTGATGCTCTTTGTTTATCTGCTTGTGTTTGCACGATATCTGAAAGAAAAGACATCTCAGCGTGCAATGATTCTCGCTGTGTTGCCTGCATGTATTTTCCTGTTGAGCGGATTGCTTCTGCGGCACTGGTTGCTTGTATTGTCTGCGCTCTTATTTGCGATAGGTCATATTTACGTTACAAAACAGAATTTCGATGCATCTTAAAATATATTCCAGGGAGATCATGATCTGTATTTGAAAAACTGTTGCGATGACTGATTAGTATATGATACGTTATTCGTACAAAGGTGTCGGTTGAACAAAATAAAAGCCGCTCATTGCGGTGAAATGACAAAGTCAGGGAGGGCCAGCATTTATGAAAAGAATGACAGCAATTACTGCATTGATACTTGTTTTCACTCTCATCCTTTCCGGATGCGGAGCCAAACCTGGCACTTCGACGGCGCCGTCCACGACTACTAAGACAGGAAATACCAGTTCCCAGGGAGGAACATCCAACGTTCCTGATATTACGATCCCAACGCCGTGGACGCAGGATTATCAGTCGGCGTTGCTTGATAAGATCCCGTTTACAGTCGATTTGGGTGCCGGCTGGGAATATCGCGACCTAACTGCCAACGGAGTGCACCGAAGGGTCACTGTAACTTACGAAATGGATTCTTCCGTGATCCAGACCGACCCATGTTATACCTATTTCAGGGTCGACATCCTGGGCGATGGGATGTACGCTGAAACGGTTGCAGTCGGCAGAGCATTCCTTTCGGACAACATGGCTGACTATGTGAGGAGCGAAGACCCCGATATGATCAATATGGAACTATTCGAAAACGATTTCAAGGCGTCCGCTTTCAAGGGAAAGGATAAGGACTATATCGTGATCGGCATTCCGGCAGGGTGGGAGAAGAACACTTCAACCATGGTGATCTCAACGGCTGACGGTAAGCTGCTTGCCGATATGGAGGTCGACAAATCCAATCGTGTGACCCTGAAGGGTGATGATACAGGAAAATACATGGACTATTCCAAAAATACCAACTTCTTCAGCTTCGGTGAAAACTCGATCACATATCTTAAGGTTTCGCAGCGGGTCGATGGTGTTACCTACCTGAAGGAGTATTCTCTGACCATTGCCAACAACGAGATCACATCGGTTGAGACCGGCAAGACCTATACCACCACCGATACGGTTCCGGATCTGCCGGGTATTGCGATCCTCTGAGACCTTCCAAACGATACGACTTTTTTACATATCGTTTAAAAAAGGCAATTCCTGTGACTAATTGTCAAAGGTTTCCTGCCCTTTTTCCTGTGGAATAGGGAAAATTGTTTTCAAGTGCTCTTTTCACAGTGATAAAAAGCATAACCTTCAATCCCGATATAACTTAATTGTCACGACAGTCTGGGAGAGCCACATTCACAACAGAATTTTCCCAGATTCTTAGTCTGACAATTCGGGCAGACCCACTCTGTATCAGAATTCAATGTCTGAATCGGTGATGCATAACCAGACGTGGCAGAGATATTTTTTTGTTCCGTCACGGGTTGCAGTCCAAATTCTTTTATTTGCTTTTCAAATAGATCAATGGACGGCCCGTAAGATTGACTTCCCACGGTAATCGTGACATCATGCTCAGGCATCACAAACTTTATCTTTATCTTACTTCCATATTCATATTTCACATCGGGAGCACTTACCTCAAAACTGTAGCTGGTGTCGGAAGCAACCGCATAATACCCCACTACCACTTCTTCTCCAGGAGCGTAGAAAAACTGTCCGTCTTTCGGTTTCAAAAATGGATCCAATAACCTAAGCTGGTATTTTCCCTCTATCGCAGCAGGGTTTACGGCATCCGTGGAGATATGATCCCAGCCCCATGAGGTGGGGTTATTAAAAATCTGCTGATCGATCATTTTCTTATATTCTTCCTCGGATTCAGAGGTCAATCCCCGAATAACCAGCTCCGAATGTGCTTTGATTCCATGCCTCTCCAACTCCTGATCCAGCAATCCTTCCAGACCTTTGAAATTACTCTTAACTATGGGTGTATTCTCAGGCCAGTCTTCGTTCAGGCATTTGGCGATCATCTCAGAGCCATTGACTTTAATCTCAGAAATCACTGCATCGTCAGAATCATATCGGTTCCCGTCATAATCGGAAACCTCTACTTTAACAACGAAACGTGCCTCCAGATCTACATCGACATAGTTCCCTCCGCGCTCCCAGTATTCACGAAAGCCAATCGGTTTAGGTGTTCCAAATTTCAGTTCAAACATTTTTCTCCCCCAGATCTTTGGTTGGATTAACTGTTCATAGCATTATGCTTGTTCTTCATTTTTCCTGCTTCACTTTATATATCCATTCTAAAGGTCCAATTACCAATCTCTTTCCCATTATATACAAGAGTTTCTTCTTGTATAAGTGAAAATCCATTTTTAATGTAGAAATGAACATTTCGCTCTTCATTTGTGGTTACCGTAATAATATTTCCATTGTTCTCTTTGACTAAAGGAATCAAGAAGTTTTGTATTGCGTCACTTCCAACGCCTTTACTTTGGTGCTCGGGATCTACAACCAAGAAGTATAAATGCCACCTGGGCGCCTTAATTTTTTTAACCGCATACTCTGTTTCTTCTGAGAGCTTCATGAAACTCAATGTATCTCTCAAACCAAGCCTCAAGAAGATCCCTGGCATACCTGACATTGCATAATCCCAAAATCCAACGGGCTTATCTCCGGGCGATTCTGTTATTACTACGCTAACAACCTTGCCACCTTTCAATCCTACATAGCATTTATCTTGCCGAATCGTCGCTTTGAATATACCTTTTATGACATGTTCATAACATTCTTCTAATTCTTCTTTTCTTTCAAAGTGATTTTCAAAAGCCCCATAAAAGAGAGGATAACCTCTAAATGCCTCGGTAAAAATTTTTATGACTTCCTTTTCATAGGAGTGTTCATACTCTCTATACTCAATCATTTTCTTATTATCCATTTGAAATATAATCCATCTATCTTTTTTTATTCTTATACACTTCCTCGGATTTCGAGGTCAATCCCTGAATAATCAGCTCCGTATGTGCTTTGATCCCATATAGTTGTGCGTGGTATTTTGCATCGGTTCTGCTTGTGAATTTTAGTTAATAAGTAAATAAAAAAGTCGCTGTATTGGGTATAATAAACAGAGTGTTATTTGTTCGTGTCTGAAGTCAGACAGATATTATGGAGATAGTCCTTATGGCTAAGAGCAAGAGTATTTTTGTATGCAATTCATGCGGCAAGGAATCCTCCAAATGGATGGGACAGTGTCCTGCCTGCGGAAGCTGGAACAGCTTTTTTGAACAGACAGTAGTGCAGGTATCTTCAGCAACAAGAAATGCATCTCTGCAGAGCGAACCTGTAAAGCTTTCAGGTATTGAGGCGACTTCAGAGTTCAGATATGACGTCGGAATTCCCGAGCTGAACAGGGTACTGGGAGGAGGCCTCGTTCCGGGAGAGATAGTTCTCATCGGCGGTGAGCCTGGAATCGGTAAATCGACATTATTCATACAGATATGTTCCGAGCTTTCAAAAGACGGAACTGTCGCATATGCCAGCGGTGAAGAAACTGTCAGGCAGATAAAATCCAGGGCTGAAAGACTGGATATCGATTCTGACAATCTGTTTCTTATTGCAGAAACGAATCTTGATACGATACTGCAGCATTTCGATAAGCTGCAGCCGAAGATGGCCATAGTCGATTCCATACAGTCAGTTTATCTGCCTGATTTTGATGCATCGGCAGGTTCAGTTACCCAGGTGAGAGAATGCACCCAGAAGCTCATGTACTGGGCAAAGGTCAATCAGATACCTGTCTTTATCTCAGGGCATGTGACCAAGGAAGGAACTATCGCAGGACCGAGGATCCTTGAACATATCGTGGACTGTGTTCTTTATTTTGAAGGCGAACAGTTCTCATCATACAGATTATTAAGGTCTGTTAAGAACAGATTCGGAAGCACCAATGAAGTCGGAATATTTGAAATGAAGAGAGACGGACTGCATGCCGTGGATAATCCTTCAAAGATATTCCTGGCTCAGAGGCAGGAGGAAAGCGTAGGCTCCGCCGTGACATGCGCACTTGAGGGATCAAGACCTCTCATGGTTGTTGTTCAGGCTCTTACCAGTCAGACTGCCTTCGGACTTCCCAGACGAATGGCCAACGGAGTTGATTACGGAAGATTGCTCATGATAGTTGCTGTCCTCATGAGAAGAGCTGGATACAGATTAAGCAATCAGGATGTGATCGTAAATGTCACAGGAGGTCTGAAACTGGAGGAGCCCGCATCCGATCTGGCTGTTGCGGTCGCAATTGCCTCCAGTCTGAGAGATGCTCCGATAGATCCGCTTACTGCATGTATCGGAGAGATAGGCTTGTCGGGTGAGATGAGGATCGTGCCCCAGCTTGAGAGAAGACTGGATGAGGCGGCTCACCTGGGATTCAAACGCTGTATAATTCCGAAAAGTGCCATGCACAGTGTTAAGAATTCAAAGATCGAACTGATCGGAGCAAAAAATATCCGTGATGCTCTGACTTTTGCCTTTGCAGGACATGAACCGGAAAAAACGGTAAAAGAGGATGAAGAAGATGTATAGTGCTCTTATAGTTGCTGCAGGTTCTTCAACAAGAATGAACGGGATCGATAAGATCCTTATGCCGATCAACGGGATACCGGTTATTGTCCGCACCTGTTCCGCCTTTCAGGAAAACAAGAATATTTCCGATATAGTTGTCGTAGCATCGGAAAATAACATTCTTAAAATAAAGAGTCTTCTTCCGAAGGATAAATTCACAAAACTGAAGAGTGTTGTGCTGGGAGGATCCAGAAGACAGGAATCCGTACTGAACGGGCTCACTGAAGTAATGGATTCAGAATATGTGCTTATCCATGACGGGGCAAGACCTTTTGTTACGCAGGATATAATCGACCGCGGCATTGAAGCCATGAAGGATAATGATGCCGCCTGCTGCGGGATCCCGATCGTTGACACAGTGAAAAGAGTGGAGGACGGGGCTATTACCGCAACGCTTGACCGCAGTTATCTCTGGAGAGCTCAGACTCCGCAGATCTTCAGAACGGAGCTCATCATCGCTGCATTCTCAAGATACGGCAATGAAAAAGTGACTGATGACGCCATGCTGCTGGAGAAAATGGGAACAAAAGTTGCGATGTTTATGGGTTCCAAAGATAATATTAAAATTACTGAAGAGTATGATGCCTTGCTTGGTGAGACCATACTCCGTTTGAGAGAAAAGCAATGAGAATAGGACAGGGTTTTGATGTTCATCGTCTGGAGGAAGGACACAAGGTCATTTTATGCGGCATAGAGATACCGCATGAAAAGGGGCTTGTCGGATGGAGCGATGCCGACTGTGCGGTTCACGCCCTGATGGATGCACTTCTGGGTGCATGCGGACTGCCCGATATAGGACACCTTTTTCCTCCGGGTGATGAAAGATACAGAGGAGTATCCAGTCTGACTCTTCTTGAATATGTGATGAGAAGAGTAAATGCCGGCGGTTACAGGATCTGTAACTGTGATATAACTATCATGGCGGAAAGACCGAAGATCTCTCCCTATATCGATGAAATGAAGAAAAAGCTTGCTCCGATCCTCGAGCTCAGATCTGATGCGATCGGCATCAAGGCAACGACAACAGAAAAATTAGGCTTCTGCGGCAGGGAAGAAGGTATTGCCGCATCAGCTGTAGTATTACTTACCGAGGTTTAGATTATGAAAATATACAGCACTATGTCCCAGCAAAAAGAAGAATTCGTTCCCGCAGGCGAATATGTAACTATGTATGTCTGCGGCATCACTCCCCAGAGTGAAGCACATGTCGGACATGCCATGAGCTATATCAACTTCGATATCATAAAAAGATATCTGATGTTTAAAGGCTATAAGGTAAAGCATGTTCAGAACGTTACCGATATCGAGGATAAGATCATCAATAAAGCCAACGCCATGGGGATTGCTCCGGACGAACTGGTCCGACGCAACATCGAAGGCTTCTGGCAGGATCTTGATTCACTGAATATCCTCAGGGCTGATGTCTATCCTTTTGCTACCAAGGAGATCCCTTCCATCATAGATATGATACAGGGACTTATCGACAAGGGATACGCATATCAGACTCCCAACGGGGTTTACTACAGAGTTGAAAAGAAAGACGATTACGGAAAGCTTGCCCACAGGACCCTGGACCAGATGATGGCAGGAAGCCGTATCGAAGTCGATACCGACAAGGAAAATCCAATGGACTTTGTGCTCTGGAAGGCTACCAAACCCGGAGAGCCTTCATGGGAAAGCCCCTGGGGTCCCGGAAGACCCGGATGGCATATCGAATGCTCTGCCATGTCACTGAAGTATCTGGGAGAGACCATCGATATCCACGGAGGCGGCGAAGATCTTATTTTCCCGCATCATGAGAATGAGATCGCCCAGTCTGAAGCTTATACCGGAATAAAGCCTTTTGTGAGATTCTGGCTTCATAACGGTCTGATGCAGCTCGGCAAGGACAAGATGAGCAAATCCATCGGAAACGTCATCAGCATCAAGGAAGCTTTAAAGAAATACTCTTCCGATGCTTTAAGGATGTTTGTATTGTCTTCTCACTACAGGTCTCCTCTTACATATACCGATGAATCCATGGAATCCGCCCAGAAGGGCGCCGAAAGACTTGCACAGGCAGTAAGTCTCGAAACAAAGGGCGACAAGCCCTCAAATATCGATCTGGAGTCTTACAGGACCCGTTTTACCGAATCGATGGATGATGATTTCAATTCATCCCAGGCGGTTGCAGCTCTCTTCGATCTGGCAAGAGAAATCAATAAGGCCAGAGACAACGGTTCTGATGTTACCGATGCCGTAAAAGAACTTAAGGAACTCGGCGGAGTACTGGGTCTTACTTTTAAACTGCCTAAAAAGAATGCTGGCGATGCAGCTCCTTTCATCGAACTCCTTATCGAGACCAGAAAGGAACTGAGAGCTGCCAAGCAGTATCAGATGGCTGATGCTCTCAGAAAACGACTTGAGGAACTGGGAGTTACTCTCGAGGACGGACCAACCGGAACCACCTGGAAGCTGGGATAAAAGATGGCTGAAGAGTATACCGAAAACGACCGCATGCGGGATTATCAGGAATTATTCAACCGCATCAATATGGCTGCCGGCGGTCTTATCTATGACAAAAATACCGGAAACCTTGACTGGAAGAGAGTCAATACAGTCATCGATAAGGGCCTGGGCGATGCTCTCATCGGTCTATGTGCCGATGAAGACGGCAAACGCTGCATCAAGGCTTTTATGAAGCTAAAGGAAAAGGATTGCATAGATCCATACGGACAGTGCAACGGAGTAAGAGCGCTTCATGAAGGACTGGGAAACGAATTAAAGCTTTTATATTCTCCCAGGGCGATCGAGGCATGGCATAATGATTTGATGCTTGAACCGTTCCTTGATGAGAACGGGGATCTTAATCTTGTGGAAGCTGTCGGTGCCGGAATAACCGATATTAATGTCTATGCAGACTTTGGCGTTACCCAGGCTGAAATAGACAAGTGTATAGAGCTGAATAAGAAAGACAAATAAACGGAAGAACTAGATGTTCTTTCCGCCCTTGATAATAAAGCCCATCAGAACTGCGATAAGAATAAATCCCATGCCCAGTGCAAAGACTTTCCAGTCGGGCTGGGAGAAGATGTTGAAGCCGACCTGCTGGGTGTTGAAAAGACCTTTTAAGGCAAGGATCAGACCGGTGCCGGTCAAAAGCACCATGATTAATTCCTTAAGGTTACGCGGCATTGAAAGCTTTTTCATGATCGTTCACCCCACATTTGTCTTCAGAAAAAGTATAAGTAAAAAGAGGCTTTCTTGCAAGAATAATGCAGTTGTGATAAATTATCTTTTGTCTTTTGGGGGCGTAGTTCACTTGGAAGAACGTTTGACTGGCAGTCAAAAGGTAGGGGGTTCGAATCCCCCCGTCTCCACCATAAGATTTCTTTTCTCTCTTTCATACCTAAAAAATGATCTTTGATTATTTTTTGTTTTTTATGTAGTCAAAAGGTATTTTTATGAAGGTTCAGAGGTATAAGGAATCTTTTTACGCCGGTATGTCTCTTAATGCCACAAAATAAATGGCATTTTTGCCCGAAAACCTGCTTTTGTCTTGCTGATCGTTTCAGGAGAGGAGTGCATGCAAAAAAATGGACTGTGATGAACAGCCCATTATGTGTGCTTTGATGTCAGATCATCAGTAGATCAGCACGTGATTTTTCTAGTCATAAGTTGTACTTACACTATTTCCAATATCTATCCAGGATTTGCTGCATGTTTTCGCGTCCGACCGGGTTCATGGTATGGATCTCTCCCAGGATGTCGGAGGATTCTTCACCCGGTTCAGAAGGCAGAAATAGCTTTTTCTCTCAATTTGGTGTGTATTTATGGATTATTTGTACCTTACGGCAGTGCCGAAAGCGATGACTTCGGATGCGCCCTGCATGATGGATGAAGTCATGAACCTGGCGCCTACGATAGCATCGGCACCCAGAGCCTCAGCTTCGGCGACCATTCGTTTGGTAGCGATGTCACGTGCCTGAGTCATCATGTCGGTATAGGCACCGAGCTCTCCGCCGACCAGGGATTTGAGTCCTGCACCGATATCGCTTCCGATGTGTTTGGACTGGACGACGTTGCCCTTGACGAGACCTAAGGTCTCAAGATCTTTGCCGGAGATGTTATCTGTGGTTACGATAAGCATGATTGCCTCCGAAAATGGTTAGTTGTTTTATCAACATTATACGATAGAAACGGGATTTTTTTATATGACGTTTTTTGCACATTCGGTTTTTTCATATAAGTATGGTAAAACATGTGTAGCAGGAGAAGATCTGATTATTAAAGCCCAATAGTCTTTCGATTTATAAGCCTTGTTTATAATCCTCAATTGTGAGACAATATACATAAACAGACATCTGTCAATTTTTTCATCAGAGGCAGGCTTATGAAGAAAAAATCTTTTATCATCATTTTATTCTGTATCCTGGCTATCCTAAGCATCTTCATAGTGGCATGTAATGGCAACAAGAACAATGATGAGAACCGTATCATCTCTGCCAAAGAATGGAAAACTCAGTATCCAAATCAGTATGAGTCTTACATGAAGGATCTTGAGCTGGATGAGGTGGTAAACATCCCGGATGAATATCAGTTTCTCTCAGTCATCTATGCAGGAAGTTCATACGGCAAATATTACATCGAACCGCGAGGCCATAATTATTCACTCACCGACATCGGTGAGACCGGCCGCCCTCATCCCAAGGCCAACTGTCTGACCTGCAAATCGTCTGATTTCACTTACATGGTCAATACGGAAGGCGTCGAGGTATACAGCAGAGAATTCGATGAAGTTTACGAGAAGCTCAATGAACTTATCGGATGCTATACCTGCCATGAAAACACCGGCAGCGAAGTAGTCATCACTCACTCATATCTCAAGAATGCATTGGGTGAAAATATCAAGGATTACAAAATCAATAACCTTGCATGCGGACAGTGTCACTGCGAGTACTACTTCCTCAAATCGACCGATGAAACCAAGCTCGCTTACACCGGTCTCGATAACATGAATCCCGAATACATCCTCAATTTCTACATCGAAAACAATGTCGCAGAGACCACCCATGGTCTTACCGGCACAAAGATCCCCAAGGCGACCCATCCCGAATTCGAGACTTACCTCGGCAAAGGCAGTATACACGCCAGTTTTTTGGACTGTGCCGACTGTCATATGGGAGAGTGCACCGCTGCGGACGGCACGACTTATTCCGACCACTTCTTCACCACTCCTCTGGATAAGCCCGAAGTCCTCGAGACCTGCAAACGCTGTCATCCCTACGATATGGCAGAATTTGTACACGGCGTCCAGAAAGGCGTCGAAGACCGCACCATCGAAGTAGGACAGGAACTGTCAAACATGATCCTGGCCCTTGCCGCTTACAAAGATTCAGGGAAATTCACCGACGAACAGCTCCAGCCTATCAGGGATCTTCACAGAGAAGCTCAGTGGTACTGGGATTTTGTCTTTGGCGAGAACAGCCACGGCGCTCATAACTCATCACTGTCCTATGATTGTCTGAATAAAGCAGAGACTGCTATCAATAAGGCCATGGCTCTTATGGCAGACATGTAGTAATCAGGAAAAATCTTATTTATGAACAGCTGTCATCCCATGGCAGCTGTTTTTTCTTTTTTTTTATTCAAAAAACAAAAAAATGATAAACGTAAAAACCTAAATGTTAGAGTCAAAGTAGAACAAAAAAGTCCTATATCTTATAGAAAAAACGAAGATATGAGAGACTAATCAATGACGAAAGAATCACAAGATGAAAAAGAAGAACCTTATGGAAATGGATGATGAACGACGGAAAAGTATTATCGATTTTTGCTTGCAACAGAGAAACGTAGTTCACGTTTAAGTCGTAAGGATACTCTTGTTTCATGAGAAGAGACAAAGGAGCTTCTTGAGAGGTTTACAGAGGAATTGCCATTTACAGAACTGTTTGTAACAAATGCTGTTGATCCCAATACAGCAGAAGAAGTACGATATCTGCGTGGTGACAGACGCATAAATCTTCAGATCGTACCAATTTACGTTGATGCAGTATAAATAAAGCGTTCCGTTATATGTTTGAACCGGGAAAGTATCACCAAAAACACTTATAGACCTAGTTT
>JAEEGI010010408.1_pt1 | contig 20212 bp, 17 predicted proteins | sample 8958751 | NCBI WGS metagenome assembly JAEEGI01 (sample SAMN16246545, study PRJNA631951) | gut metagenome | biome: gut microbiome; feature: rumen; material: KS-attached | host: Bos | place: Iran: Karaj | collected 2018-10 | reverse complement strand
TCCTCAACAGTAAAAAGAGCATGCGTGATCTGTCAGGTCACACCGTTATCATCGTCACAGATGAGCTCATGGATGATAATCTCACAAGAGCAGCTGCAGACCTGATCCTTACAAGAGGATGTAAGAATATCGTCTTCTGTGGTGAGTCTTCAGAAGAAATGCAGGACATCTTCGATCAGGAAGACCGCGAGATAAACGGTTTCAACGACATCACAGGTTATGAGGATTTTGCAATACTCAGGAGATTCGAAGACATTGAAGATCTACCCGAAGAGATCTCAATGTGCTGGGGAAATGTTCTTGTTTTGTGTAGTAGTATGGGCATTCTAAGAGAGTGCCAGAGAGTAGTTAATGAGGAGATGTAATATGTTTTTTGGAAAGAAAGATAAGGATGTAAGACTTACAGATAAAGAGTACAGGAATCTCGTGGGAGGCATGAGCAGGAAAGAGCGAAAAGACTTCGAGCGTAGGCAACGTGATTTGCAGCGTGACAGGGAAGATGATCGCCTGGAAGCATGGCTAGATTTCGAAGACGAGATGGATGATATATGATAGTAAAAGAAAGAGTGACTTATTATATGAGATGAGGAAAAGAACAGAGATAATAAAAATCTTATAAGCATAGGTGAAAACATGCGTTTAGAACAACTTACCAAAGCACAGGTTGAGGATATTTATAAGAACAAAATGACAGTAGATTTCCCTAAGCCTGAGCTCAAGCCTCTTGAGGTAATCCTCAAAGCTATAGATGAAGATATATACGAGCCTTTGGGGCTTTTTGATGATTCGAAGATTATTGGATACATCTTTCTTGTTAAGCTTGGCAGGAACTATCTCGTGGATTATCTTGCTGTGTACTCAGATTCGCGCAACAATGGAGCAGGAAGCAGAATGGTACAGCTCCTTGCTGATTATCTGAAGGATGCAGGAAATGTCATAGGTGAAGTCGAGGATCCGGACCATGCGACTGATGCTGCGGCCAAAGATATCCAGACGAGACGTTTGAATTTCTATTTCCGTAACGGATGCACAGATACTGGCCTCAGAGTAAAGTGCTTTGGAGTGCCATTTAGAATCCTCAGAGTTGGCCAGCGCCAGAACGAAGACCATGATGAGCTATGGACCATGTATCAGGAGTTTTATCGTAGGGTGCTTCCAAAGGAAATGTTTGAGAAGAATATAGTGAGGAGCATGTGATTTATTTCAGTGCTGAGGGAACCACAGCCAAAGTAGCAAAAGAGTTTAATTGGAGGTGTATATGGATATCAAAGAAGCGATCAAGGCAAGACACAGTGTAAGGCAGTATTCTTCAGATAAGATAGCAGAGGATGTGAGAAATTCTCTGGAGAGTTTGATTGAGGAATGTAACAAGGAGAGCGGGCTTCACATTCAGCTGATAACTGATGATGCGGAGTGCTTTGATACTTTGCTCGGCCATTATGGAAAGTTTGCGGGAGTTAATAACTACATTGCTATTGTTGGTTCCAAGAAGCTTGGTAATCTTGATGAGCTTGGCGGCTATTATGGCGAGAAGGTTGTTCTGGAGGCACAGATTCTGGGACTCAATACATGCTGGGTTGCTGGAACCTATGGCAAAGGCAAGTGCAAGGCGGTTGTTGATGCAGGCGAGAAGATTGTGTGTGTTATCGCAATCGGTTATGGCTTGAGTTCAGGTACAGCCCACAAGTCCAAAGAGTTATCGAAGCTGTGCGGTGTTTCTGAGAAGGATATGCCAGCGTGGTTTAAGGAAGGTATCGATGCTGCACTTATGGCGCCAACAGCGCTTAACCAGCAGAAGTTCTTTATTGATCTTGATGGGGATGATGCGGTTATCAAACCTGGTTTTGGACCAATGACGAAGCTTGATCTGGGAATTGTGAGATACAATTTCGAGGTTGCTTCTGGACATAAGTGTATTGTGAAGTGAAGATGAAATGGTAACAATTCTTTCACAAATGATTAAGGATGATTTAAGGTTGGAATCTTATTATAAATACATCAAGAAGAACACAACACTTCTTGAGCTCCACACACTTTTTCATATTTTTTCATAACACACTAAAAAGGCTGGCCTAAATTGTTGTCAGCCTTCCTCCCGAAATCAGCCCGCTTATAAAAGGGGATTAACCATAGATGGAACCCGGCGCTCATATAGCGCCGGGTTCTTGTTTTCATTTGTGATATAAAGCAATGTTATTGCATCACGAATGTAAAGAATACGGATGATTGTACGGTATAATAGAAGTATAATCTAAGGTGAAGTATTTAAAAGGGGTAAAGGCTGACGATGGCGAATGAGAATGGAACCTGGATCATGTATGGGGTGGATTGGGATGACCCGGAATGCCTGCATACGGTTCGGGATGCGATTAACTACATAAATGAAGTGGGATTCCTGCCTCTTTTCAAGAATGATATTCCGGGATTTTCGCTTGAGGAGCGTACTGTGCCAGGGTATTGGTGGTGCGGAGATCCCAAGGTGGACCCTTGGGAGTGGCGCGAGCTTATTGCCAGGAGTGGAGAGGTGGCCTACGGAAAGTTTTTTGACAAGAAAGCTGGATTCATTTCCAAGGAGTGGCTTCCGTATTATGCGAACTTCCGAAGGGATGGCTATGACTTCGATGCGCTGTGGGATGATGAGAAGGCTTCAAGGCGCCAGAAGAAGATCATGGACTGCTTCGAGGTTGAGGAGGAGCTGTATTCCAATGATATTAAGCAGAAGGCTGGCTTTGGAAAAGGCGGTGAGAAGGGTTTTGACGGGACTATCACTGATCTTCAGATGAAGACTTATCTGTGCGTCAAGGATTTCAGGCAGCGCAAGAACAAGAAGGGTGAGTTCTATGGCTGGCCGATAGCTATTTATGCAAAGCCTGAGGCTTTGTGGGGATACGACTATGTAACTTCGAGATATAGCGAAACGCCGGCGGAGTCTGGGAAAGCTATTGCGGATCATATCAGGGAGGTGTATCCGATAGCGACTGCTGGACAGATCAGAAAGGTTATTGGTGGAAACGTAAGATGATGAACAAGGTAGAATTAGCTATAGAGCGCATTTCCGAGATGGAAGCAATTTTGGAAGAAGCATTGGAGAGGATGGATAACGCTGAGGCACAGCCTGAGGCTCTTTTGGATTATCAGTCAGAGATTAAGCGTCTTGAGGAGTATTACACAAGTCAGGATTGGAAAGATGATTTTGAGCTGGACGAAGAGGGACTACTTCCTTCGGATCTGAAGCGTGGAGTGCTCTCGGAGGACGAGATATACGATGCCCTTGAGTGGAATAAGGAATTATTGGAAGAGCTGTGGTGAGAACCATAGCTTTTTTCATGGAAAAAGAAATTGTGTAAAATTTAATTGACAAGATACCCTAGTGGGGTATATTATATTATTGTCCGAATACCCTAAGGGGGTATATGAAAGGGGAAGATATTATGTCAGATAAGACTAATTCTGTTGATAACATGGAAGAGTCCTGTCCTCATTGCTCAGGCAAGCACAAGGTGCGTGAGGACAAGGAAATCAAGGATCTCATGAACAGGCTCAAGAGGATTGAGGGCCAGGTGAGAGGCGTGGAAGGGATGCTGGAGAATGACGCCTATTGTACCGACATTCTGGTGCAGGTTTCAGCTATTACCAGTGCACTCAATAGCTTTAACAAGGCTCTTTTGGCTAATCACATGAAGACTTGCGTTGCGGATAACATCAGACAGGGCAATGATGAAGTAATCGATGAACTGGTTGCAACATTGCAGAAGTTGATGAAGTAATTAGAGGTAATGATATGGAACAATACAATGTTACAGGGATGAGCTGTGCTGCTTGCCAGACGAGAGTAGAGAAGGCGGTTGGCGCTGTAGAGGGCGTTGAGAGCTGCGCAGTGAGTCTTTTGACAAACTCAATGGGAGTTGAGGGCTCGGCTCGACCGGAGGATATTATCGCGGCTGTTGAGGCAGCAGGATATGGCGCGAGTGTTAAGGGCGGAAGCGAAGGTGCGGCGGGTAAGGCTGCGGATGCAGATTCGCTCAAGGACACAGAGACTCCCAGGATGAAAAAGAGGTTGATAGCGTCGGTAGTTCTTTTGCTGCCGCTGTTGTATGTGTCAATGGGGCACATGCTGTGGGATTGGCCGTTGCCGGGATTTCTTGATGGGAATCACGTGGCGATGGGGCTGTATCAGCTGCTGTTGTCGGGGCTGGTGCTGGTGATCAATCAGAAGTTTTTCATAAGTGGATTTAAGGGACTTGTTCACAGGTCTCCCAACATGGATACGCTGGTGGCGCTGGGTGCGACAGCTTCTTATGCGTACAGTGTGGTCGCGCTCTTCGGTATGACTGGGGCTGTGCTGGAAGGAAATGACGAGCGTGTCATGTACTTCATGAATCAGTTTTATTTTGAGGCGTCGGCTATGATTCTGACGCTGATAACTGTTGGCAAGATGCTGGAGGCTAGGTCCAAAGGCAAGACCACAAGCGCGCTCAAGGGACTTATGGATCTGTCGCCCAGGACTGCAGTTGTAGTGCGAGGTGGCGAGGAAGTTACAGTTCCGATCGAGGCTGTCAAGGTTGGAGACAGATTCGTGGTAAGGCCTGGAGACAGTATACCAGTGGACGGTATCGTGGCTGAGGGCGAGAGCGCTGTGAATGAGTCGGCGCTGACCGGAGAGAGTGTCCCTGTGGAAAAGAATGTGGGAGATGCGGTATCTGCAGCGACGATCAACACTTCGGGATATCTGATCTGCGAGGCTACGAGGGTTGGCGAGGATACAACTCTTTCTGCGATTATCAGGATGGTGAGTGACGCAGCTGCGACGAAAGCTCCGATTGCCAAGATTGCGGATAAGGTTTCAGGTGTGTTCGTGCCTGCTGTTATAGGAATTGCAGTTGTGACATTCCTGGCATGGCTCCTGGCTGGACAGACTGTGGGCTATGCAATTGCAAGAGCTGTATCGGTATTGGTAATCAGCTGCCCATGTGCTCTTGGACTTGCAACTCCTGTAGCAATCATGGTTGGAAACGGTGTTGCTGCCAAGACTGGAATCCTGTTCAAGACAGCAGCATCGCTGGAACAGGCGGGCAGGACTCAGATCGTTGCGCTGGACAAGACGGGAACTATCACAACTGGTGAGATGAAGGTTACTGATATTCACCCACTGGGTGATTTTTCGGAAAAAGAGCTGCTGACCGTGGCTTACGCTCTTGAGTCAAAGAGTGAGCATCCAATTTCCAAGGCAGTTACCGACTTCGCCAGAGAAAAAGGCGTGGAGCTTAAAGAAACCAGTGAATTTGAGGCTTTGTCAGGAAATGGCCTGAAGGCCAAGCTTGGCGCTGATGTGGTAAGTGGCGGAAGTTCTAAATATATCGCCGGGGTTATTGGTGGAATAAGTTCAGAGGTTAAGGAACTTACAAATAGCCTTGCAATGGAAGGTAAGACGCCAGTTCTTTTTACTAAGGGAGCGGAGCTTCTCGGTGTCATAGGCGTTTCGGATGTGATAAAAGAGGATTCGCAGGAGGCAATTGCTGAGCTAAAGAAGCTGGGAATCCATACGGTTATGCTGACTGGCGACAATGAAGTTACTGCAGCAGCAATCGCTGAGCAGGCGGGAGTTGATGAAGTTGTGGCATCCGTTAAGCCAGATGGCAAAGAAGCTGTGGTAAGGCAGCTCATGGAACACGGCGTTGTGACAATGGTTGGCGACGGCATAAATGATGCACCGGCGCTTACCAGTGCGAACCTGGGAATAGCCATCGGTGCAGGAACTGATGTGGCGATAGATGCGGCTGACGTGGTGCTGATGAAGAGTAGTATCAAGGATGTTGCGGCGGCTATCAGGATTTCCAAGAGCACCCTCAGGAATATTCATGAGAATCTTTTCTGGGCATTCTTTTACAATGTTCTGGGTATTCCGCTGGCTGCAGGCTGCTACGTTGCAGCTTTTGGCTGGGAGCTGAATCCGATATTCGGTGCGGCAGCTATGGGATTGTCGAGCTTTTGTGTGGTTTCGAATGCTCTGAGGCTGAATTTTATAAAGCCTTATGACGGCAAACGCGATAAAATGGTTAAAGGACCTGTTGAAGGGAATTTAATAGAATCAAAAATAGATAATGAAAGTGAAAAGGAGAATAAGGAAATGAAGATCAAAGTTAACGGAATGATGTGTGGACACTGCGAAATGCATGTAAAGAAGGCGCTTGAGGCAATCGACGGAATCGAGAGTGCAGTAGCATCTCACGAGGAGAACCAGGTTACAATCACAAACTCTAAGGATGTTGACGAGGCAGCAATCAAGGCGGCTGTTGAGGAAGCAGGCTACGAGTACGCAGGTGTTATTGAGTAAGACTTTGGATAGAAATTAGTTTAGGCTTGGCGAGGAGTAGAGTAATGAAGGAAGCTTTTTTTGCAGGCGGATGCTTTTGGTGCGTTACGCCGATTTACAAGATGTATGGAGTTGATCAGGTAATCTGCGGATATGCTGGCGGCGATGAGGTTAATCCAACCTATGAGCAGGTCAAGCATCAGGAGACTGGCCACAGAGAGACAATCAAGCTTGTGTATGACCCTGAGAAGGTGGCTTACGGTAAGCTCCTGGATATCTTTTTGGCAAATGTTGATCCTTACGACGCAGAAGGTCAGTTCATTGATAAGGGATTTTCCTATACACTGGCTGTCTTTTATACATCTGAGGATGAGAAGAACTCTGCACTTGAGAAGATCAGTGCTCTGGAAAAAGAGTCTGGCAAGAAGGCGCAGATAGCTGTTCTGCCATACAAGAATTTCTACGAAGCAGAGGAATATCATCAGGATTATTATCTCAAGAATCCTGAAGCCTTTGAAAAAGAGCTGGTTGAATCTGGTAGAAAGAAGAGTGTAGAATAACACTCAGAGTGAGTGTTGAACATATCTCAGACTATATATGGGATTGGGGGATTATCGTATGATAGAGAACATCGAAGTTTTTACACAGAACAGTATCAGGATCAGAACTGGGGAATTGGTGATCTATGTGGACCCCTTTGAGATGACGGAGGAGCCACACGATGCTGACTATGTGCTCATAACACATCAGCACTACGATCACTTTTCACCTGATGACATCAGGAAGGTAGCCAAGGATTCGACTATTCTTGTTGTTCCTGAGAGCATGCTTGATAAGGCTAGAGAAGCAGAGGCGCTTGTCAATGAGATCGCGACAGTTAAGCCAAATGCAAGCTTTGAGATAAAGGGACTTGAGCTTGAGACAGTTCATGCATACAACAACATCAAACCTTTCCATCCCAAGCATGCCGAGTGGGTTGGCTACATCCTTAAGGTTGAAGGTAAGAGAATTTACATTGCCGGCGACACAGGTCTCACCAAGGAAGCCAGGGAAGTTAAGTGCGACATAGCTCTTTTGCCAATTGGAGGAACATACACCATGGATGCGAAAAGGGCTGCAGAGCTTGCCAATACAATAAAGCCTGAGTATGTGATTCCTACGCACTACGGAAGTGTTGTTGGTAAGCCATCTGATGCGCAGACTTTCGCGTCTCTCGTGCAGAGCCCCGTTAAGGTGGTCGAGAAGATTAAGTTTTAACGGTGGAAACTGAGAAAAAGGATTGTGGTAAGAGATGAATATACAGATTTTTGGAACTAAGAAATGCAATGATACCAAGAAGGCTGAGCGTTTTTTCAAGGAGCGCGGGATCAAGTATCAGTTCGTGGACATGAAGGAAAAGGGCATGAGTAAGGGTGAGCTGACTTCTGTAGCCAGCGCTAACGGTGGCATCATGAACATGGTCAATCCCGATGCCAAGGATAAAGATACGGTTGCTCTGATCCAGTATATTGCTGATGAAGATAAGCTGGAGAAACTTCTTGAGAACCAGCAGATTATCAAGACTCCAGTTGTCAGAAACGGCAAACAGTCCACACTCGGCTACCAGCCTGATGTTTGGAAGAAGTGGGAGTAAGTAGGTATGAACCACTAACCCCGTCCCCTAGGGCCAAGGCAGATGGCCTTAAAGGCAGCAGAAGGTTCAGCGACTGCTTCGAGGGACTGATGTACTGCGATTAAATAAAGGAGCAATCATGGCAATCATTAATGAGATAAAAATTATAGCCAAACAGGCTGGCGAGATCATGACAACTGCAGAGCGTCCCAAGATCATGGAGAAATCGGGGCATGCGAATTTCTGTACTGAGACAGATGAGAAGATTCAGAGATTCCTGATTGAGAAGCTTGGAGAGGTGCTTCCTGAGGCAGAATTCCTGGGCGAAGAGGATGGGCAGGATGTTTTCACTGCCAAGATGAGCAAAGGGTATGTCTTTGTGCTGGATCCTATAGATGGCACTTCCAATTTCATTTATTCATACAGGCCATCAGTGGTGTCCATAGCTCTTTTACGGGATGGAAAGCCCTATATTGCTGTGGTCTACAATCCTTATGATGACATGATGTTCTCGGCTGAGGCTGGTCAGGGCTCATACATGAATGGGGAAAAGATAATGTCTGCAGATACGCCTCTGTCTGAATCATTAGCACTTTTCGGAACGGCGCCATATTATACTGAGCTTCAGGACAGAACCTTTGATATTGGCAAAAAATTGCTTCCTCTGTGCGTTGATCTAAGGCGTTCTGGAACGGCAGCATGGGATATGTGCTGCGTGGCGCTTGGCAGATGCAATTTATATTTTGAGCTTAAGATTCAGCTCTGGGACTATGCTGCAGCTGCACTTATTGCGCAGGAGGCAGGTTGTATAGTCACCGATATAGATGGCAATGATTTATCCTACACGGGGGCGACATCTGTAGTCTGTCGTGCAAGAGGGGTAAAAGAAATGCCGGAGTGCTTCAAGTAATTAAAAAATAATTTGAATACTTCATCAAACTAATGCTTCAACACGTTGAATTAGTGCTATAATGAATTCAAAAATTTTCATACATTATAGCGAGGTGAAGAAAATGAAAAAAGTAAGTGATTTTGTGGGGAAGTACATGGCTGTAATAGTATTAGTTGTTGCAGCGCTGGCACTGTTCGTGCCAAAGTCATGTCTGTGGGTACAGACATCTTGGATCAACTATCTGTTGATGCTGGTTATGTTCGGAATGGGACTTACACTTAAGCTTGAGGATTTCGCAATCGTGTTCAAGCGTCCTAAGGACATCATCATTGGCTGCGTAGCACAGTTTACAGTTATGCCACTTCTGGCATTCCTTCTTGGTAAGACCTTTGGTCTTGAGGCTGGTCTTTTGGCAGGTGTTATCCTTGTAGGTACTTGTCCTGGAGGAACAGCTAGTAACGTTATGACATATCTTAGTAAGGGCGATGTAGCTCTTTCTGTAGGAATGACAAGTGTTAATACACTTCTTGCACCATTCCTTACACCAGCTATTACATATCTTCTTTTGAAGACAACTGTAACAGTAGATGTAGCAAGCATGTTTGTTTCAATCATCAAGGTTGTTATCGTGCCAATCGCACTTGGATTTATCATTAACAAGTTCTTTGGCAAGTACACAGCTAAGGTTGCTGACGTGCTTCCTCTTATCTCAGTTACAGCTATTACACTTATCGTAGCAGCAGTTGTTTCACACAACTCTGAGAGAATTCTTGAGACAGGCGCTATTGTATTCCTTGTAGTTATCCTTCATAATCTTCTTGGTTATGCAGTTGGATTCCTTCTTGGTCTTGGTCTCAAGATGCCATTATCAAGAAAGAAGGCGCTTGCCATCGAAATCGGTATGCAGAATTCAGGACTTGCTACTTCTCTTGCAGGAACAGCTTTCCCTGATCTTGCAATGGCTACAGTACCAGGTGCTATCTTCTCAGTATGGCACAACATCTCAGGCGCACTGCTTGCTAATATTTTCAGAAGGATTGAGGAAAAGAACTCATCCGAGCAGAAGGATACAGAAAAGGCTAGTTAATAATGCAGAAAAGTGCCACAACAAGGACAATTGATAAAGTGCTTTCGCTTCTGGAGAGCAATAAGGGAGTTTATGTTTCCGGAGCAGAAATGGCTGAGAGCATCGGCGTTTCGAGAAATGCAGTCTGGAAGGCCATAAACGACCTGAAGGCGCAGGGGTACATCATTGAAAGCGTGACCAACAAGGGATATATGCTCTCTGAAAAGAGTGACATTATCTCTGAGGAGGGCATTAAGGCCCAGATTGGCCAGGAAATGGTGGGCTTTGCCGATAATCTTTTTGTCTACGAGAGCATTGATTCGACCAATGATAAGGCCAAAGAGTTGGCTGTCAGAGGTGCTGTGCATGGAACTTGTATTGTGGCAAGCAGGCAGGATGGAGGAAGAGGCCGCAGAGACCATCAATTCCATTCTCCAGAGGGCGGAATTTACATGAGCGTGATCCTGACGCCGGATAAGATCCCGTTTACCAGAAATGATGTCATTACGCAGTATATCGGTATCTGTGTGTGTCAGGCCATTGAATCACTGACCGGAATAAGGCCATATATTCAGGGCATCAACGATCTTTATGTTGATGGTAAAAAGATATGTGGAATCCTCATAGAATCTGGCAGCGAGTTCGACAGTGATACGCTTCAGTGGATTGTTGCTGGAATAGGTATTAACTTTGATTCTGATATAAAAGAGTTTCCAAAAGAACTTAAAGGAAAAGCAGTCAGCCTGTTCGCCCCGGGGGAGGGGACAATTACCAAGAACAGCTTGATAGCTGAGATACTTGAGAACATCTGGCTGATAGAAAAGGCCACGGAAAAGGATGTTTCCACAGAAAATAATAAGTGGAGAATTTGATTAAATTTATGGATTGTCAACCAAAGCGATTAATATGGTTGACAATCCATTTTTGCTTTGCTAGACTACGAAAGTGTTAAATGACATTTAAGGGAGGCTTTTTGAGATGGAAAACACAAGAACTAGAACTAAAACTAAAACACTGGACATGGTCTATATTGCAATTGGAGTAACACTTATAACCATATGTTCATGGATAACAATACCTATGACAATTCCTTTCACACTACAGACCTTTGCAGTTTTTGCAGTGCTTATGATTCTTGGTGGTGAAAGAGGTCTTATCACAACACTCGTTTATGTGCTCATGGGAGCAATCGGAATTCCTGTATTTTCAGGCTTTGCTGGAGGCATTGGAGTTTTACTGGGGAATACAGGTGGATATATTATCGGATTTATTTTCATCGGACTTATTTACATCGCACTTACCAGAATTTTTGGCAGAAAGCTCATTGTTGAGATTATTTCTCTTTTACTTGGCCTTATTGCATGTTATGCCTTTGGAACAGGCTGGTTTATGTACGTTTATATGAGAAACACGGGAGCAGTTGGACTTATCACAGTTCTTTCCTGGTGTGTATTCCCGTTTATTATTCCAGATCTTGCCAAGATGGCTATTGCAGTCATCATTTCCAAGCGTGTTAAAAAGATAATTGTAGACTAAACATCGCTCTGTTCTGCGACCTGTGGCGGCTTTATACTTTTTTTACAATAATTATTAACGGTAAATGGTAAAATTAATGTGCACCATTATGTAATTACAGTGTGTAAAAAGTATGAAGCATGACACGGGAGAAGTCATAGTTTGAGAAGGTCGATTATAGTTATCATAAATATTTTGATAATAGGGTTGATTCTCTTTTTCATCGTAAGATATGCGGATGATAGGGCTAATGAATCAAACCGTGCTTCAGTTGCGGCTTTTGAGAAGATGACAATTACCACGGAGCAGATCATTGCCAATTATCTCGAGGATGAGCAGCATCTGTGCGATATCTGGACTAACTATATCAATAGATCAGCCGAGGCAGGATCGCCTATGACAGCTGACGATGCGATATCTTACATCAGAAAGGCCAAGATTTCTGCGGAAATCTCAGGTCATCTTATCTATATGGACGATGGTTCAATGGCTGGAATTTCTACAAGTGCTAGCGTTACGGATCCGTCGGACTTTTCTGTCAAATATAACCATTTCAATATCTTTGATAATCTAGATGAAGTCAGTAACGAGGTGGGTGTTGTCAACCTCACAAGGGCATACACAAACCCTCTTAATGGCACGCAATCTATTGCATTTCTTAATAATGCGACTGTTCTCGATGAGGAAACTGGTAATCTGAGGCCGGCGCTTATGATGCGAGTAGTTCCTGTAAGTCGCCTTGAACAGAAGCTGGTTTTCCTAAAGGGTGAATACGATAATGTAGAAATATCCATCATCGACGAGGATGGTAACTACATGATCCACGGCAAATCCCTCAAGAACAGTAATTTCTTTGAATACTTCAAATCCTATAATCCGATGTCCAGTAGTGACTACAACCACGTGGTTGAGACAATCCGCGAAGGCAGTGGCACAATGCACATCAGAAACTCCAAGGGTGAGGACAGCGTTATCTCTTTTACCCCTCTGGCAACACTTAAGGGCTGGATTCTTGTGGCATATATTCCGGCAAAAGAACTGACGGCCAGCAGATCAGTTGACTGGCTGCTCCTTGAGATTGTTTCGACAGGACTTCTTATTCTTCTCATTTTCAACTTAGTGATAATGATAAATTACAATCGCAAGTTGGCAGTGGCTGCTGAGGCTGCCAAGCAGGCAAATGAGGCTAAATCCCACTTCCTGTCTACCATATCTCACGATATCAGAACGCCTATGAATGCAATTATCGGTCTCAACGAGATGATCCTTCGTGAGAACCGAAATGAAGATATTATGGTGTTTGCCGAGAATATCAGAGCTGCGGGTAATACGCTTCTTGGAATTATCAATGACCTTCTTGATTTCTCCAAGATTGAAGCAGGCAAGATGGAAATAATATCTGTTGATTACAACTTCGTATCTCTCCTTAATGACCTTGTGAATATGGTCCAGCAGAAGGCTGATGAAAAGGGCCTTTCTTTCAAGCTTGATGTGGATAATAACATTCCGAGAATAATGCATGGTGATGAGATCAGAATCAAGCAGATAATCACCAACATCCTCTCCAATGCTGTCAAATACACCAAGGAGGGTGGCGTAACCTTCAGAATAACATCAGAGAAGATTGCGGATAAACCGGATTACGTTATTCTCCATGTAAGCGTTGCGGATACTGGAATAGGCATCAAGGAAGAAGACCTTAACAAGCTGTTTGTGGCATTTGAGAGAATTGAGGAAAAGAGAAACAGAAACATTGAAGGCACTGGTCTTGGTATGAGTATTGCACAAAGCTTCCTGAATTTAATGGGCAGCAAAATAAAGGTTGAGAGCGAGTATGGAAAGGGCTCCATTTTCTCTTTTGACCTGGAACAGAAGGTAATTAAGTGGGATCCAATCGGTGAATTTGAGACAGCTTTCAAGAGCTTCCTTAGTGAGAGAAAGCACTACAGAGCGCAGTTTACGGCGCCTAATGCTAAGATTCTGGTGGTGGATGATACACCTGTTAATCTTACTGTATTTGTAAATCTCCTTAGTAAGACCAAGATTCAGATCGATACTGCAAATACTGGAGATGAGTGCGTTTCACTATACAAGAGAAGGCACTATGACGCTATTTTCCTTGATCACATGATGCCGGATAAGGATGGTATTGAAACACTCAGAGAGATGAAAGAGTGCACAGATACGCCAAATATGAAGACTCCGGTCATATGTCTTACTGCCAATGCTGTTTCTGGAATGCGTGAAATGTACATAAATGCAGGCTTTGATGAATATCTGACCAAGCCGATTGATGCAGCAAGATTAGAGAGTATGCTCATGATGTTCCTGCCACCTGAATTGGTGGAAACATCTGATGATACAGGAGAAGAACAAGAACAGGGGCTTCCGGAGTTCCTGAATGAAATAACAGAGCTCGATGTCAATAGTGGCCTTGAACACTGCGGCGGAGAAAACTCGTATCTGGATACACTTCAGACTTTCCTTGAGACAGCTGAAAAGAATGCTGACGACATTGAGAAATACTGGGCTGAGCGTGATATGAAGAATACCACGACCAAGGTTCATGCCCTTAAGAGTACAGCAAGAGCTGTTGGCGCCGTAAGGCTTGGAGAATTTGCAGCAAGACTTGAAAGTGCAGGTAAATCGGGAGATGAGGCTATGCTGGAAAAAGAGCTTCCGATACTTCTTGAGGATTATAGGAAGCTTGCAAGTGATCTTACTCCATTAAATGAAATTGAAATCAAGGACGAGTCTCCTCCGGATAAAGCAGAAGGCACGCAAGCTAAGACGCAGCACAGCATCCTTGTTGTGGATGATGATGTCACTTTTTTACGAATGGTTCAAAAATGGCTATCCACCAAGTACGCTGTATCTGCTGTTAAATCTGGCAAGCAGGCAATTTCTTATATCGGTCAGCATGTACCTGACCTGATATTACTGGACTACGATATGCCAGAGCAAAATGGCGCAGAGACAGCAGAGAAGATACATGAGCAGTATGGAGAACTTGAAATACCAATCATTTTCCTTACAGGAACAACTGATGAGGAGATAAGAGAAAGGTTAAAGAGCCTTAAATCTCAGGGCTTTATTTCTAAGTCGGCAAGTCGCGACGAGATCGTGGCAGAAGTAGATGAATTTTTTAGCTAAGTGGTTTGAAAGGAGTAGAAATGATCAGACACATTAAAACTAAGATATCTATCATGCTTGTACTAGCGCTTGTTTTGGGAATTGCTGGCTGTGGACAGAGCAGCACAACTACAGCGAGCAAAGAGTTTTCACCTAAATACCCATCAGATACTTCATTTAAACTGTCTGTAGTTGGTACCTACAGCAATTTTGAATCTCTTGAGAGCGAGTTTGAGAGATTCTATGAGCATTATCCAAACGGCGAGCTTGAGTACACTTATCTTGATGATTACAGCAAGACTATTGTACATGCGCTGGCAGGTCAGGAACCGCCTGATATTTACGTTGTTCAGCCGTATATGTACGGAAATGATGAGTATAAGTCTCTGTTCGAAGGCGCCGAGGTTCTCTCTGCTCCTGAGCTTGAGATCGGTATCGACTGTATCCGCCCTGGATTAAAGTGGGAGATGGAAAACGGCGAAGTTAAGATGCTTCCAGTATTTTCAACTTCATACGGAATGCTTGTAAACATGGATATTTTTGAAAAAGAAAATCTTAAGGTTCCGCAGACCTTTGGAGAGCTAAAGGAAGTCTGCGAAAAGCTCAAGGCAGCAGGGTATGAGTCTCCAATCATGGGCAGTAATACAAATACTACACCTGGAATCGGCTATGCTTTTGCCTATCCTATGTTTGCCAAGGCAGTCAAGGATGACAAGAGCATAGAAGCAGACCTCAATAACCTTGTGCCATCAGCAGGAGAAGTATTAAGACAGCCCCTTAGCAGACTAAGAGAGCTTGTGGATAGTGGCTGCATAGATGTTGCGAAGTGTACGGCAGAAATAGAAGATGATTACAACGCAGTGATCCTTAGATTCTTTGAGGGCGATGTGCCTATGATGCTGTGCTCAGGTGATGTTGTGTCTGGAACGAGAAAGCGTGAGAGTAAGTCAGAAGCTTTTTCAGCAAATCCTTTCAAATATGACTTCTATATTGCACCATCTGGTGATGATGGCGGATATTACATGGATTCAGTAACCATCATGTTCTGCGTCAACAAGAACAGCGCAAACCTCGACATGACTAACGAATTCATCAGGTTCCTTACAAGCGAGAAGGAGCTTGGACTTATGGCAGAGAGCAAGAGACTTATAACACCTACAAGCGATTATTCCCTGGATGAAGTGTATTCTTCACTTTCAGGTTTTCCTGCCGACAGGACTATAAGCTTTAGAGATTTTGAGATTCTTGATACTGCGGTAAAAGAGTTCAGGTCTGGAGCCTACGCTGTTGTAAATGGCGAGATGACTGTGGATGAAGTAGTAGCAAACTATGGATCTATCGCTAATAAATAAAGCATATTAGATACTCTCAAGTATCTGCTTAGACAGCTCTTTTGCCTCCTCATAATCGAGGTTTGATACGAGCTTATTAAGAACTTGCATCTTATCTGCGAGGTCGCCACTATAGCTCATGGACGATAGCTTTTTCATGATCTCCTCGGAGGCATTCAGATCAAAAGCATCTATTGCGCTGGTCAGCTCATTAAGAGCTGAAACGACGACATCTTTGTCGTAATCAGCTTTTGGAGCATCATCTTTTTTAGAATATGGCTCAAGATATGGCTTTAAAGCCTTGAAAGTATCCAAAACATCTGGAGTGAATTTTTCAATTTGCTCCAGATTGTTTTCTTTTCCGAGCTTTTCAAGGGTATAGAAATCCTCTGCAAGGTCCATGGCACCTATCATTCGGCAGGTGGTCTTAAGAGCATGCACTTGAGTTGTGAAATTCTTGATCTCATCAGCCTTTAGATAGGACTTAATCAGATCAATCTTTTCATCGATAATCTCGTAAACATCTCCAAGGAGTTCCAGGAAAATGGTCTCAGAACCGGAATTTATCACGCCCTTTTCAGGATCTACGCCCGGGATATTTATATCAAGTTCAGTTGCTTCTTCTGGAGCAGTGTTTGTTTCTTCTTCCATGGTCCCCTCTTTTATCTTATCTGGTGAAATGTATTTAAGAATGCAGGCAAGAAGCGCATCAATGTGGATTGGCTTGGACAAAAAGTCTGTAAAGCCGCTGCTTACAAAGAGCTTCTGGGCTTCGACGGTGGCATTTGCTGTAAGGGCGACAACTGGGAGCTCCTGATAGGTCTTTTCAGTGCGCTTTCTGAGCTCGGTAACGGCCTCGATTCCGTCCATAAAAGGCATCATGTAGTCCATGAAAACAAGGTCATAGTTGCCGGCATAGATCTTATCAAGAGCCTCTCTGCCGTTGAGGGCAAGATCTACCTGCATTTTATGAGGCTTTAGCATTTCGGTGGTTACCTTGTGGTTCATTGGCATATCGTCAACGAGGAGGATTCGAGCATCAGGCGCTATGAAGTGCTTCTGTACAGGGCCTAAATCTTCCTGGAAGCTTTCGCCGTTTAGGAAGTCATTCATGTTCCTGCAGAACAGAGGCTTGTTTATGACGGTAAAGCCCTCCTTGGGATGGCTTGTGATCATTGGATTATGCAAAAGAGCTACAGAGCACTTGTCACCAAACTTCTTATGAACCTGTTTGGCAAATTCGTACTGGTCGGTGACGAAATAGTCGTAGGACGTAGCTTCGAAGTCCTCCACAGTGCCAACCTGGGCTACTGGAAGATCGAGGCTTTCAGCCATTACGGTAAAAGAACTGGTTTCATAGGGACTATCAAAGCAAAAGGCGCATTTCTTGGAGTGAATCTGGTCCTTGGGAAGTGTGTTTGGCATAGCGCTTACGATTTTCTGGTGAATGTCAAAGTAGAAACAGCTTCCTTTACCATATTCGCTCTCAACGCCAATGGTTCCGCCCATAAGCTCTATGAGCTGCCTTGAAATGGCAAGACCTAAGCCTGCGCCCTCAATTCCGCGGTTTTTCTTGGTGTCGACCTGAGAGAAGGACTGGAATATCTTGTCGAAGTCCTCGGGCTTGATACCACGACCGCTGTCGTAAACAGATACTTTGATATCGATGTCATCGCCATTTATCTTTCCGGGCACGACTTTGACACGAACATATCCGTAGTCCGTGTATTTAACAGCGTTGCCAACGATGTTGGTAACTATCTGGGATATTCTTTTGGTATCTCCGTACATTTTGGATGGAATATTAGGAGAAATCTCGTACAGGAGCTCAACAGGCTTACCGCCAATATTGCTGACATAAACAACAGACAGCTCTTTTAACAGTTCTATAAAATCGTATTCTTCCTCCTCGAGCTCTAAATGTCCTGATTCAATCTTGGAAAAGTCCAGAATGTCGTTAACCAGAGACAGGAGCCTTTCGCTGGAAAGTTTGATGTTTCGAACATATTCAACGGAGTCGTCCGGAATGCCTTCTCGCATGAGAATATCAGTCATTCCGATAATAGTATTCATCGGAGTCCTGAGCTCATGAGACATGTTGGACAGGAAGGTTGATTTGGCCGCATTATGCTCCTGAGCACGAAGGGCGTTCATGTCGGCTTCTCGTTGACGAACGCTAACGGCCCTGAATAGACTGAAGGTTATATAAAGAGCTATGCTGATAACCGTGAACTGTATGAGAGAGCTGGTTCTGAGTATCGAGTTTATTGTTTCTGCAGGAACTGCTGTTACCTGAGCGAGCCTTTTTTCAGTGCTGAGTCTGACAAGCACGTTGGTTGAGAAGAACAGCAAAAGAAGCATCATAAGCCACATGATCGTGGATTTTCCGAAGCGGTTCTTTTTATCATGATTGAAAATGAAGCGGTAGTACAAAATTCCAAGGATGCTCCACAAGGCCAGCATGAAATAGGCCTCTGTAGCAAGAGTCCTGTCGGCAAAGACATTTGGGGCCAGAAGGAGCACGAGAATAATGAAGGAAAGGATAACTCCAGCTAGGCCGAGATATTTTTTGACGGAGTGCCCTGAAACTGTGCGGAAGGTGCAGATGGAAATGTAGGCATATACTACGGCACAGCTAAGGGTTGATACATCGGCGTTCCAGCTGATGATGGCCCTTCCAAGGAGTGGCGCAGGAATTGAAGCAGCAATGATTAAAAGGCATGCATTTACTGGAACTCCAGCATCATTTGTTTTGGAGAGTTTTTTGGGGAGAAGACCGTTTTGGGCCATAACGCTGATCACTCTTGCTGCTGATCTGCAAAAGACAAGAACAGAGGTGGTAAGGGCTGACATTGTTGCAATGACAAGGAGCCACTTTCCAAGAGGTCCCAGGGCGGATATTGTGTTGTAAAAGACAGGTATTTGTTCGATTCCTGACAGTGAATCAAGGTCCTGAATGTATTCTGTCCAGTTGGTATAAGGCTCAGGTGCTGAGATGGTGGCCATAAGGGCTAGCATTATATAGACGAACATTCCGCAGACAACGGAGAGGCCTGCGCAGAAAAAGATTTTGCCGGTAGAAAGCTTGGATTCTCCCACAGCGTGAGTTACGGTTTCAAAGCCTACGTATAGCCACGGAGCTAGGATGAAGATGTTGAGAATCTGCATAGGACGGCTTTCGCCAAGACTAAAGCTTGGGTCAAGCGGAATATGGAAGCCGTTTGCGGACAATAATAGCACAAAGACAAGTACAACAGATGCCATCAGGAGGACAGCGGCTATTGTTCTGATTATATTTGCAAGTCTACACTGATAGGCAGTTATAAGGCCAAGAACTGTGATAATAATGATTGTTGCGAGAACCTCACCCAGATAAACGTCGTAGCTAGCTATGGTGTAGTGAAAACCCCATTTCAAAGTATCACCTGCAAAATAGCGGAACATCAATGAAAAGGCCGTAGAGTTGGCCCATATCAGGGAAAGGTATGCAAGGACAAGACACCATACAACTAAAAAGGCATGGTCTTCACCAAGGATATGCTTGGTATATACGTAAGTACCGCCGGTTTCAGGGAAGTGCTCGACCATGGTGGAGTAGTTAATGCAGATTATCAGAGCGAACATGGCAGCAAGAATTATTCCATGTATGGCACCTAGGGGACCTGCTACAGGAAGAAACCTGCTTCCAGGCATAATAAAGCAGCCCCATCCAATAACGCCACCGAAGGAAAGAGCCCACACAGACAGTCCATTTAAGTACTCTTTTTTATCGCTAATACGCATGATTTCGTCCTTTTTTCTTTTTATTTGAGTATACCACAGCAAGGGCTTAGGTTACCACTATACAGTTGATGCGTGTACGTTTTTGAGATATCATTAATTAGAGTAGCTATGTATTTGGAGGGAATATGAATCCACAGATTATAGTTGTTGATGATGATCCTATAATTCTGAAACGAGCGTGGAACACACTTACCGATGCTGGAATGAAAGTGGTAGTTCTGAAGTCTGGAAGCGCTCTTTTAGAATATATGAATAATAATCCTGCTCCTGATCTTATCCTTATGGACATAAATATGCCCGAAATGGATGGCTTTGAGACCATGAAGGAGCTCAAAAAGAGCGATGCAGCCAAAGATACACCGGTCATATTTTTGACGGGTAATGAGGACGAGAGTATCGAGACTACGGGACTTTCACTTGGTGCTATGGATTTTATCAGAAAGCCATTTGTATCAAGTGTTCTCGTACTGCGAGTTAAGCATGCTGTCGAACTTGTGCGCCTTCAGAAGGACCTTGAAAGTGCAGTTAATGAGAAGACCAAAGAGAACGAAAGACTGTTTGTTCAAGT
>JAEEGI010010407.1_pt1 | contig 20212 bp, 16 predicted proteins | sample 8958751 | NCBI WGS metagenome assembly JAEEGI01 (sample SAMN16246545, study PRJNA631951) | gut metagenome | biome: gut microbiome; feature: rumen; material: KS-attached | host: Bos | place: Iran: Karaj | collected 2018-10 | reverse complement strand
TGGAAACGGTGGAAGGCATGCAGTTCGACCGCGGTTACATTTCTCCCTACATGGCTACCGATGCGGAGAAGATGGAAGCCGTTATGACCAATCCGCTGGTATTCATTACCGACCGCAAGATCAATGTAATCCAGGACATCATGCCCGTACTGGAAAAAGTAGTACAGGCCGGCCGCGAACTGCTGATCATTGCAGAAGACGTGGAAGGCGAAGCCCTGGCAACGTTAGTTGTAAACAAACTGCGTGGCACTTTCAAGGCTGTGGCTGTTAAGGCTCCCGGCTTCGGCGACCGCCGCAAAGCCATGCTGCAGGATATTGCTATCCTCACCGGCGCTACCGTAATCAGTGAAGAAATGGGCCGCAAACTGGACAGCGCTTCCATGGAAGACCTGGGCAGCGCAGGCCAGGTTCGTGTAAGCAAAGAACTGACCACCATCGTGGACGGCGGCGGCAAGAAAGCGGAAATCAAAGCCCGTGTAGAACAGATTAAAGCCCAGATTCCGGAAACCACGTCCCAGTTTGATAAGGAAAAACTGCAGGAACGCCTGGCCAAACTGGCCGGCGGTGTTGCTGTAATCAAAGTCGGCGCGGCTACCGAAGTTGAACTGAAAGAAAAGAAACTGCGCATTGAAGACGCTCTGAACGCGACCCGTGCAGCCGTTGCGGAAGGCATCGTACCCGGCGGCGGAACCGCATTGCTGGAAGCGCAGACTGTGCTGGACAAAGTGAAAGCAGTCGGCGATGAAAAGACCGGCGTGATGATCGTCCGTCGTGCTATTGAAGAACCGGTTCGCCAGATTGCCCACAACGCCGGCCTGGAAGGCGCCGTTATCGTTGACAAAATCCGTCATTCCAAGAAAGGCGTTGGCTTTGACGCGCTGAATGAAAAATATGTTGACATGATCGAAGCCGGTATTGTAGATCCTACCAAGGTTACCCGCAGCGCGCTGCAGAACGCGGCTTCCATCGCGTCCATGGTACTGACCACCGAGACCCTGGTTGCGGATAAACCGGAACCAAAACCGGCTATGCCCCCCATGCCTCCCGGAGGAATGCCCGGCATGATGTAATATGCCGTTGGGGAAAAGGCTTTTTTAATGAAAGCTTTCCTTTGCGGATTAGGCATAACTGATTCAGGCATTAAAACTCAAAAAAACCATAAAAAAACAGACTGCAAGAATTTTGCAGTCTGTTTTTTTATGAGCCGTATTAACGTTATCAGGAATTTAATTAAGACTTTTTTATCAGAAATTGTTTTCCTGTGCGTCAAAGTAAGCGCACAGGCGTGAGCGGTTTTTCACGTTATATCTGTGATACAGCTTGGCCAGAGCTTTCTTTATGGTTATTTCTGCCAGTCCGAACCCGGCAGCGATATCTCTTATCTGCATTCCGCTGCGGAGCATCTGCACCAGTTTTTTCTCCCGTTCAGTCAGGCCGTCGTACAGATGCGTGTTCCGGCGGGTCCGGTTTGCCTGTTGGATTGCCAGCATTTCTTCCGGAGAAACTCTGTTGTTGGCGACAGAGGTATGTATGTGCACCAGCTCCCATTCACCTTGTTTTGCGTCTTTGCAGCGGCGGAACAGGAAAGTTTCATGCCTGCATTCCGGGATGGGTTCTGCTCCTGGGGACCCCACGGCCATGTCAACGATTACTTCACACAGCCAATGATCCCAGCCTATGCGCTTGGTCAGGTATTTTTCCTGTAATATGGTACAGGAAAAAGGATTGGCGTACGCTTTGCTAAGAAAGAACTCAAACTTTTTCTTTCCTTCCGCCTGCATGTTTTTCCCGGAACCCAGATAATAAACGTCCGGGGCCAGCAGGGAAAAAACATAGTCCAGGCGGTTTTCAACAAAAATCGTATGCATGATTTTCCGGGAAATGATTTTAATCTGGTTTTCTGCGGTACTTCTCATTATTAATTACCCCTCAATAATAAAAACACAACAACGAAGCTTATAATACAATTAAATATACTCTGGTATAATAATATTATCGGATGCCATATTAAAAGTCAAATCTGTTTGGAAAATTTTTTGTAAAATCGACTGAGATATGATATATTTTTTATGTTGATTTGTTCTGTATTGTTTTGGATGGGGAGGCAAACTTAATATGAAAGAAAACCATGAACTGGTGCTGGTCATCGACTTCGGCGCGCAGTACGCCCAGCTGATTGCCCGGCGTGTGCGGGAGTGCAGCGTGTACTGTGAGATCGTTCCCTACAATTGTCCGCTGGAAAAGATTAAAGAAATGAACCCGGCGGCAATTATTCTGTCAGGGGGCCCTGCCAGCGTATATGTGGAGAACGCGCCTAAGGCGGATGCAGGTGTTTTTGAATTGGGTATCCCGGTACTGGGCCTTTGCTATGGCCATCAGTTTATGTGCCAGGCACTGGGCGGGAAGGTCTCTTCCGCTAATACCCGGGAGTTTGGGAAGACAGCTGTTGAACTGGACACTGATTCACCCTTGTTCCGCAATCTGATTGATCAGAACATCTGCTGGATGAGCCACAATGATTTTGTGTCGGAGCCACCGGCAGGCTTTGAAGTACTGGCGGTCACCGGTGACTGCCCCGCGGCCGCGGTGGGCAATGCGGAGAAAAAATTCTATGGGGTGCAGTTCCATCCGGAAGTAGAGCACACGCCTTTCGGCAAAAAAATGATCAGTAATTTTTTGTTTGCAATCTGCGGCCTGAAAGGCGACTGGTCCATGAAATCCTTTGTGGAACGCAAAGTAGCGGAAATCAGGGCAAAGGTGGGGGACAAAGAGGTGCTTTGCGCCCTCAGCGGCGGCGTGGATTCCTCCGTGGCCGCAGTCATGGTACACAAAGCCATCGGCAAACAGCTCACCTGCATCTTTGTGGACCACGGTCTTTTGCGCAAGGACGAAGGCGACCAGGTGGAAAAAGTTTTTAAAGATACCTTTGATATGAATTTCATCCGGGTGAACGCAGCGGAACGCTTTTTGGGCAAGCTGAAAGGCATTACCGAACCGGAGCAGAAACGTAAAATCATAGGCGCGGAGTTTATCCACGTGTTTGATGAGGAATCACAAAAGCTGGGTAAGGTGGATTTTCTGGTACAGGGAACCATTTATCCCGATGTGGTGGAAAGCGGCGGCACCGGTACCAGCGCTACCATCAAGAGCCATCATAATGTGGGCGGTCTGCCGGAAGATATGGACTTGCAGCTGATTGAACCCCTGCGCGAATTATTTAAGGATGAAGTAAGAGCCGTAGGAACCGAGCTTGGCATTCCTGAAGCCCTGGTATGGCGGCAGCCCTTCCCGGGACCGGGTCTTGCCATTCGTGTATTAGGCGAAGTGACGGAAGAAAAGCTGAAGATTACCAGAGAGGCGGACGCTATTTTCCGGGAAGAGATTGCCAATGCCAGGCTGGACCGCACTATCTGGCAGTACTTTGCCTGTCTTCCCAACATTCACAGCGTGGGCGTCATGGGGGACGGGCGCACCTACAGTTATACGGTGGCATTGCGTGCGGTACTGTCTACCGACGGCATGACCAGCGACTGGGCCCATATTCCTTACAGCGTGCTGGATACTATCTCAAGGCGCATCGTCAACGAAGTGGACGGTGTCAACCGTATCGTGTATGATATCACCAGTAAGCCACCGGCAACCATAGAGTGGGAGTAAGAACCGGATTGAACGGCAATTATTTCAATGAAGTCCTGCAAAAATTTGTACTGTAATCGATGGACTTCTTGCCGAATCGTTTTTGATGTGTTACCATTTTATTGATTTACTAATAATTCATTAATAATGTGTAAGTAAGGTTTTACAAAAGAGTTCTAAGGAGGAAGCCAAATGCTCAAGTATACCCGTCAGTCTGATCCTGAAATCTATGAACTGGTGGTAGAGGAACTGCACCGCCAGGAAAAGAACATTGAAATGATTGCCTCAGAAAGTACCGTACCCCTGGAAGTCATGGAGCTTTCCGGTTCCGTATTTACCAATAAAACACTGGAAGGCCTGCCTGGCAAACGTTTTCAGGCCGGTTCTGAAGTTGCCGACAAACTGGAAGAACTCGGCTGGAAGCGGGCCAAAGAGCTGTTCGGGGCAGAACATGTGAATTTGCAGTCTTATTCCGGTTCTACGGCGAACTACAGCGTGTTCGCGTCCGTTCTGGAGCCCGGCGACAAAATCCTGGCCATGCGTCTGGATCAGGGCGGTCACCTGACCCACGGTTCTTCCGCCAACTGGGTGAGCAAGATTTATCATCACGATTTTTACGGCGTCAATCCTGAAACGGAACAGATTGATTACGATGCCCTGGAGGCCAAAGCGAAGGAGTTCCGTCCCAAGATGATTATCGCGGGAGCCAGCGCTTATCCCCGCCTGATTGATTACGAAAGAATGGCTAAAATCGCAGAGGAAGTGGGCGCTTACCTGATGGTAGATATGGCCCACATTGCCGGTCTCGTAGCGGCGAAGTTGATTCCCAGTCCCATTCCCTGGGCGGATTTTGTGACCACTTCCACGACCAAGACATTCTGCTCCGCACGGTCAGGCATGGTGTTCTGCAAGGCAAAACATGCCAAGACATTAGACCGGGGTACCTTCCCCGGATCTCTGGGTTCCATGCATTTCCATACCATGGCGGCCAAAATTTGGTCCCTGAAATATGCGGCCAGCCCGGAATTCCGCGCTATTATGCAGCGGGTGCTGGATAACGCGAAGACCCTGGCGAAAGCCCTGAGCGAACGCGGCTTCCGCATCGTGTCCGGCGGCACTGACAACCACCTGCTGCTGGTGGACCTGCGGTCCAAAAACATTACCGGAAAGACCTTCCAGAATGCATTGGACAGCATAGGGATCACCGTTAATAAAAACCAGATTCCCAACGATCCGGCGTCTCCTTTCGTAACCAGCGGCGTGCGGATCGGCCTGACCTCTACTGCCCAGAGAGGTCTGGGAGAAAAAGAGATTATCCAGATCGCGGATATTATGAAAAAAGTGGCGGAAGCTCCGGAAGACGAAGCGGTACTTGCCGCCTGCAGGAAAGAGACCCAGGAACTGATTTCCCGCTTCCCGCTGTATCCGGCCGGTGCTTTTGACGACTGATGATACGTTGACCTGCTGCCGTTGTTTGTTAAAACAGGCAGCAGGTTTTTTATAACTTGATTTGCGTGTGCCGAAGGGAAGGAGCTTTGCCATGAGAGAGCTACAGATACAAAGTGTAAACCAGTATATCGACCTGCATAAAATGGAAATGATCAGTCTTCTTGAGGAGTTCGTGGAACTGCCATCATGCAGCCGCGAACCGGAAGTCATGCCCGCAGCCACGGCCTGGGTCACAGATCTGTTGGGAAAGGAAGGCTTCACGGTCAGGACCCGGGAGGTGGGGCACGGCAACGCCCCGGTGGTCATTGCGGACCTTGACGGACAGGCTGGCTCGGCCCCGGTAGTTTTTTCCGGCCATTACGATACGGCTCTTCCCCGGGAACTGTCGGCGCAGAATCCTTTCCGCATTGAGGAAGATAAAATCTACGGTACCGGTACCCTGGATATGAAAGGCGGCATTGTGATTTCCCTGTATGCAATCCGGGCTGCCGCGCAGGCCGGATTGAAACGGCCGGTGCGGCTGATTCTCGCCGGTGACGAGGAAATCAACCATCTGGGATCCCGGGCGGCGGAGATAATGGAAGAAGCAGCGAAAGGCGCTCTGTGTGCCTTTAACATGGAAACGGGTCTTATCTCCAATAAAATCTGCGTTTTCCGCAAAGGCGGCACCCGCTGCCGCATTACGGTGCACGGGGTAGAGGCCCACGCAGGCAATGATTTTACCAAAGGCCGCAGCGCCATTGCAGAAATGGCCTACAAGGTTGTGGATATCCACAATCTTACCAATTTAAAAGCGGGAACCACTATGAACATCGGCACCATCAACGGCGGCACGATATTCAACGCGGTTCCCGCAAAATGCGAAGCAGTCGTGGATATGCGCTTTGAAAAGAACGAAGAACTGGAAAAGGCTAAAAGGAATCTGGAAGCGGTCTGCCAAAAAACATATATTGAAGGCACGACGACCGAAATGGAATACATTGACGTTATGCACGTTTTTGAAACCACGTCGGGAGGTCTTGCGCTTTGGAATTATCTGCATGATACGGCGGCGGAAATGGGGCTGGCGGAAACCGGGCAGACCCGGCTGGGAGGCAGTTCCGACGCGGCCTACATTACCATGGCAGGGGTTCCCTGCCTGTGTTCCTGCGGGACAATGGGCGAGTGGAACCATACTGTGCGGGAATACATCCTGACGGATTCCCTGTATGAACGGGCGAAACTGTTTGCCGGCGCTCTTCTGAACGCGGACGGTTTCATGACCGCTGACTAAAAAATCCTCTTATAAATCGATTCCTTCGGGAATACGGCTTTCACAGGGGACGCCGGTCTGGCAGAAGCCGCAGCCGTAGCCGTCAATATGGAAATGTTCCTTGATAAACGGAATCGTCTTGCCATGGGAATAGGCCTTGCAGTTGCGTTTCAGATGGCCGTTTTCCAGGGTCAGGGCATTTTCGCCGGGACAGCGCCTTACACATTGCAGGCAGGTGCCTTTGGCATAGTAGAGGCACCAGTCGAAGCGTCCTCTGTAAGGACGTTTATCCGGCTCAAGATAACCTTTGATGATGATGGAACCCAGCCGGTGGGCGATGCCCCGGCGGGTGATCAGCGCGTCGCTGAAGCTGAAGGTGCCCAAACCGGCGGCGTGGGCGATGTGGCGTTCCGACCATTTGGATGTAAAGGTCTGTACGTCATTTTCCAGCCGGGTCCACTCCGGATGCAGAACCGGCGCCATGACCTCATACCCCATGCCGGTCAGGGTCCTAATCATATATTTACGCACTTCGTCGTTGATGGGCTCTCCGACTACCCGGGCCCGAGCCCAACGCTCGCTGGGCCATTTGTCCTGGCAGCGCATGGAAGCCTTTGTGGCTTCGGTCTGGGGCAGCACCCAGCTGACGATGGTGAGTTCCTCCGGTCTGGCGTGGCTGTCAGGGAATTGTTTGTTGAAAATTTCCGCTGGCATCCAGTGTGTGGTGCCACAGCCGTTCCGGGCCTTGTATTCCCGGAAGATGGGATCCGCCCCGTTGGCAAAACCCACCAGCGGATGATTCCACATCTTTTCCTCACCGAAGGCTTCGCCCATACGGTTTACGGGGGAAGTATCGACAAAATCTTCTACCAGTTTTCTGATTTCTTCCTTCGTAATCATTAATAATTCCTCTCCTTCGTATACCCGTTTCACATATTTAAAAATGCATGTACCGGCTAACAAAAACGGACCCGCAGCGCCTGGCTGCGTTTTTGTTGCCTGTGTCGTTGTCTATGGTTTAATTATATCATAAAGAAGAATAGGCTGTATGCAGGAAATGAAAGAGAAAGAATTAAAATCTGTAAAAATCAAAATCCCCGGAATCAGCAAACTGATTCCGGGGATTAGCTTATTCAGATATCACACGAACCGGCACACATGGTCCACGGCAATGTCGGAGAAACCGAACGCTTCCGCTTTCGTCATCTTGCCGTTGCAAATGTCACGGATGGCATCCACCATCTCCCGCCCCATTTCCTGATAGGTCTTTTCACCCCGGACGATGGCGCTCAGGTCAATGTCCATGTTGTCTTCCATCTTCTGGTAGGTACGTCCGTTGGCCGTAACTTTTAACACCGGCACGATGGCGTTTCCAGTAGGCGTGCCGCGGCCTGTGGTGAAGATGATGGCCTGGCAGCCGGCGGCGGCCATACTTGTCACCGAAGAAATATCGTAGCCCGCAGTATCCATGACGACAGCACCGCGTTTAGTAGGAGGCACTCCCTGTTCCAGTACTTCCACTGCCGGACGGGTGCCGCCCTTGCGGATGCAGCCCAGGCTCTTTTCGTCCAGTGTGGACAGACCGCCTGCCTTATTGCCCGGTGTGGGCTGGCCTGCACGGCAGTCCTGGCCTGCTGCGGTCAGATGTTCTTCATAAGTCCGGCAGACTTCAATGATCTGATCATGGATTTCTTTATTGGCGCCGCGTTTGGCTAGTACGTGCTCGCCGCCGATCCATTCAATGGACTCGCTCATCATGGTGGTGGCGCCCATGTCAACCAAAATGTCACTGAGTTCCCCGACGGCCGGGTTGCTGGCGATGCCGGAGGTGGCGTCGGAGCCGCCGCATTCAATGCCCATCAGGAATTCAGAAATGTCAAACAGTTCTTTTTGCTGCATGGCGGCCTCGGCAGCCATATCCCGGGCAGCCCGGACCGCTTTCTCAATCGTCTTCAGGGTGCCGCCTTCGTCCTGGATGCCAAAGGAGACCACCGGTTTGGAAGTCATTGCCTGGATTTTTTCGCGGAGTTTGTAATGTGGTACTGTTTCGCAGCCCAGACCGATAATTACCACGCCGTACACATTGGGATTGCAGGCGAAGCCTGTTAACACTTTCTGGCTCATCTCGGTATTGGCGGCCACATCGGAACAGCCTGTGTTGAATACAATATTAACTGCTCCCCGCACCTGGGATGCCACAATGCGGGAACTTTCGCTGCCGCAGGCACAGCCCGGAAGGATCAGTACATGGTTGCGGATGCCGGGACGACCTTCCGCCCGGCGGTAGCCCCAGAACTTAAATCCTTTCAGGTCCGGCGCGCCGTCGGACTGTCTGGCACACATCTGAAAATCAGCAGGCGCCAGCTCGCTGTCGTAATCCCTGGGCACGCTGAACAGATTGTGGTCCGCTACCCGGCCGCCAGCAGGAATGTCTTCCGATACCGTGCCCAGGCTTTCACCGTATTTGATTACGTGACCGCCTTTGGGAATGTCTGTCAGTGCGATTTTGTGGCAATAGGGGATATTCTCTTTCGCCACAACGGAGCAGATTTCCTCTCCCTTCCGGTAAACGGCTTGACTGCCTGCCGGAACTTCCGTCACGCAGGTGACCACATTATCGGTGGTGTCCATCATGAGAGCATTGATTTCCATGGTGTGTTCCTCCTCATCTGATATTTATCCGTATCCTATACATTATCTGTTACAAAAACAATATCATAGTTTTGTTGTGAAATCAAATTTGAGATGCTATAATTTATCTATATTACTAAATTGCTAATGTTCTTGATAATTGATTTTTGGAGGTTTGCATGGAAACGCTGAAAAGCATCGTGCTTATGATTGATGCGGACAATACACAGCTGTCTAAAATTGAAAATGTCATCCAGGAAGTGTCCACGTACGGGCGCATTGTGGTGAAACGGGCCTATGGCAACTGGAAGAAAGAGGCTCTGAAGAACTGGGAGAACGAGCTGAAACGTCTCGCTATCAAAGCGGAGCAGCAGTTTGATTACGTGTCCGGCAAGAATGCCACGGACATTGCCCTGGTCATCGACGCCATCAATCTGCTCCACAAAGGAATCTACGACGCCTTTGTGATCGTGGCCAGCGACAGCGACTATACCCCGCTTGCCATCAGCCTCCACGAATCCGGCGTGTATGTCATCGGCATCGGCGAAAATAAAACCCCCAAGTCTTTCCGTAACAGCTGCGATGAGTTTATCTTCCTGGAAAATATCGGAGTGGAGAAGGAAACCGCAGTGGCGGAAGAGCCTACTGCTTCCGAAAGCGTAGCAGAAAACAGCAAAGCGAAAGTGAAAAAGCATGAGAATATAAACGAAATTCACAACCTGCTCCGCATCGCCTTTGATAAATTCCAAATCAATGACGACGATACGGATAACTATGTAAACATCGCTTCAGCCGGACAGTTTATCCGGCGGGCGAAACCGGACTTTGACGTGCGTAACTTTGGCTTTGAAAAATTATCCAAACTGATAGAAGCGTTCCCGGAAAAATATGAATTGAAGAATTACGAATTCAACGGCAAGAAGCAGATCGGTTACAAATGCAAAAAAACCAAAAGCAGGGGGAAGAGGAAGTAAGAGTGCAAAAAGATTCCATAGAAAACGGAATAATCTTTTTGCATTTAATAAACTTTTTATTTTTGGATAATAAGGTTAAATAAAATGAAAAGAATTAAGATTACCGTACTACGCAAAGTCTGCCACAAGGATTTAATGGAAAAATACGAAAACCCGATGGAGCACGCCTGCGATATGGAAGAAGGGCAGGTATTCATTGCCAACGGCTGGCAACGGCCGGAAGGCCTGTGTGAAAGTGCATGGGAAACCATGTCGCCCTTTGTGATGGCGCTGGCCCACGGGGCGGAGGATTTTTACGGCGGCTGGATGAAGAATCCGAAGTCGGCTATGATTTCCTGCAACGACGGCTTCCGCCCGGTGAGTTTTCTGATAGAAACATTGGACGGGGAAGTGCCCGTATAAATGTATTTGTAAGTGGGGAACATGTCAGATATAAAGCTTCAGGCTGACAGGAGCAGATTATCATGGAAGATAATTTCGCAAATACTGCTGTGTTTTGTAAGGAATGCGGACGTCAGTTGAATCCGGGAGATAAATTTTGCCGGGACTGCGGTTCGACGCAGATACAGGAAGTCAATATGGAACCTGTAAACGTGGAAAAGAAGATGAGGCTCAGGGCTTCGGAACTGCTGCCGTGTTTGAAACTTCCTGCCGGTTATATGCCGCTGATGTCCGACGGCCTGCCGGCGCGGGGCGGTATGCCGGATCCGCGTGAAATGCGCGACCCGGATTATCAGCCTCCGGTATTCCGGCCGGAGATTAAGGATCTCTCGGTAAAACATGACAGGCCGGTGGAAATCAGTTCAAAGGAAATCGATGTTTTCAATTTACGTTGTTCTTATTTTTCTCCGCCATTTGATAACGAAGAAAAGATGAAATGGTATCCTGCCGGGGACTACTGTTTCCATCTGATCCGCACATCCAAAGGTGCACGCTGCCGTATCGAATTTCACAGTTACAGCGATAACCGGGAAGAAGAGTTTGGTGCGGACCATTTTGCGCTGGCCCGCCTGGACATGCTTTTGAAGGAACGCGACGTGGCGCAGCTGGACGGTTACTCCGTACATTCCCCGGGGGCTGCCAACCATATGGACCTGCTGGTGCAGTACACGAGCGGCGAGCGCATTGTGGCCACGGGGATTCCGCCGCAGAACAACAAACACTTTAATGAAGAATGGTTCATTGATTTTTTCCGTAATCTGTCCGGTGCTTTCGGGAAAAACATCTTTACGGATTCTTTTAAGGAAAAGGAACAGGCGGGGCGGGCAGCTGCTACCGGATGGAACAGTGCCGTAAATAATGCGGCCGGTACATCTTCCGGCAATGCCGCGGACGGTTCCTGGCAATGCAGCTGTGGCCAGTATAATACCGGCCCTTTCTGCATCAATTGCGGACGGGTCGGGCCGAAAGCGTAAAACTATGTTCTGCTAACCGGGAGGAAATATAATGATCTCATATGTTTGGCCTATTGCGCTGGTGGTCTTTTCCAACACGCTGTACCAGATTTGCGCCAAGGAGGTGCCGGCGGGAATGAACGCCTTTGCGTCCCTGACCGTGACCTATCTGGTGGGGGCAGTGGCCTCCGGCCTTTTGTTTTTGGTAACGGGAAACGGCGCGAATCTTTTACAGGAGTACGGCAGACTGAACTGGGCGCCTTTCGTGCTGGGCCTGGTGATCCTGGGGCTGGAAGCAGGCTGGATATATGCCTACAAAGCAGGCTGGCCAGTGAGCACGGCTTTCATCGTGCAGAGCGCCATCCTGGCAGGCTTTCTGCTGGCAGTCGGGTACGTGGTGTACCGGGAACCCCTGGCCTGGAACAAGGTTGCGGGTGTGGTAATCTGTTTAATCGGACTGTATGTGATAAATTATAAGTAAAAAAATTTTCGAATCCGTTGCTTTCCTCTTGCTTTTTTGACGTTCTCTTGCGATAATTTATAGTAGGAATATGATTTGCATCGATGACGTCATTGCATTCAGTTAAAATTCAACATTTCGGCAGTTTATCCGGTCGTTATCCAAGGCATGACAATGAAGTCAGAGAGATTTTCTTTGTCATGCTTTTTATTTGGGGGGTTGTTTATGAAAACACTGTTGGCACACACAAAAGAAATCAATGAACAGCTGGCCCGGTACGGAGTAAAGTTTGGAATCTACAAGGACGGAACCTTTAATGAGCGGTTGTTCCCCTTTGACCCGGTTCCCCGTCAGATTCCGGAAAAAGATTACGAGGTGCTGGAAAAAGGCCTGATCCAGCGCGTGACAGCGCTGAACAAATTCATCTACGACATCTACCACGACAAAAAGATCGTGCGTGACGGGGTGGTGCCGGAAGAGTTTGTATACCGTTCCCCCGGGTATCTGGCCCAATGCGAGGGCATCACGCCTTCCAAAGATGTGTACAGCCATATTTCCGGTATTGATTTGGTGGAAGGCAAGGACAACGAGTGGTATATTTTGGAGGACAATCTTCGGATCCCCTCCGGCGCATCCTATCCGCTGATCGCCCGTACCCTTTGCCGCCGCTGCAGCCCGGAAACCTTTAAGCGGTACCGTGTCCGGGATAACCGGAATTACGGCGCCCTGCTGAAGCGTACCATGGATTACGTGAACACGGGCGGCATCAACGTGATCTTTACGCCGGGCCGTTATAACGCGGCATATTTTGAGCATTCTTACCTGGCGGAACAGGCGGGGGCGGTGCTGGCGGAAAGCAACGACCTGTTTGTGGAAAACCAGACCCTGTATTACCGCACCAGCCGTGATCCGGTGAAGGTAGGAGCGGTGTACCGCCGGGTCAGCGACGAATACATGGATCCCCTCTGCTTCGAACCGTCTTCCCTGATTGGCATCCCCAACCTGATGGATGCGTACCGGGCAGGCAACGTGGCGGTGATGAATGCGCCCGGCAACGGTGTGGCGGATGATAAAGGCATCTACTATTTTGTGCCGAAGATGGTTAAGTATTATCTGGGTGAGGACGCGATTCTTAAGAACGCGCCTACCTATTTGCCCTATTATGAGGAAGACCGCAAGTACACCCTGGACAATATCCACCGCCTGGTCATTAAAGACGTGGCGGAAGCGGGCGGTTACGGCGTGGTGTTCGGCGAAAACCTGACACAGGAACAGCGGGAAGACCTGAAGAACACGATCCTCAACGCGCCGCGGCGTTTTATTGCCCAGGAAGTGATTGATTTTAAGGATCTGCCCATTCTGGACAATGGCGAAATGGTGGAACGCAAGGCGGACCTGCGCGCGTTCGTCCTCAGCGGTGAGAATGTGCAGGTATGGCCCAGCGGACTGACCCGGTTCTCCCGGAACCCGGACAGTTTCGTGGTGAATTCTTCGCAGGGAGGAGGCTTCAAGGACACATGGATAGTTTGTCAGTAAGCAAATTGAACCGTCTCTACTGGCTGGGACGTTATTATGAACGGCTGTCTACCACACTCAGTTACCTGTGGGACTGGTACGATGTGATGATTGACGGGGAAATCGATTATCCTGATTTTTGCCGTAAGCTGAGCATCGACTGCTGTTACAAAGACGATAAAGATTTTATGCACAATTACGTGTTTGATAAAAACAATCCCGATTCCCTGCGCACGGTGGCTGACGCCATGCTGGGCAACGGCATGGTGCTGCGTGAGGTCATCGGCAGCCGTACCCTGGCCTATCTGGAACTGGCAGTGATGGGGATGAAGAGCGCGGAGGAAAGCGACAGTCCCACGCTGCCGCTGCAACGGGTCATCGATTTTATCATGGCTTTCCGTGGCAGTTACGATGATATGATCGACGATGAAAATGTGCGTAACATTATCAAATGCGCCGCAGGCGTGGAGAGACTGAGTTTATACCTGCGCCTGGGATGGCATCTGGATTCAGTGAAATCAGAGATCGGTAAGCTGATGAAGCGGATGAACCGCACGTCGTTGCAGCCGTCCCATACTTCGCTGCAGGTGCTGCTGTCCGCAAAGAATCCGGAAACGCCGGAAGAACGCAAGAAGCTGCTGGACGCGGCGGAGAATCTGTTTGTAGTGTGAGGGAGAAAAAGGCAGGCCCTGCTGCAGAATAAAAAGATGCGGCTGTGCCGCAGAGAATTGCAGGCCTGACTGAAGAGGAAGGTGTCCCATGCGTCGAGAATTATCCTTTTATTTTGATACGGTTTTGAATTTTTCGGGTTCCGTGACGGAACATAACTTTCTGTTGCGCTGCATCCCTGCCGATGCCCCGGAGCAGAGCATCCTTTCTTATACGCTGACAGTTTATCCGGACGGGGCGGCTTCATTAGGCCGTGACTCTTTCGGCAATGTGGTGCGCGCGGGCAGGGTAGTGGAGGCCCACGATTCATTCCGCTACACCCTGCAGGGGATGGCTTACCGTGATGATTCCCTGCGTGTGCCTGAAGAAGCGGCGCCGTTTTACCGTTACGCTTCGCCCCTGACCCAGGTTACGCCGGAACTGGAAACGTTTTATGAAAGTGTTGTAAAAGACGCGGACTGCGGTGCGGTGCAGGGAGCACCGGGAGGTTTCAGCGCTATGAATGCGTTAGAGAAAGCCCAAATTCTCTGTGCGAAGGTGAATGAGCATTTTACATACACGCCCGGTGAAACCAATGTGATGACAACGGCAGGCGAAGCATTTGTCACGGGGAAAGGCGTGTGCCAGGATTATGCCCATGTGCTGATCACGTTGTGCCGTATGGCAGGAATGCCTGCCCGGTATGTCAGCGGTCTCTTTGTAGGGGAAGGAGCCAGCCACGCCTGGACGGAAATCTGGATGGACGGTCTGTGGTACGGCATCGATCCCACCCATAACTGCCCGGCCGATGAAAAATATCTGAAGCTTTGTATCGGCCGTGATTACAGTGACTGCCCGTTGGAGCGGGGCGTGTTCTCAGGCTGGGCTGAGCAGACACAGAAAGTTTTTACGAAAGTGACAGACTAGTTAATGCTTGCTTAACTATTACCAAGCTGTAAGGAGATCCCATGACAGAGACTGTGATTAAAGCGCCTCTTCCTGTAGGGGAGGCGCTTGTCATTCAGAAAAACCGCATTGCGGGTACTGATTCGAAAAGCCACCGGCTTTCCATCGTTACCGGTACTCACGGCGACGAACTGGAAGGACAGTACGTCGCCTGGCAGCTGGCCCGGGTGCTGGAAGAAAAGAAAGATGTGCTGCGGGGCACGGTGGATATTTATCCTGCCCTGAACCCTCTGGGCATCAGCACGATTTACCGGGGTCTTCCGGGCTTCGATCTGGACATGAACCGGATTTTCCCGGGCAGCCGCAGTGAAACCATGTATGAATATATTGCCAACGGCATCATCCGTGACATCAAAGGGGCGGACCTGTGCATCGATATCCACGCCAGCAATATTTTCCTGCGTGAGATTCCCCAGGTGCGCATCAATGAAAAAACGGCGAAGGTGCTGACGCCACTGGCCAAACTGCTGAACATGGATTTTATCTGGATCCACAGTGCGGCTACGGTGCTGGAGAGCACGCTGGCCTACAGCCTGAACATGCTGAAGACGAAAACCCTGGTGGTGGAGATGGGCGTAGGTATGCGCATCACCCAGAGTTACGGGGACCAGCTGATAACGGGCATTTTGTCTATTATGTCCTATCTGGGCATGCTTACGGAACCGGCGCCGGAAGTCAAGCAGCCGGTGGTCAGTACCGACGGCAGCGTGGCTTTTATCAATGCAGATGCATCCGGCTTTTTCATGCCTCAGGTCATGCACGGGGAGTATGTGAAAAAAGGACAGCTTGTGGGTTTCATTGCCGATGCCCTGAACGGGGTCACAAAAGAGGAACTGTTCAGCCCGGTAGACGGCATGGTCTTCACCCTGCGTGAATACCCGGTGGTCAACGAAGGCTCGCTGATTGCCCGGATACTGGGAGGCATCGAACCATGAGAAGGGTAAAATTATTTACGATAGATGCGCTTCCGTACCGTCAGCCCATTCCGGTGTATGGGTATCGTTTCGGCTCACGGAAAAAAACACTGGCTGTGATGGGTGCCATCCGGGGCGATGAAGTGCAGCAGATGTACACGGCGGCGCGCCTTGTGCGTAAATTTTCGGAACTGGAAGCTGCGGGAGCTTTTGCGCCGGACTGCGGCGTGATGGTAGTTCCCTGTGCGGGGCAGTTTTCCATGAATGTGAGCAAACGGTTCTGGCCGCTGGACAATACGGACATCAACCGCATGTTCCCCGGCTATGGAGCGGGGGAGACGACTCAGCGCCTGGCAGACAGGATCTTTACAGCACTGCAGGGATATAAATGGGGAGTCCACCTGGCCAGCTTTTATCTGCCCGGGGACTTTGTTCCTCATGTGCGGATCGTAGATACGGGGTACCAGGAGAATGAAGAAGGTCTGGACTTCGGCCTTCCCTACCTGGTGATACGCAAGCCGCACCCCTATGACACGACTACGCTGAATTATAACTGGCAGGTCTGGGAGACCCGGACCTTCTCCGTATATTCCCGCACGACGGACCGCATTGATGAGGAAAGCGCGGAAATGGCGGCGGACAGCGTGCTGTGTTTTCTGGCGAAAAAGGGAATGCTGCCTCATAAAAGGCCTGAGAGCGTGCAACAGTTCCTGTCCGAGAAAGGCATGCTGGGCGGTGAATTTCCGGAAGGTTCAAAAACCAAAACAGTAAAAGAAGAAAAGCTTGTGAACATCCACAATAAAGCAGGCGGCATCCTGATCCGTTTCCATCACCCTTCGGATTTTGTCAGAGAGGGTAATCTTCTGGCTGAAATCATTGACCCTTATACAACAGAAGTTAAGGAAAGAGTCTGTGCCCCGGTGGACGGCACGCTGTTCTTTGCCCACCATGCACAGCTGATAGCAGGGCATTCCATAGTGTTCCGTCTGATTCCGGGGAAATAAAGAATTTGTGAATGCGATGCTGCGCCGGAAGGCATTGACAAAACACTTTGCAGCGGGTGCCGGCAGCGTACAGATGGTTTGACAGTGATATTTGAGTCTGCAAAGAAGCAGAGACAGGCAACGCATCGATGCCTGTCTTTGATTCTTTATTTTTTTCTTGCAGTCTTTATCATTGTGCGATAAAATAATAAAGCAGTTTGTTGTCTATTATTTAAGGTAAATTTTGAAAATAAGGACTGCATTTGCTGGTTTTTGCCCGGAGGCGGTCCAGGCTTTTCTGCGGCGGAGCAGTAAATGATTCCCGTTTTTCACAAAAGAAACAGTGAGGGGTTTTCTGTATGAGTGGTTATTTTGGCGTTGTATCCAAAGAAGATTGCGTGTTTGATCTGTTCTTCGGCACAGATTACCATTCCCATCTGGGAACCCGCCGGGCTGGCCTGGCGGTGTACGGGGAGGATGGCTTCAACCGGTCCATCCATAATATTGAGAACTCGCCTTTCCGTACCAAGTTTGACGATGACGTCCATCACATGAAGGGCAATCTGGGCATTGGCTGCATTTCCGATTTTGAAGCCCAGCCCCTGATTGTCCGTTCCCACCACGGAACCTATGCCATTACTACCGTCAGCAAAATCAATAACATGGATGAGCTGGTGGCCGGCATTATGAAAAAGACCGGCACCCATTTCCTGGAAATGAGCGGCGGCAGCATCAATGCCACGGAACTGGTGGCCACCCTTATCAATCAGAAGGATAACCTGATCGAGGGCATCCGCTACGCCCAGGAAAGCGTAGACGGTTCCCTGTCCCTTATGATCATGACGCCCCAGGGAATTTATGTGGCCCGCGACAAGGTAGGGCGCACACCCATGATTCTGGGAAAAAAGCCGGAAGGCTTCTGCGCGACTTTTGAGTCTACCGCGTATCTGAACCTGGGATATGAGGATTTCAAAGAACTGGGCCCCGGCGAAATCGATATCATGACGCCGGAAGGCGTGCAGGTTCTGGCGAAACCCGGTTCCAAGATGCGTGTTTGCACATTCCTCTGGGTCTACTACGGCTATCCGTCTTCTTTCTACGAAGGTGTTTCCGTGGAACAGATGCGGTACAACTGTGGCAGATACATGGCACAACGGGATCCTGTCAGCGCAGACGCAGTAGATAATGTAGCGGGCGTGCCGGATTCCGGTATTGCCCATGCGGTGGGGTATGCCAATGAAAGCCGTATTCCGTTCTCCCGCCCGCTGATTAAATACACGCCCACCTGGCCCAGGTCGTTTATGCCCACTATCCAGAGCAAACGGAACCTCATTGCTAAGATGAAGCTGATACCGGTGCATGAACTGATCGAAGATAAACGTATTATCCTGGTGGATGACTCCATCGTACGCGGTACGCAGCTGCGGGATACCACCGATTTCCTGTTCAAGTCAGGGGCAAAAGAGGTACACGCCCGTGCGGCCTGTCCGCCGATTACCTTTGGCTGCAAATTCCTGAACTTCTCCCGCTCCAATTCGGAGATGGAACTCATCGCCCGGCAGATAATCGCCAAAGAAGAAGGGACAGAAGTGGCCAGGGAAGTGCTGGAAGATTACTGCAATCCCGATTCGGACCGATACCATACCATGATCCAGGGTATTTGCCAGAAGATGGGATTCACCAGCCTGGCATTCAACCGCCTGGACGATATGATCAAGGCGGTGGGCATCGATCCGGATACGCTTTGCACGTACTGCTGGAACGGAAAAGATTAAGGTAAACAAATAGTATAAAAATAACAGCGTGCAGGGATTCGCAAAACACGAATCCCTGCACGCTTATTCTTTTTTAAAACTATGCATCTTATTAAAAAATAATTCGCCTTAGTACGAATACACGACTCCGAACAGCGCTGTCCTTCCATACGCCGGGCAGTCCCCGATGGTACGAGATCCAAGCGCTTCGTAGGATTCGTTGAACAGGTTGTGCACTTTCAGATAGCTGCTCCAGTGCTTGTTGAACTTGTAACCCAGGTTGATGTCTACCACAAAATAGTTACCGGAGTACCAGCCTTCGTTCCGCCCCAGTCCGGCGGTCAACAGCAGGTTGTTGGACCAGCGTTTGTCTTTGTAACGCAGGGCGGCTTTCAGCTGATGGCGGGCCACCAGGCTCGTATAGGACGAAGGCATGTCTCCCCAGTCGGTGTTGGAGTTGGTATAGGTATAGGAGAAGGTGGCATTGTATTTCGGACTGAACACGTCGGTAACGGAAAGGTTTATACCTATCTGGTGCTGGCTTTTACCGTTGTCGGGACGCCACACATCCTCATTCTTGTACCATAAAATCGGGTTTTTGGTATAGGACCAGAACCCGCCCAGGTCCGCAAAGACTTTGTCGCTGAACTGGTGGCGGATGCCGCCGCTGCCCTTCCAGCCTTTTTCCGCATCCAGATTCGGATTTCCCTGAATCCGCTGGTTGTTGTAATACAGTTCGTCCAGGGTCGGCACTGCGTAAAAGTGCTGCAGGGAGCCGTAAAGCGTTGTCTTTTTATCCGGGCGGTATTCTCCGGTACTGGTGGAGATGTAATGGGTGCCGAACCCGCTGTTGTGGGTGATCCCCCGTGTAGTGGAAAGGGTCAGTTTTTTTATCTGGCGGGTTCCTCTGAGGAAAGCAGTGATGTTGGTCGCGCTTTTTTTATAATTTTTGCCGAAGCTGCGATTTGCATTTTTCTCTTCCGCAGTAGCGCCCGGCGGATCGCCGGATACGTCATAATTCGTATCGCTGTCCACGCTGGTGTGGCGCCAGGATAATCCGGCTGCCAGGCTGCGATTGCGCTTTTTGCCGAGGAGCCAGCTGTCCCGCCAGTCGATTCCGTTGGTGGTGGTTTTCCAGCGTCCGTAGGAAAGCAGGTCTTCCTGATCTTTGATGCCAGTGGGACGGAATGTGTCACCCTGGTTATAATAATGGTATACAGACACATAACCGGGCGTTGCAGAGTTTTCCTTGTAATTATAGGTCAGCGCAAGGTGGTTGGCCATTTTTGAGTAATTGTAGTCCGTGGGATTCAGGCGGGAATACCACAAGCCCCTGTCGTTACTGAAGTGGCCGTAGGTCAAATTCAGTGAACTGTTTTTGGCCAGCTGCCGGTCGATGCGGAAGTACATCTCGCGCCGGCTCACGGCGGAGTTAGGCATAGTTTCCCTGTCACCGTCCACGCTCTTGTAACGCAGTTTTTCCAGGTTGCTGCGCCCGCCGGTACCGATCCAGCTCCAGCCCTTGCCGCTGCCGGCCAGCTGGGTTTCCCAGCGCCAGGCATCGTACGGTCCCCGGGCTCCTTCGAATTTGAATTCATGCTCTTTGCCCTTTTTGGTAATGATATTGATTACGCCG
>JAEEGI010010405.1_pt1 | contig 20217 bp, 17 predicted proteins | sample 8958751 | NCBI WGS metagenome assembly JAEEGI01 (sample SAMN16246545, study PRJNA631951) | gut metagenome | biome: gut microbiome; feature: rumen; material: KS-attached | host: Bos | place: Iran: Karaj | collected 2018-10 | reverse complement strand
TACAGAAGGTCATAGATTTACTTGAAAGCGGTGAAACTAATATAGATATTGTTCAAGAAAAACTTGATGAGGTCGTTCGTGCTATAAATGATTTACAAGAAGAATTTGATGAAAATGACAGTGAAATTGAAACAGTGGCGCGTGATAGTATTGGAGAAACTGTTGAGTATATTTTAGAGTGGTTTGGCATTCCCATTGAAATTGAAGAGGCAATTAGAGAACGAGAGTGGTAATTGCCAATTTCATATTCGTATGAATTATTGTTGGAGGATACACTATGAATGTCCAATTGCTTTAAAATGCTGTTCGTAGGTCTGAAGTGTCTTGATTTTTGTGCCTTGTGCGTGCTTGATCCGCAGATATCTGCTGAACGCGTCAGAGGCGGAAGTCGTTGAAATTTGGGGCATTCTGATGATTTTGCTTCTTTTGGCTTGCATACTTGATTCCTCCTAAAAGTGCCAAAAATCAAGCACGCACAAAACAGCATATAAAAAGACCGAGAATACTTGAAATTCCAAGTGTTCTCGGTCCCTTTGGTCGGAGTGTCGGGACTTGAACCCGAGGCCTCTTGACCCCCAGTCGCATAAGGGGAGTTTTATCTAACGTTAGCCAGGTCCGGGTCGTATTACTGAACACCTTGAAATTTCAACGTTTGTGGGCGCGCCAAGAGTGCAGGAGCCGATCAGCGTTGAAAAATAAAAGGATCTCTAATTCGAAAAATCTGTTAGAGATCCGTTAGAAAAAAGCATTTTGACAGTTAGTCAAGCGGTCTGCTTGTTATTGTTTCCGGCCTGAAATCAATAGTATCTCATATAGACAAACTTGAATTTGTTAAACAAATATAATAAGCGCAAGACCTAAGATTATTAGAACTATGCCAATAACAAACTCTATCATTCCTACCCGCTTTGCATATTCTTCATTCTTTCGACCAGCTTTAAAGTCTGCCTCAAAACCATTGATAAGATTATACTTGTTCTTGAAATAGATAAAGTATCCAAACAGAAAGAACGCAAGTCCCAACAATATAGCCAGTACCTTTACGACAACCATAAATACACCTCCATAAATCCCGATTTAGTGATATCCCGTCAAACTGGAATTGTTAGCACTCTGTCTTATTGCACCGGAGGCATAAAGCATAAAATGCAATCGCCAGAAACTGTGATACCACAGACACAGTGACAAGATACACAGGATTCAAATCATACAGGGCACCGAGAAGCCAACTGCCCAGAAACCACGCAATACCAAATCCTGTCTCAAATATTCCGAAACCGGTGCTTCGCATGGAACGCGGGACGATTCCGCTGACAGCTGCTTTCATAATACTTTCCTGCGCACCCATTCCAATCCCCCACAGAATTATCCCAGCTCCGATCAACCAGGCATTTCCAGTCATAAAAACAAAACATGAGAAGAATGTGCTGCATAGTGTGGAAATGATCAGAGCCTTCAGCCCGACCTTATCATAAAGCCAGCCAAAGAATAGTGCAGCAAAGGCATCCACAGCCATTGCCCCAGCATATAGCAGGCTGAGCATGGATTCATTAAATGCTCCGGTATTAGCCGAATGAAGTGTGATCAGGGTGAAGTCTGCAAAGCCAAAAGCAAAAAAGCAGATGGCCGCCATGAACAGAACAAATGACTTCCTGAATTCAAAGCTTGCCGGTTTATCTTCCTGCTTTTCAAAGATCTCCGGATCAGGGTATCTTATCTTTGCTGTCAAAACAAGAGCTATGGTGATCATTGCAGGAACAAGCAGTATCGCAAAAGAGATCCTATATGTTGTAAAAAGGTCGTCTGTACCTTTTACAAGAGCTGTTACAAAAAGCAGTACCGGTCCGAGAAACGCGCCAAGCTGATCCAGAAACTCCTGATAGGCAAAGCCTTTTCCGGTTCCGATCTCGCTTGCCGCAAAGCTTACCAATGTGTTTTTGGCAGGCTTTTTTATCGCTTTTCCGATACGCTCCAGGATCACAAGACCGCAGGCCCAAATCCAGCCATGTTCAGGTACGAGTGCCAGTGCAGGAATCGCCAGAACCTGTATTACATAGCCTGTGATAACAAATGTCCAGTATTTCTTCGTTTTATCTGCTATAAATCCGGATATGAGCCTTAGTGAATACCCGCACAATTCTCCTATACCGGACACAAATCCGATGGTTGCAGCGGATGCCCCTGCGAGGTTCAGATATTCGCCCAATATGCTTCTGGCGCCTTCATGAGTCATGTCCGAAAACAGACTTACGATTCCCATCAGGGTTATAAATGTTATGGCGCCAGACAAAGCCCTTTTTTTATCCATGTTCTACTCCACTAATCCCGATTTGCTGATATCAATCGTGTCCATTCGTCCCCAAAAGGTTCTCTACGTACTCCTTAATTGATTTCCAATCCTTAACCCTCTTAAAGTTTTCATTTGGAAAATCACATTCCTGATTCCAAGGTCTATCGAATACCATAACTTTCAAATCCGGAAAATGCTCCAGATAAGGGATTGCAAATGGAGAATCTTCCACTGCAAAGTCAAACTGCATCTGGTAAAAATCCTCCAGTTCCAGATTATGCTCTCCCGCTTGATAAAATGCGTCCCTGCCATATTTATTTAGGCAAAACAGCTTCACTCGCTCCAAACCATGCTCATCCAGCCACTGGCGAGATGGTTCATACGCACTATAAGGTCTACCGGTGATGATATATACTTCATGTCCTCTATCTAACCACTCATTGATCACCTGGGAACATCCAGGAGTCTCTTCATAGGACAGTAAAACTTCCGGGCGATGTCCCTCCTCCATCAGAAGCTGATACTCCTCTTCGTTCAAATCAAAGGTCTTTTGGAGATTAAAGAATCTCACATCTTCATAAGGAACCTTTTTATCAAAAAGCCTTGCAGCAATCTCCGTGAAAGACTTTGCCGTCTCACATAAACAATCATCAAAATCTACGTAAAATACCATTTGTTCTCTCTACTTCCTCCAAGCCTACACGAAAGCCAGAATTGCCCGACTAGCGTACCTCTGTCATATACCTGTTATAAAGATCTCTGTACTGTTTTTTTAACTGCAAATATAACTCTCGAATCTGGTCGTTCCTTGAACACAGAAGGTAGTCTTCGTCCTCCATGATTTTAATCCATGGTGCAGCAGTAGTATAATCCAATATCGGGTCATCCGTTCTCTTGGATAAACGTTCCAAAAAGACCTGCATGACGCTAAGATAATTACCACCATCTTCTCTCGCTTCACACAGTTTATCTATTTCACTTTTAAACTCAACCAGAGATTTGGCGATATATAATCCCGTTTTATCATCATCGCCAATATACGTGTCAAACGGAGTTGCCCATTTTGGTTCTGTAGAATCTCCAATTCGTAAAATAGATTTCTTATATAATCTAGTTAATCCATCAAAATATTTGTTTGTGGAATAGAACACATCGACAGAATCATACAAAATATGCTGGCATATCTTAGCGTTTGTCGAAATATCCGTAATGTCAGTCCTTGATAACCAAAACGTGTAACCAATATCAGCTAATCCTTCTATAAACACTTTGTCTTCTTCAAAATAAAAATCTATTCTTCTGTTACGAAAATCCGCGTTGTGCCTAGTCGCAGCAGTTGGTTCAGAAAGTAGCATGTTTAGATTACCAATTTCCTGAGCAAGTATATTATTGTTCGTTTTCTGATTCTTAAATATAAAATGTTTCATATTCCTCTCCTGCCTCGCTATACTCGTCCATCTTTAGAGCCTTACCATCTTTCAACTACTGCTGACGACTCTTCTCATACGCCTCCCGTAACCCCTTGATATACGCGTGATAGGTTTCCGAGATAGGGAAAGAATCTGTCTTAGAGACGTAGTCAAAACCTTGTATATCCGGATTCGAATATAACTTTTGCATAAAATCGAAGTCTCTTTGCCCTAATCTATGTAGAATGTTCGCCAAGGTTTCATCCACGAGATAGCCTATCTCCGTGTCCTTTTTATAGCGTTGTCCAAAAAAGGCTTCATACTCTACTTCTTCGATAGGGCAACTATGTCTACCCCATGCAGTATCCATATAATAAAATCGATTGTTAAACCCTTGGAACCCTAAATCCTTATAGGGATTTACATTCGGGATTGATATACTTTTTATATACAACATATTTTTTTCTGAACCTCCTAACCCCGTCCCCATGGGACCATTTTGCAACCTACAAACTCCGATTTGTTAATTTCTTAATAAATAATACCATAACACCATTTAATATCCAAATTAATTTTACTATCTACATTTTTTCAAAATTAGCCATTTAAAAATTTAATTTTTAAAAATTACTAGCTTTCTTTAGTCTACATTATGTCTACATTTTTTCAAATTTGATCTTTCAAATTTCAAAAGAAAAATTTTCCGATTCTAAAAATTTCATTTTGAAAAATGCCTTAATTTAGGTATTTTTTTATACTTTGTCGTCTTTTTCTTAAATTTAACTCGAACAAGTCTTTCTAAAGCCGCATAAATACTGAATTCTAAAAAATCAAATTATCATTTTTATTTTTATTAAGTTTATTGAATATAAAATTTACTACGATAATGTCGACAATTTTAGAGTAAATTTTTGTTTTTTTAAATCGAATGTAGACAATTTCAGAGTAAATTTTTTCTATGTAGACAAAATTAGAGTAATTTTTGATTTTTTTCGCCTCAATTTAAAATATTTTGTATACTTTCAGTATATTTTATACTGTAGTTAGTATAATATATTGTCGTTTTTTTTAGACTTCAAAAATCGGCATGTCTACATTTTTTCGATAAATAGGGCATTTTAGAAATTTTAAAGAAAAATTTCAGACTAAAAAAAGAAAATTGTAGATAAAATAAGAGTATTTTTGCGATTTTTTGTAAAAATTGCTCTACAAAAAAATTTTTCAAAAAAAACGTAGACAATTTCAGAGTAAATCAAGATAGATGTAGACAATTTTAGAGTAAATCGTCGAAAAAATCGAGACTTTTCCACAATTTGTAGATATTTTACAAGTAAATACTTCAATTTGATAAAACCACAAGATATTGATAAACTCACAATAAAAAAAGGGGGTGAAAGATCTTGGATAAATTTGCTAATATCGGAAAAATTGTTATAGTTCCAGCTCTTGGTATTCAGAAAAACTACTCTGAAACAAGAAGCGTCGAAGTTCCAACTTTAGACTTTACTAATACAAGATGTAGTAATTGTATTAATAAATCAATCATTAACGCATTTCCTAAGTCATCAACTAAATATCAGCAAGCCTGTGATAACTGTAATAGTTGTCCTTACAAGTCTTTCACTAACCAGACCGTGACTGAAACAGTATATCATAATGAGAAAAATCAATTTGGTTACAAACCAATGCTTAAAGCTAACGGAATTAAGCTTTTACTACTACTCCACTTCTATCATCCAGATAGACATGGAATTATAGAAAACCTTGATGTTTTAGATTTAGCTAAGCAGCTTAATTGTAATCCAAAAACAATATGGAATAACCTCGAACTTCTAACAAGTTATTCATATATTGATTACGTTAAGTCAGATACTAATAAGGTTACAGTAATTATCAATAATTTCGAAAACTACTATCTTCCAGCAAATAAGGGAGGTCGTGGTTTTATTGTGTTATCTAGAGAACTTCTTAACAATTTAATTGCTATTAAGTCTTTAGTTGCGCTTCGAATTTATTTACGTGAGCTCATCAATCTTGATCAGACAAACTATAACGGAATCGTAAGTATAGATTCAGTAAATATCAAGGATATCAAGCGAGGCCTACCAGACTACTGCAAGCCTTGCATTATTAAGAGCTCTCTTGAAACACCAACTGACATTTTCAAAATCAACATCGAGAAGAAGATTATCAAGTTTACAATTAATGAGAAGTTCTTAGCTAAAAAGCAGAAAGAAAACCTTACTAATGAGTATGAGAAAATGTTTACTCAATTTGTAATGGACTTCAATAGAAACATTCCTATCATAAATTCATCTGGTCAGTATGAAAAACGATTTGAGGACTTCTTTAAGGATGAAACATGTGAATCAGGATTTAAGTTATTGAAATTTAGTCCAAAAGAAATTGAAAATATTTCAAGAATTGCTGTTCATTATTCTTATGATTATGTAATTGATGTAATACAAATTATTTACAAGAGCTATTATTTAACCAATCGTCAAAACGATATAAAAGACGTTGGAGCCTTGATAAATTCAATATTACGATCTCAATTTAATAACAAAAATTTGGCTGCTTAAAACAAGTAGTCTTCTTTTTGTGTCCAGAAATTTTAAAAATTCACTTTCTCGTTTAATTTTAGCTCATTTTTCCTCTAAAAATATTAAATTATCATTTAATTTCCACATTTTTCAGTCATATTTACCCTGAATTTTAAAAAAGATTTAAAAAGTTTTATAAATAATTGAGATTTTTATTCTTTTTACTAGAAAGTTTTCGACATTTTCTTGAATGTATTCAACAGTTTTTATCAGCTTTTCAACCATAACTTTTAAGCTTTCAACCTACAAAAAAACTATTCGACTTTTAGGAAAATGTATTCAACATCCCTTAAAAGATTTCAACAATCCGCAGCAAAGAAATTTACTTGTGAAAATCGTTGAAAACCGCACCATTACTGTGATTAAAAGAATTTGATTTATCAATTAATGTTAATAATTAATGTATTGTATTTATGTTTATAAAAAGAGTATCTGGAATATATTTATTGATTTATAAATTATATAAAAAAGAATTTTTAATATCGTTTTAACGATAGAAAATGTTTATAAAGTTACAGGATCTCATTATTTAAAGCCAACAATTTATAATTTTATTGCTTAATTTATGATAAAATCTTTTTCCTTTAACATTTTTCTGAAAGTATTTAAAATTACTATATGAATTATAAAAATTTAGGAAGTAAATTTTATTTTGGAGAATTTTCTTCTCTATCAAGCTCTTTTTAATTACTGTGATTAATAATTTAAAAGGGCTTGATTTATTTCTCCAGAAAATAAAATCTACTTCCTGCTCTATTTTTCTTAAAATTTTCTTTTTTGTGTATAAATCCAAATAATTTTTAAAATTATCCACAAAAAACTATAGCTTTATTTTGTCCATATAGCGACTTTTTTATTTAAAAGGATAAATTAATTGGCTTTTAACAAAAACGTCTATATGAGCAAATTAGAGGTTATTTAAAAGGTCATCCATTCTGCTCTTTAATAATTCGATTCTGAGACGCAAATCTGCATCATTTTTGATGACAGTTTTGTTATTCTTCAAAATATCAAAATTATTTTCAAGTAAATTTAATGCCTGTTCTGTTTTTGCAATTGAAGAAATTCTTTTTAATTCTGAATCTGAAATTGCAGTGTTGCGTTGCTCTTTTTCTTTTTGAGCTTGCTTTAACTTTTCAAGGTTAGTTTCTAATCTAGCTCTTTCCTTTTCAGCCTTATCCTTAGCTCTAGTTATATACTTGAGTTCATCTTCAAGATCTTCCTTGCTCTTAGTTGGCTGTGGAACGCTAGTAATCTCATTAAGCTTGTTTTCTAGAAGGGTAAGCTTTTCATTTTTCTCTTCTAATTCTTTGGAAGCTTGCTGAAGTTTTTCTTGATATTCTTTAGCTTCTGCTTCCTTTTCTTCTGAGAGCTTCTTGATTGACTTATACTCTTCATTTTCAACCTTACCATTGTTCTTAATAAGATTTAAAATTGACATCTGAGCTTCTTCATCGAGCTTACCAAACTTATCAGCCTGGTTAAGATCAATACCGTTAGAGTTAAGTAATTCACTGAGTTCTGGAATTAACTTCTCGGCTGTAGTATATTTTCTTGCCTGTCTTTCACTGATGTTAAGTTGCTTAGCGATTTCAGCGTTAATATTGCTGATTTCACCCTTTAATTTCTTTGCTTCGTAAAGCTCTTTTAGACGGCTAACTTCCCATCTTTTTACTTCCATTGATGCTTCTCTTACATCATGGTTAGCAGATATAAGCATGATTTCTTCATCAAGTTCGCTTGTTGTCTGCTTTTCAACCTTACAAGGAATACCTGATGGGAAAAGGTTGTTATATTCTTTATCTGTCATTGATGAAATAGCATTAAAACGTCTTTCACCAGATACTAATCTATATGTGTTTGTATCTACGTCGTATAATACTGATAGATTGTGTCTTAGACCATTTACTAAGATACTTTCTTTTAATGCTTCAATACCATCCTGACTGTACATTTCATTCTTAGGGTTTGCCTTAATCTGCTCCTTTGGAATGAACTTAAAGTTATATTGAGTTCTTGCTTGAAGATCCTTCATCTTCTCTCCAGCGTTGCCTAAATTACCTGATTTGGTTGTTCCTGCGCTAAAATTTTTTTTAGCCATAATTACTTTTCTCCTTTCAAGTATTTTGCAAGTTCTCTATAGTGCTTGTTATCCATTAATCCTAGATAATTTACAAGCTCTATATAATCCTGCGCTGCGCCACATCTCTTATCGTATGTTAAAAGTGGTTCAAATGTTGTATTTGACTCATTTACAGCAATACTATTTCTGATGTATGGCGGAAGGAATTTATCTCCGAACATATTTTCATAAGACTCAAACATCTGCTTAAAAAGTGTTGTTCTTCCAGCTACTCTTGTCATGAAAATACCTGCAAATTCAATATTTAAATTGTACTTTTCGTTTAATTCATCAACTGAATCTATAAGTGACATTAATCCATCATATGAGAAATTATCTACACAGATTGGAGTAATAATCTTATCACTTGCACACATTGCGCATGTTGTTAAATATGATTTAAATGGTGAATTATCGATGATGATATAATCGTATTTCTCTTTAAGAAGTGCTAAATTATGACGTAAATATAATTCAACGTTAGTTTCTTTCATCTTGTCATAAATTACATATATTAGATTGTTTAATTCTCTTGATGCGGATAATATAGAAATGTTCTCGTATTCTGTTTCTGTAACATAATATTCGAGTTCTTCAAGATTATCCATCTTACTACAAAACAGCTGTTCATAGTTCTCATCTTCTATTCCCTCTGATAAACCAAACATTTTAGTTGTGTTCATCTGTGGATCTAGATCAATTAGAAGAGTCTTATAACCAGAAATTGCTAAAATCTGAGCAATTGTGATAGACGAAGTTGACTTACCAACACCGCCTTTTTCATTAATTAAGCTGATAACTTCAGACATAGTTGACCTCCCTTATTTCATCTAATATTCATTATACATCATATATTTTTTCATTCAAGGAGATTTCATCAAAAAGTACAATAATTTTGAACTGAGTTCAAGATTTTACCATCTGTTTTTGAAAAACAATGGGATTTTATAGAATTTATAGCTTATTTCTAATGCTTTCTCATCATTTTTTACTAATTATTATGAAAATATATCTAGATAGCTGCTAAAAAATGAACTGAGTTCAAACTATATTACAAACTATATTAGATGCTTTAATTTTCAACATTTATCTTCAAATCATCCTCAAGTATTGTATCAAAGGAATATTTTGAACTGAGTTCACAATGCTTATATCCTACTCTTCCAGTTAATCCCTGGAAGGCGAATGTTTTATGTTATCTAATAAGTTGAACTCAGTTCATTTTCTTTGTTAATTTTATAAGATATTGTGATTGAATTTTGAATTCTAACTGAATTAAATTTTGAACTGAGTTCAAAAATAATCCAAGTTATTTAGATTTATGTAGACTGGATTATGAACCAATTAATGATTAGCATTCATTAAAATTTTTCTTTAAAGATTACTGATTTAAAATTGAACTCAGTTCACAATTATAATCCATAACCAACATAAAACTACAAATTTACAAATTACTAATTTACTTAAACTATATCATACCTTATTCAGCACTTTACAATAACAGATCTGAAAATTATATATCTCCAATTTTGAACTGAGTTCACTTCTCATTAAAGAAATATGAAAATATAGCAATTATGCAATACCAAACACATATAAACATACGTTCTTTGTTTCACGTGGAACAAGAACTCAAGGAATTAGAACTATTTGTGATTTTATTAAATCTTTAGGTGATTTTACATTTTAATCATGATAAAATAATTAATTGTATGACGACGTAAGTAAAAGGCTTTAAATCTTATATTACAATGATATTAGCAGTTAGTTTTTATTAGAATTATGAGCATTTCCTTACAAATCACACGAAACTAAGAATAAGAGGTAGATTTAATGACATTTGAACGTTCTTATAGAATCGGTGTAGAGGATATTGGCTATGAAAATTTAGCCACAAACAAAACAATTTTAGAGATTATGGAAGATATTGCGTCAGTTCACTCAGCTTCTGTGGGCTTTGGCGTTAAGGAAATACAGGATAATAACGCTGCTTGGGCACTACTTGATTGGAAAGTAAAGGTTATTAGAAGACCAGATTATGACGAAGAAATCAAGGCAGTTACTTGGTCTAGAAAGGCTGACAGACTTTTAGCTTACAGAGATTTCAAATTATTCGATAAAGATGAGAATTTAATTGCAATTGGCAGTTCTAGATGGATTTACATGAATCTTGAGAAGCGTAGACCAATGAAGATTACTGCAGATATCATGGATAGATATGAGTCAGAGGATGTTTCTGTTTTTGATGAAGAAATTGCCAAGATCGATATCTCAGCTCTTGAAAATAAGCAGGAAATTGCTAGCTTAAACTATAAGCTTAGACGTAGAGACATGGATTATAACGGTCATATGCATAATATCAGCTATATTGATATTGCAAATGAAGTTCTTCCGGAAGAATTATATTTTAATAAGCATTTTTCTGATATTAGAGTTGAATACAAGAAGGAAATCCTAAAGGATGACGATGTTGTGGTAAAGTATTTCCAGGATAATGACAGAGTTTTGGTAACTTTTGAGACAGAGAATAAGCTTAATGCAGTTATAGAATATAAAAATTAAAGAAGATTGAAAGAAATAGGCCCTTATGGTATACTCAAATTAACAAAGATAGGTTAATTTAGCATACTTAAGGGCCTTTTTTAATGCTTTTGAAAATGTATTTCTAACGGCCAAGAGTTTACTACCAATAGCCTAAAAGGAGGGATTTTTATGACACTAATTAATAAAGAGAAGTTTTTAAACGGTGTGGGAAAGGCTGTAGATGCTACTAATAATGCAGCTGATAAGGCTGAAGCTTACATCAAAGAGCACGAAATTGACAAGAAAACAAAGAAAGTAGCATCAGAAGCTGGAAAAACAGCAAAAAAGATTGGTAAAAAAGTAGGATCAAAGATTGCAGATTTTATCGAATAATGTTTTACGTGAAATATTGAAAAACTAATTATAAAAAGAGCTAAGGAATTTAGTTAAAACAATTTTACTGATAAATTAAGTAAAATATATGTCTAATACTCAGAAAGCTAGATTTCATGCGCCTTTGTTGATCTTGAAACTGTATGACTTTGTATGAATTATGTGAAAAGGTTTTCACATTTTTAAAGTTTTAATGCGCTAAAGCCGCATAAATACTGAATCAATAAATTGTGTAAAATCTAGTTCAAGACAAAAAATCAGTAAAATTTTTCAAAATAAGACAAAAAATCAGTAGTATAATATAAAATCGGTGATATAATAATACTTGTTCGTGAGACAGAAACGAACATTGAAAAAGCACAGAGACATGAAGGTTAATCTCCATATTCCTTCGTGTTTGACTATATTTCTATCCCCTCTACTCATCCCCGGTCCCCCAGGCCGGGGACATTTTTTATATAAAACTATAATTCTATAGTAAATTCCAAAGTATGTTTTTTAAAACAATTAATAACAAAAGCAAGGAAGAGTTAATATTTAGATAGTCACAGAATTAAATAATAATCTATACTAATATATTGACTATACTGTTTATATAACTTATAAATATATTATATAAGGAGAATGAGTTAAGTAATCAGAATTGTTGATAATTGTGATTTAATGTGTTTAAATGTACTCAAAGGAGTAAACTACTATGAACACATCAAATATCACAAATTATAAACCAAAAGATTTTGCTGAACTATTAGGTGTATCTGTTAAGACATTGCAACGCTGGGATAGGGAAGGAATATTAAAAGCAAACCGAACTCCAACCGATAGGCGTTATTATACTTATGAACAATATCTTCAGTTCAAGGGCATAAATACAGAAAATGATAATCGTCAGACTGTTATTTACGCCAGAGTTTCTACAAGAAACCAAAAAGATGATTTGCAAAATCAAGTGTCTTTTTTAAGACAGTTTTGTAATGCCAAAGGGATTATCGTAGATCAATATATTGAGGATTATGGTAGCGGTCTAAATTACAACCGTAAGAAATGGAATGAACTATTAGATGAAGTAATGGAACAAAAAATCAAAACTATCATAGTTACACATAAAGATAGATTTATCAGATTGGGCTATGATTGGTTTGAAAAATTCTGTAAGAAGTTCAATACAACCATAGTGGTAGTAAATAATGAAGAGCTATCACCACAGGAAGAACTTGTACAGGATATTGTTTCAATCCTTCATGAGTTTTCTTGTAGGCTGTACGGACTTCGTAAGTATAAAAAACAAATAGAAAGGGATGAGGAAATTGCTAAAGAGCTTCAAGACAGAAATCAATCCGTCAAAGCAGCAAATAGCCAAAATCAATAAAACTATCGGAACTTGTAGATATATTTACAATTTCTATCTCGCTCATAATAAAGAACTTTACGACAAAGGTGAGAAGTTTATGAGTGGTAAGAGTTTTAGTGTCTGGCTAAATAATGAATATCTTCCAAATAATCCTGATAAATTATGGATTAAGGAAGTAAGTTCAAAATCAGTAAAGAAGTCTATTGAAGATGGGTGTACTGCTTTTACAAAATTCTTCAAACATCAAAGCGGATATCCTAATTTCAAGAAAAAGGATAAGTCCGATGTAAAGATGTACTTTGTAAAGAATAATCCAAAAGACTGTGCCTGCGAAAGACATAGGATTAACATTCCTACTCTTGGTTGGGTGAAACTAAAAGAAAAAGGTTATATACCTACAACTAAAGATGGATGGAAAATTAAAAGTGGTACAGTTTCTAAAAAAGCGGGTAGATACTATGTTTCAGTTCTTGTAGAAGTCCCTGACAACAAGATTGCCAATAATTCTAACGAGGGAATTGGTATAGATTTAGGATTAAAGGATTTTGCAATCGTTTCTAATGGTCACACTTACAAGAATATTAACAAGTCAGTAAAACTTAAGAAACTTGAAAAACAATTACGTAGAGAGCAAAGGTGTCTCTCACGTAAGTTTGAAAATTTAAAGAAAGGAAAAACCACTCAAAGAGCAAATATACAAAAACAAAAGCTTAAAGTGCAAAAACTTCATCATAGGATAGACAATATTCGAACAGATTACATTAACAAAACAATAGCAGAGATAGTGAAATCCAAACCGTCTTATATAACTATTGAAGATTTAAATGTATCAGGAATGATGAAGAACAAGCATCTTTCAAAAGCTGTCGCATCGCAGAAGTTTCATGAATTTAGAACTAAACTTAAAGTAAAATGTGATGATAATGGCATTGAATTAAGAGTTGTAGATAGATTTTATCCATCATCAAAACTATGTCACTGCTGTGGTTCTATTAAAAAAGATTTAAAACTTTCAGATAGAATCTACAAGTGTGAATGTGGCTATATTGAAGATAGAGATGTTAACGCAAGTCTTAATTTAAGAGATGCTGCGACTTACAAAGTTGCATAATCAAGCAATTGTAAGTATGTACCGAAGGCTATTTTCGGGAATTAACGACTGTGGAGTGTACAAGAACTTGTGAGTAGTGTGTTACTTGTAACCACAAAAGCATACACGTTGAAACAGTAAGTAATGTTCGTGAGAACTTACAACATCTCGATGTGAGTATATTTAATCACATTTTGAGTGGCAGGTATATGCGATGTACGAAAAACTTTTTACAGAGCATAATATCGGCCCCGTGACAGCAAAAAATAGAATAGTTTTTGAGCCAATGGGCAATTATTATGCAGAGCTTGACGGTAGCGTGTCGAAGCGTGACATAGCTTTTTATGCTGAGAGAGCAAAGGGCGGATGCGGTATCGTAATGACAGAAGTAGCTTCTGTTAACAGTAAGACTGGACGTGGTAATCTTCGTAACATTTGTACAGACGACGATAAATTCATACCCGGCTACAAGGAAATGGCAGATGAGGTTCACAAATACGGATCGCTGCTTTTCGTTGAATTGTACCACCCGGGATGTCAGGGAATTGCTCCAATTAACGGCGGTTCCATGGCTTCACCAAGTGGTCAGGAAAGCAATTTGATTCATATGCCCACCCACGAAATGACAGTGGAGGAGATTAAGGCCACAGTTAAGGACTTTGTGGACGGTGCTGTGAGAATGAAGAAAGCAGACGTTGACGGTGTTGTTCTTCATGCAGCACACGGTTATTTATTGTGTGAATTTATCTCGACCTATACAAATCACCGTACAGACGAGTACGGCGGCAGCATTGAAAACAGAGTGCGCATCATTAAGGAAATTATTGAGGGCATCAGAAAGGAATGCGGCGACTATCCGATAATTATTAGATTTTCAGCAGACGAATATATGCGTGAAATCGGCATAGAAGGCGGCATGGTTTTAGAGGACGCTGTGGAAATGGCAAAGCTTTTCGAGCAGTACGGCGTGGATGCCATCGACGTTTCTTCCGGAAATTATGAGACTATGAATTGGGCTTGGGAGCCAACCGGATTTGATGAGGGTTGGAAGATGAAAAATGCGGAAACCATCGCAAAGGCAGTATCTGTCCCTGTTATTGGCTGTTCCGTTATTAGAACTCCTGAGGGCGCTATGGAATTTTTAGATCGTGGCGTGCAGTTTGTAGGTTCTGCAAGACAGTTCTTCGCAGACCCGGATTGGGGCAACAAGGTTAAGGAAGGTCGTGTTTGTGAGATAAGAAAATGTATCTCTTGCCTTAACTGTATGGAAAGCCTCATGGTGGCAAATGAAGACAACGGAATCAGAGCACAGTGTACAGTAAATATCGAGGGTGGCGATGAAATCACCTACCTTCCACTAAAGGAAGATGGCGCTGGAAGAAAGGTTCTTATCTTAGGCGCTGGTCCGGCAGGTCTTGAAGCGGCAGTAGTTGCGGCACGAAGAGGATTTGTACCGGTTATTGTTGAAAAGGATTCCTGCATTGGTGGTCAGCTAAATCTAGCAAACAAGCCACCTAAGAAGGAAAAAATCACATGGCTTATTGACTATTATCAGGCAATGCTTGATAAGTACAATATTAAGGTCTGTCTAAATACTGAGGCTACATTTGACTTAATAAAATCTGAGAACCCCTACAAGGTAATTAACGCTATTGGCTCTTCGCCTGTGCTACCAGGAGCAATTAAAGGCCTAGATCAGCCATTTATCATTACACCTCTAGAGGTATTATCAGGAAAATGTAAACTCAGTGGCAAAAATATTTGCGTCGTAGGTTCTGGTATGACAGGAATTGAAACAGCGGAATTCCTACAGGAGCAGGGAAACAGTATCGAGCTTTACGAAATGGCAGATGACATTGGCCCTGGACTCTTCTTCCAGAATTTAATTGACGTAATGGGTAGATTAGCACCAGGAGGCTGTAAGTTCTTCCCTAAGCATCAACTTTTATCTGTATCAGAGCATGAAGCTAAGTTTAAAAAGACTGACACTGGCGAAGAGGTTACAGCTAAGTTTGATAATATAGTAATTTCTCTTGGAACTAAATCAAATGATTTAGACGAGGAAATTAAGAAGAATTGCCCAGAGGTGATTTCTGTTGGCGATGCTTCTAAATCAGGTAGAATTAGAGCGGCCCTAGAGGATGGATATAAGGCGGCAATTAGTTTATAGGTTAGCAATAAGCTTATAAGCTAATATTTGTGGGATAAATAAAATATTAATGGGACAAACTTTGAGATGAAGCTTCAAAGTTTGTCCCATTTTTTATTGATAAAAAATTTTGTTTAATTAAATTAAACCAAAAACAATTTGACAAAACCTATCCTCTTATGTTAGATTATTGTCCTGTTAGCATATGCTAACTAAAGATAGGAGGAAAAAACTTAATGAGAGGTAAAATTTTCGCATTATTAATGACTTTAACTATTTTAGCTACAGCAGTTATGGGATGTGGCACTAGTTCAAAGAGTCAAGAACAAAAGAGTGGAACATCTGTAGAGGCATCTGCAGAATTTCCGATTACAATAGAGCATGCTTTTGGTGAGACAACTATTACAAGTCAGCCTGAAAGAGTTGTAACACTTTCTTGGGCTAATCAGGATGCTATATTAGCTTTAGGCGTAGTTCCAGTTGGAGTATCTGCAGCAAACTTTGGTATGATGTCAGAGAATAATCTTCACCTTTGGACAGAAGAAGCTTTTAACAATTTAGGAGAGACAAATCCTAACGTATTTAACGATGAAACAGGTTGGGATTATGAAGCAATTGCTGCAGCACAGCCAGATATTATCGTTGCTTCTTATTCAGGTATGACTGAAGAAGAATATAATTTACTTTCTGAAATTGCTCCTGTAATTCCATACCTTGAGACAGCTTGGAAGACTAACTGGAGAGAACAGACAATTACTAATGCTACAGCAATTGGTAAGAAAGAAGAAGGTGAGGCATTAGTTGAAGAAACAGATGCACTCATTTCAGATAAGTTAGCTAACTACCCAGAATTAGAGGGAAAGTCAGCAGCATTCTTCTGGATCTCACAGGATGACATGAGTACATTTTACGCATACTTACCAGCTGACCCACGTGCTTCATACCTAAACGATTTAGGATTTACAACACCAGAAAGCATTCTTTCTTTAGCTTCAAGTACAGAGGATTTCTCAGTTACAATTTCTAGAGAAAATGCAGAACTTTTAAACGATGTAGACATTATGGTTGTTTATGGTGATGAGGGCTTACTTGAAGCATTAAAGGCAGATCCTTTAATGAGTCAGATTCCAGCAGTAAAGAATGACGCAGTTGTATTACTTGATTCAACATCAACACTTGCAGCTGCAACAACACCATCAATCCTTTCAATCCCATATTCGATTGATGAGTATTTATCAGCATTAAGTGAGGCAGCAAAGAATATCGATGAAGAATAAGAAAATTGCATTTGTATTTTTTCTTGGAATATTTATTTTAATGATAGCTGCTTTTGTATCTATAAGCTACGGAGCAAAATCCGTAGCTTTTTTAGATGTAGCAAAGGCAGTGTTTGGCGGTAAAAGCACAGATTACAATATAAATGTTGTAAAGGCTAGAATTCCAAGAACAATTTTTGGAATAATTGCAGGAGCGTCCCTTAGTATTTCTGGGGTGCTAATGCAGTCCATTACTAAAAACCCAATAGCAGATCCAAGTATTTTAGGGGTAAATTCCGGAGCCTCTTTATTTATAGTGGTTGGAATTACATTTTTTAATATCCAATCAAAAATGTCATATATAGCTTTCGCCTTTTTAGGTGCCATGTTTGCAGCACTTTTAGTTTATAGACTTGCATCTTTTGGATTTGGTGGAGCAACACCTATTAAACTAGCGCTTTCAGGTTCAGCTATTAGCATTGCATTATCATCTATCATAAGTATGATTGTAATGCCTAACAGTAACGTCATGACAACTTATAGATTCTGGCAAATTGGAAGTATCGGTGGCACAAATTATGAGGATATTAAACTTATTTTGCCTATTACGATTTTGGCGATTATTGTTAGCCTTTGTATGTCAAATAGTTTAAATACCCTTTCTTTATCTGAGGAAACAGCTATTGCTCTTGGCTTAAATGTAAATCGAACTAAGATCATTGCAGCAATCTGCGGTGTTTTACTTTGTGCTACAACAACAGCCCTTGCGGGGCCAATTAGTTTCATTGGTCTTATGGTGCCGCATTTTGTAAGAATGCTAATAGGTTCTAATCACGCTCCACTTATAGCAATTAGCGGCGTATATGGTAGCTCAATTCTACTTTTCTCAGATGTTTTAGGTAGAATTTTAGGACGTCCCGCAGAACTTGAATCAGGAATAATGACAGCTCTAATTGGAGCACCAGTTTTCATTTTCTTGGTCAGAAAGGCAAAGGTTTCTAATCTATGAGAAAGAGTAAGAGAATCTACGTTATTAAATTATGTATATTAGCAGGTCTTGTTTTAGCTTTGGCCTTAATTAGCTTGTGTTTTGGAACGGTAAATTACAGTCTAGACCAGGTTTTTAAGGTTTTATTGAAAATGAGTAACACCGGGGCCTTCATCATTACCCGCTTAAGACTTCCTAGAGTTTATGCTGCAATTCTATGTGGTTTGGCATTTGGAATTGCTGGTAATATTTTTCAGACTTTACTTAACAATCCTCTTGCAAGTCCAGATATTATCGGGGTTTCATCAGGATCAACAGTTGCAGCGGTGTACTGTATTTTATTTTTAAGATTAAATAGAAATCTAGTATCCTTTATTTCTGTAATTGCAGGAATTGTGGTAGCTTTGGTGATCTATAAAATTTCATACAGAGACAAATTTTCAACAAATCGATTAATCCTTGTAGGAATCGGCTTTCAGGCCTTCTTTAGTGCTTTGACAAATTGGATGATTATGAAGGCGGCGGAATATGATGTACCAACGGCCATGAGATGGTTAAATGGTAATTTAAACGGCATAGTTACTGAATCTTTGCCAATGCTTTTTATAGTTGTTATAGTTTGTGGTTTAACAGTTATTGGCTTTAGACATAGCCTTCAATCTATAGCATTAGGTGAGCAAATCGCAGTTATTCATGGTGTTAGGGTAAATCGTGTTAGAGCACTTTTAATTATATGTGCGGTTATGCTAATTGCCTTTGCAACAGCAATTGCAGGCCCTATTGCTTCGATTGCATTTTTGTCGGGTCCTATTGCAGCAAGAATTTGCGGAAGAAATCAATCCAATATATTATCGTCAGGTTTAGTTGGGGCAATTCTTGTTCTAGCTGGTGATTTTGTAGGTGAAAACCTATTGGCAACAAGATATCCAGTTGGCGTAGTTACAGGAATTTTAGGGGCTCCATACTTGATTTATCTCTTAATTTATCAGCACAGGAAAGGAAAGGCATAATGAAGAAACACACACTTTTAGCTAACAATATTTGTGTAGGTTATGGCAATGAAAATATATTAAAGTCGGTAAATTTGCACATTCCTGAGAATAAAATCAGTGTTATTCTGGGTTCAAATGGTAGTGGTAAATCTACCCTTTTAAAAACATTTGCAAGATTATTATTACCAGCCAAAGGCGAAATTTTACTTGATGATAAGTCTTTGCTTTGCATAAAATCTAAGGAAATCGCTAAAACTATCGGCTTACTTCCACAGACTTTAATTGCTCCAGAGGGCATAAAGGTGGAAGAATTAGTATCAAGAGGCCGTTTTCCTTATAGAAATTTCATGTCGCCTTTAAAGTGCGAAGATTACAGAGCCATAGAAGAGGCAATGGAAGCAATGAAAATCAAGGATTTGGCGGAGAGAAGTATTGATGAATTATCTGGTGGCCAGCGTCAGAGAGTATTTATAGCTATGGCATTAGCACAGGAAACTGATATTTTATTTTTAGATGAACCAACCACATACCTTGATATTGCTTATCAGATAGAGATTTTAGATCTTTTAAAGGAGCTTAACATGACTAAGAAAATCACAATAGTCATGGTTTTACACGATATTAATCTCTCTTCAAAATACGCAGATTATATCTTTGCAATGAAAAATGGAAAGCTTCTTACAGAAGGCACACCAACTAAGATTGTGGTGCCAGAGACCATTAAGGAAATCTATGGAATCGATAGTGTTGTTATTCAGGATCCGATTTCTGCAAGTCCTATCGTAGTTCCAATAAGTTCGCATGATTATAACTTTGAGAAATAATATGTGAAATATAATATCAAAACGAAGAGGTTAAATGATGATTTAACCTCTTCGTTTTATTACTATTAATGTTTATTTGAACGCAGTGTAAGCAATCCCACGCTTCAAAAGCGTAAGCTTTAAGCGGGGGTATAAAGCTTACTAGTGTCAGAAGGGGTTAAAGCCCCTTCTGACAGGTGGCACAAAGTGCCACTGCGTTCATGAGGAAGTAGCGAAGCGGATTCCGA